>ENA-ORXR01001890-ORXR01001890.1-marine-metagenome-genome-assembly--contig:-NODE-1890-length-21127-cov-10.461615_pt1 | contig 21127 bp, 18 predicted proteins | sample MGYA00237866_ERZ511479 | MGnify/ENA metagenome assembly ERZ511479 | reverse complement strand
CCGGGCGGCTCGGCGTCGGGCAAAGCCCCCGCCGCCATGCCCGTCGTCGACCCGACGCGGCCGCTCTTGGAGCAAGCGTCGGCGCTGCGCGCGGCCACGGCGGGCCTCCAATCCAACGCGCTGGAGCGGCTCGCCGCAGAGGAGGCGGCCATCATGGCGGACCTTGCCGCCAAAAAAGCCCTCCGCTCCGTCGGTGAGCGCGCCGCGGACGTGGCCTACACGGACCCCATGCCGTCGTCGTGGGCGCCCCCACGCTTCCTCCTCGCCGCCGGCGAGGCGCACCACGAGGCGGTGCGGAAGAAAAATTACATCCTTGTGGAGGGGAACAACGTGCCGCCGCCGTGCGTTTCCTTTCGGGAGATGAAGCTGCCGCCGGTGCTGCTGTCGACGATGCGCGCCAAGGGCATCAAAAAGCCGTCGCCCATCCAGATGCAGGGCCTCCCCGTTGCCCTTGCCGGCCGGGATATGATTGGCATTGCGTTTACGGGGTCGGGCAAGACGCTCGCTTTTGCCCTGCCGGCGGTGCTCGCCGCGTGGGAGGCGGAAGCGCGGCTGCCGCTGACGGGGGGGGAAGGCCCGGTCGCGCTGCTCATCTGCCCGAGCCGGGAGCTCGCGCGGCAGACGCGGGATGTCGTGCAGGGCTTTTTTGATGACATTGCGGGCGTGTCGACCGTGACCATTGTGGATGACGAGGTGACCCGCGCCAAGCGGGAAAAGCGGGAACGCAAGGAGTGGCGACGCCTGGAGCGGTTACGGCGCGCGGCGCGGAGCGGCGGCGGCGGCGGCGGCGACGGCGGCGGCGGCGGCGGGGAGGGGGCGGGCGGACCCCCCTCCTCGCGTGCGGGCGGCGGCGGCCAAGTCGCCGACGGGGTGGAGATGCGGGCGTTGCTGGCCATTGGCGGCGCGCCCGTGGATTTGGCGGCGCTCAAGCGGGGCGTCCACGCGGTCGTTGCGACGCCCGGGCGGCTGCTCGACCTGCTGCGCAAGAAGCGCATCACGCTCGACGCGTGCAAGGTGGTGTGCCTCGACGAAGCCGACCGGCTCATCGACCTCGGCTTTGAGGAGGACATCCGCGCGGTGTTTGACTACTTTTCTGCGCAGCGGCAGACGCTCATGTTTTCCGCCACGATGCCGTCCAAAATCCAAGCGTTTGCCGCCTCGGCGCTCGTCCAGCCGGTCGTGGTGAACGTCGGCCGCGCGGGCGCGGCCGCCCTCGACATTATCCAAGAGGTGGAGGTCGTGCCGCCGCAAGCCAAAACCGTCCACCTGCTCTCCGTGCTGCAAAAGACGCCCCCCCCCGTGTTGGTGTTTGCGGAAAACAAGCGCGACGTGGACGACATCCACGAGTACCTCCTCTCCAAGGGCGTCGACGCCGTCTCCATCCACGGGGGGAAGGACCAGGAGGAGCGGGAGGCCGCCATGTCCTCCTTCCGCGCCGGCCGGCAAGACATCCTTGTCGCCACGGACGTGGCGGCCAAGGGCATTGACTTCCCCGCCATCAAGCACGTCATCAACTATGATATGCCCAAGGAGATTGAGAATTACGTGCACCGCATCGGCCGCACGGGGCGGGGCGGCAAGACGGGCGTGGCGACCACCTTTGTCAATGCCACGTGCTCGGCAACGATCCTCATGGACTTAAAGCAGCTGCTCCTGGAGGCCAAGCAGCGCGTGCCGGCGGCGTTGGTGGCGTTGGAGAAGGACGCGCTCGGCGACGGGGCCGACGCGTACGCGGCGACCGAGGTTGGCGGCGTCAAGGGCTGCGCCTTTTGTGGGGGGCTCGGCCACCGCGTCAACGCGTGCCCAAAACTCGAGACGGAGCGCATGAAGGCGCTGGCGGGGGGGGGGGGGGGGGGGGGGGGGGGGGGGGGGGGGGGGGGGGGAGCGCTACATTGCCGACCGGGGCGGCACGCGCGCCTATGGTGGGGACTGGTGAGAGGTGGAGGCCGAGGGAGCGTGGCACCATGTACATATGGGCTGGTTGTGGGTGCCGCAGAGCAACTTTTGGGTCCCAAGTCCCAAAACGGGTGGATGCTTGCGAGGTGCCGCCGCAGGGGCGGCAGCGCCGTTTGTCAAGGCACCGCGAGGAGGTACTGGCATGCACGGAGGGGGGGCACGGTGGCGGCGAGATCAATGCAAGCGACAGACCCGTTGAGCCGGGCGTCTTGGTGTTTGGCAAACAAGAGAGAATCTATGGCGGCACCGCCCGGCTCCACTGCATCGCAGCGCGGGCTGCGGCGCCTTTCACTCGACGCAGCACCCTTTTCTTCTTTTCCGAGGAGGCAGAAGCGTTGGTGGTCGAACAAGGAGGTTGCGGCCCTCCCATTGACAGGCAGCATGACCGTCACGTTGCCTCGAGGCTCGCACTGGTCACCGTCCAGGGTAGGTCCGGCCAGCTTCACTGCCCGTCGCACCCGTATCCCTTACAATGACGGACAGCCAGCACAGGTCAGCGTCAAACCAAACGCGCCTCAGCAGTGCAGCGCACTTGCATCAGGTGGTACTCGCACTTGGCACGCGGGTATCTCTCAACGACGAAAAAGCGGCGAATGAGGCGCGACGGAGACAGCACGGTCACGGTGAGCATTCGACATTGTTGTCTTTACCCACCAGCAACCCCACCCCAACGTTGCATAAACGACACCTCCCCTACTCGTCTTCGCCATCGCCATCGTCCCCATCTTCGCCCTCCCCGTCAGCATCCGCAGCCTCCTCCTCGTCCTCACTGTCCTCGCTCTCAAAGCCGTCTGGCACCAAGTACAGGCGCACGACCGGCTTGTTCGGGTCCTTCATGAGCAGCCCCTTGGTGCCCGGCGCCACGTGCTTGAAGCACAACTCGACAAACTGCTTGAAGATGCCCCACATGTTGCCCTCTGACAGCCCAATCTGGCTCGCAAACTCCCGCGGCTTGTACACCTGCGTGCCGAGGATAACGTGGGCGGTGGCGTCACGCGGGTGGGCGCGCGCGACAAAGCCCAGCTTCATCTGGTCCGCACCCGCCAGCAGCGCGCCGGCCGTCCAGCGGGCAAGCTTGACCGAGTTGTTCTTGAGCTCCGTCGCGAGCACCGCCCCGCGCTGGTTGTCGAGCTTGGACCTCCAGTCGGCGGTCGGGCCCGACCGGGCGGTCGGCTCCTCGGGCGCCTCGTTGAGGGCCTTGATGACGAGGGTGAGGGGCTCGCCTTCGGCACGCTCCGAGTGGGCGCTGGCCCGCCCGCCCGCCGGCGGCGGCTGCGCCGCGCCGTCGACATCGCACCGCGCGACGAGCGTGATGCCGTCGGCAAGGGTCCACTTGCGGTAGCGGTAGGCGACCGACGCCGCCTCCTCTGTCACGTCGTCGCCCATAAACGGGTTGTCCTCGGGGTAGGTGTGGCGCTTGCCGCGGGTGAGTACCGTCTGAGAGAAATGTTGGTTGACGAGCGTCGACTCGAGTGCAAGCGCCTGCGCCGAGTTGATTACCTCCTCCCCCGGGAGCAGCGACTTTTCGTCCCGTGGCGGATCGTGCGCCGTCTCGTTGACGGTCAGGACGTCCATCAACGACCCGTCGCGCTTGTCAAAGAACAGCTGGTCCCCAACGCGCTGGACAACCACGTCCCACGACGCCACCCCACGGGGCGCCATCATGAGCAGGGACAGGATGGGGCCCGTCGCAAAGACAGTCCCATTCGTGGTGCCAGCCAGACGCCGGATGATCGGGTCGTCGGTGGTGGTGGTGTAGTGGAAAGGCCGGTGCTCAAAGCGCGCGAGCGGCTTGTCCGCCTTGGTGGTAATGCGGTCATAGGTGCGGTCGTAAAACTCGAGCGAACCAGCCGTCAGCAACGTTTCGGGAGCGCCAACGCCGTCGTGCGAGAGCTTGGAAAGCGCTGAGAAGGGCAGCTCCTCCACCACCTTCCAAGAGGGATCCACCTCCACCGACGCCTCACGGGTGGCGTTGCGGCGGTCATCCCACCGGCCATAGCCGCCACGGCCACCACGGCCGCCACGAGCACCACCGCGGCCGCCGCCGCGATTGAAGTCACGACGGCCGGCGTCGCGGTCGCCAGGGCGACCATCGACCCCACGGCCACGGGCTGCGGACAAGACAGCGGCAGTGATGGCAAACGCAGGGAAGCACAGAGAACAAGAACCATGGAAGAAGGCAGGTGTGTGAGCAAAAGCCAGTCCCATCGAAATTGCAACCAGACTGCATCAGGGCACCTAGCTAGACCAACACAGCCCTCACACCAACTCTGGCGTCCCACACTCATACTCACCGCTCCCACCAAGATATCCCCACGGCACCTGCAAGATTCTCGGCTCCACTCGCATACAAGAGCCCTCTGCCCGCACGTACGTCCACCCCGGAAGGCCCCGCGACCCCGCCCAAAGCCGGTCGGTTTGATCGTCCGCGTATCCACAGTCGTGAACGCCCCTTGCTCATCGTCCGCCCCGTCAATCCCCGGCGGCGGCGCGCCGTAGCGAGCGGCCGCCGACCAGTCGGCGGCGCGACCGAGGCGATCCGACTTCGAGAAGGGCGCGTACGGCATATCCCGGAACTTGGCGGGTGGCAGGTCGGCGGGGGGGCCCCAGCCATCAGCATGATCATGAATCGTCAGCTTTCCAAAGTGCGCCATGTTGGCGACAGCAGGTTTTCCCCGGGCTGCCGTCCCCTGCCGCAAGGGGTCTGACGACGAGGAACGTCGGTGACGAAGCAGGTGCGACGGCGATGCGGATGCTCGGCGAGCAAATGGAGCGCGTCGTCGACGGTGCCCACCATTGAGACGGAACAATTCCTGTGACGTGTAATTTCTCTCACAGAGAATTGATTGGTGGATTTAATGTCAAATGCTGTATATTTTCGTACTGACAAAAAACAGACGGGAGAATTTACTTGGCCGTACTACGCGTACAAAGAACGAAATCCGTGCAGGACAAACACAAACACACCCCGACGCGGAGTACCAACGAACACAACCGAGCGGCACCCACCTAGCCTTGCAAGAACTTCTTCAGCAGCGCCGTCGTCGACGAGTTGAAGCCGCTGACGTCTCCGCCCTTGGAACGTACGCCTGCAATCGTCGTCCGCACCTGCTTGGCGAGCACCTTGCCGAGCTCCACGCCCCACTGGTCAAACGAGTTGATCCCCCACACAAAGCCCTCCACGGCCGTGCGGTGCTCAAACAGCGCCAGCAGCTGGCCCAGGGAGAAGGCGTCGAGGCGGTCCATCAGGATGCTGCTGCTCGGCCGGTCGCCGGTAAACGTCTTGTGGGGGATGAGCTCGGCAGGCACGCCCTCGTCGGCCAGCTGTTCAGCGGTCTTGCCCAGCGCCAGCGCGTCGGGCTGCGCAAAAAAGTTGCACATGAGCTCCTCGTGGTTGCTAACCGGCTCGCCCGCGAGGTGGATGGGCGTCTGCGGCGCAATGACGCCGACAAAGTCGGCCGGTACCACCCGCCCCTGGTGCATCAGCTGGTAAAAGGAGTGCTGGCCGTTGGTGCCCGGCTCCCCAAAGTTGACCGGCCCGCCCTCGTGTCCCAGAGGGCTCCCGTCCAGCTTGACGCCCTTGCCGTTGCTCTCCATGTCCACCTGCTGGATGTGTGGCGCCAGCTTAAGCAGCGCCTGTTGGTAGGGCAGCAGCGCACGGGTGGCGTGGCCGAGGAACGTGTTGTTCCACACGCCGAGAAGGCCCATGAGAATGGGTAGGTTCTGCTCCGGTGGTGCCGTCGCAAAATGGGTGTCCATGTCCCGCGCGCCGGCCAGGAAGCGCTCGACAACATCAAAGCCGTACTGCAGCGCCAGCGGCACCACGCCGACCGCCGAGCACACCGAGTAGCGGCCGCCAACCCAGTCCCAAAACCCAAACATGTTCTCAGGGTCCATGCCAAAGCCCTTGACACCGTCGGCATTGGTGCTCACCGCGACCATGTGCTTGGCGACGGCAGACTCCCCGAGGGCGTCCACCAGCCACGACCGCATCGTGCGCGCATTGAGCATCGTCTCGGCGGTGGTAAAGGTCTTGGAGACAACCACGACCAGCGTCGTCTCTGGGTTCAGACCCTCCCGCGCGCGTGCCACATCCACGGGGTCAACGTTGGCCAAGAACCGCAGCCGCCGCCCCGACGCCGCCGCCCCGGCAGTCGCGTCCATGCGCAGGGCCTCGTACGCAAACTCAGGGCCGAGGTAGCTGCCACCAATGCCAATCGACACCACGTCGGTGAGCGCTTTGCCCGTCGCACCCACCCACTCGCCCGACCGCACGCGGGCTGAGAAGGCCTTGACCTTGTCCAGGACCGCGTGCACGTCGGGCACCACATTAGAGCCGCCCGACTCAATAACCGCATCCGGGGCCGCCCGCAGCGCGACGTGCAGAACGGAACGGCCTTCCGTGGGGTTGATTTTGGTGCCCGCCATCATGGCCGCCACCTTCTCCGTCACGCCCGCCGCCTTGGACAGCTCCTGCAGATAGAACATGGTCTTCTTGGTGGCCTTCTGACGCGAAAAGTCAAGCGTCAGGCCGGGGTGCGAGGCGACCATCGACCCGCAGCGATCCTCATCCCTGCGGGCACAAGGAGCACGAGCACAGCGGCAGCGGCCGATAGCCGATACAGGGGAGCAGACAGGATGCACAAGAGGAGAAAACCAAAAACAAGGAAACACAAGGAGCAACGTTAGAAAACCCTGTGCATCAAGCTGCCGTCAAAGCGGGAAACAGAACGCAGAAAGTCGACAGCCTGTGAAAGAACAGCCAGTTGGGCGGTGACCAGCCACCGTGGGCACGGTCCCGCTGCCAAGGGCGACAGCAGCGATACCTGCACGCATGGCGCAGCAATATCGTAGGCAAGTCAGTGGGCAACGTTGCGCACGTCTACTGACTCAAGAACAGGCAAGAAATGCCACAGAAAACGTACTCCAACAAGTCGCGCAGATGGGAGCCCTTGAGCGCCTCCACCTGCGCCTCCAGCGCAGTCCATGCGTCCGTATACGCGGCCGTCGCCGGGGGCTTGGTCGCCACCGCCGTCGCCATCGTGCCTGCTGCTGCTGCTGTGGCTGCGGGTGGGCGTCGGGAAAAGAACTTGGCAAGTGGACGAGGCGTGCACCAGAGGAGCAAACGTGAGGGCGGGGTGCAGTGAATAAGCCGGGACCGCGGCAGTGTGACAAGAAAGGTGGGTCGTGACAGCACCAAGTACCACGGTCGGATCTGGAAGCGAAAAGAGGGTCTGGGGGACATGCGCCAGGCAATGCCACGGCCAGGGGTTGTTGAAGGCTGTCTGGAAGCGACGAGCACCATCCACAGCCACATGCAACCGATCCACTTCAGTCGAACCAATGGAGAGAATCCTCGCGCAGATTTCTCCGCGGAGTAATTCCTCCGCCGACACAGATCAACTGCCGTGTCTTGCAATCGAGCCCCTCACTGTTTCAAAGAGAATCGTGCGAGCACAGAAGACAGTCGGCCAGAGAGAGTGACAATGCGTGTCTCTCTCTGGCCATGTCATGGCACCCACGACGACGAGTGAAGTGCCCAGCTACGAAGACGGCCATTGTAATAGTCATTATTGCTGCTACTTGTGTGTGTGTAAAACGCCTAGTGTCGGGAGAAAGCACAAGACGAGTTGAGCAAACAAGCATGCACAGAATTCAACAACCCGTCCACTTCTCAAAAAAGACGGCGGCACACAGTCTGGCACCGCGCCTCAACCGCAGCCGAGCCCACCTTCACCCCCACGCACGAGTGGGTGTCGACCTGCACCGGCTTTAAGGCTGTTGTCGGCGCTGCTGGCGGCTGCAGGTGGGCGCCCAGGTCGCCTGTTGAGCGTGACGAAGTCATGACGCGCCCCATGGCGATAGTGTCGCCGAGTGCCGGGCATGAGACAGCCGGCGACAGGCGCCCGCGCTTACGTTTGACCTGCCGCGGCTCCGCGGCATCCGAGTCGGCAGCCGCTGGCTTGGCGCGGACCCGCCGACGTGCTGCCGGGGCACGAAGGGTAGTCCCCCGCCCCGCCCCCGGTCCGGTGGCAGATCGCATGAGCCGCAACCGCTCGTTGGTGCGCGTGTAGTTGCGGCATTGTGCCCGGTCGGGGCAGTTGCCGACGCAATGGCAGCAGCGCCAGGCGGGTCCCGCCGCGACAGCTTCGTCCCAGGTGGCCCCATTGATGCCGGCCGTCCCCGCGTTCGTAAAGCACCGGTCGCAGACGACCTTGCGGCAGGTCGAGGACGTTACCAACGCGCCGCACACAATGTGTCGTACGGCGGGGGTGGTGCGGGAGCACAAGTGGCAGAAGCGGCTCGGGACGGGCTTCGAGAAGGTCGCCTTCCTACGCTTACGCGGCGGTGGGACAGTGCGGGCTGGCGTCTCGGAGGCCGGCGTAGAGGCGGTCGCCTTGGCACCAGCAGCGACGGGAGACCGGGTGGGCGGCTGCGTGTCGTTATCCACTTGAACTGACACTCCGGTGGAAGCGGGCGTCTTGGATCTGCCCGGCGTCGCTTTGGCCGTTGCCGCTACCATCGTCGCTTGCTTGATGACACTCGGTGACGGCACCAGGGGTCGGGGGATAGCTTCATCATCTTGCCTCTCCGAAGAGCACGTGCTGTCCTCGGAGAAGGTCCCCCCGGAGATGGAAATGGGAGAGGTCGGCGTCCAATCCTCACTCGAGCTCCCGTCTTCGAAGTGATGGGGGAAGACGATGGGGAGCACATCCACTGCCGCTGGCTCCACCGCGGCCGCTGCCGACAGCGGCGGCAGAGCTGCCGGCTTCGGCTCCGACACAAGCAGGGGCAGGGATACAAGATGGCTGTCGTCCGCTGCCTGTAGCCGCAACGTCGGTGGTGACGAAGTTGGCGTGAAGCGCAAGACTGGGTCAAGGTAGAATGAAGACCAAGAAGGGCTTGACGAGGGGCTTCCATAGGACAACCCCTCGTCGCCCATCTCCGCATCAATGGTCGCCAGCGGAGGTGGGCCGACGGGAAACTCAAACAACGACGGCAGCAGGGACTCCAACTCGGCAGAGGCCGTCTCCTTTTGGGTGTAGGGAGTGGATGGCGTCGGCTGAAATGGGCTGACGCCGGCAGCATCAAAGCCACCGGTGCCAGCATCCCACAGGCCGGCGGTATCAAACCCGGTCCATGTGCCAAACGCCGCCATCGTTGTCAACGTCGACAGCGTCGGCAGGGGGGACGTAGGGAGTCAAGGGGTGGGTGCGGGGCGACCTGTGCGGCAGGGAGAGAAGCGGGCGACCGGGCACCAGTGCAGCGGGACGAAGGGCTACCCACAGTGTCTCTCCTCCAACCCCGAACTAAAGAGCCACCGACGTGGCCAGGATGACGAAGGAAAAAGCGTCTGGGAGACGGACGGCACGGCTTCAGTTGGGTGTTGCGGGGTTGGTCGCGAGCCGCCAATGTCATGAACCAGCGGCTCTGCGGGGCGCGCCTTTTGTGTACGAAGCGGCCGCTCGCCTTCCCGTCCCACAACCCCCCGCCGCCCCCGACCGTCTTGGCTCGCGGGCGCGCGCGCGCGCGCTCGCATGCGCGCACGCTCACGAGACACTACAGACACATGCTGCTAGGGGCCAGCTGGCAAGGCCAGCACTCCACCCCAGAGACGCTGGCACGAGGTGCTGCCGCCACCACGCTTCCCCTGTGTCGCCCGGGCGGAGGAGTCATACCTGCACAGATCCCCTCCTGTGGTCAAGGCGCTGTCGCCTGGGCGGCGGCAGCGCCAAGTGCGCCAAAGAGACGGCGGCAGTGGGGGGGGGGGGGGGGGGGGGGGGGGGGGGGGGGGGGTCGCTCCACGGCTCCTTTCCACCCACCGATGGCAGCCTTGAGCAACAAATCTTCGACCTCCGCCGCTGGCGCGCAGTCGGCGCTGCAGGCCCGCACCTCTTTTCGCGAGACCCTTCTTCTCTCTCTCTCGTCTGCACACGGTCTAGCAAGGACGAGAAAGGCTGAGCCCGGTGGCGCAAGAGCCCCGGGAAAGTCACAGCCGTTTAGGGGCTTGCTCTGCGCACGGCGCGCGCACGGCGCTTGTGGACCCCACTAGTGACAAGCGCCCCTGCCAAGGGATCCCGCACACGCCGCCACTCCCCGAAGGTCAACACCTCCTTTCACCAATGGCTTCCTCCGCCCAGTCCTCGCTTGCTCTAACAAATCTCGGCATGGAAGAGCGTGACTGGGACTGGCGCACGACCACAGCAGCGACGCCCTTGGGCCATAGAAAGGTACCCCAGGGGCCTTCGAGGCCGCTTCGCGGCCACGCTGGGAGACGTGGCGCGCTCATGAAACGCCGCCGGGGTCGCGACTGCCAACCAGGAGCCCCGGATCGCCTGACGGTTCGAGCCACACCGCGGACGGCAGCTGCGGAGGGGCCGAAACGGCGTTGATCACGGCTCTCCTGGCTGCCGCTCAGTTTGTTTTCCGCGGTCTCGCAGCAGCTTGTGCCACAGGGCGGGGACGCCAAAGCTCGCCACGCAACGATACTCGTACTGTCCCGACAAGCGGCGATTCCGCAGCACAGATACGATATTGACCCGCGTCTACGCTGCTGATGCCGCCACGCCAGAGGCTGCCGGCGACGGCCGGTACAGTCGCTTGGCTGTCTGTCCGCCTCCCGTCCCCTGAGTCGCGTGAGCGTGGTGGCGATGAGCTCCGGATCACAGACTGCCGCGAGGGCGGGGGACGCCACCTCGTTAGACTCGAGAAAGGGCCATGCGCCTGCCATTGGGTGAAGGGACAGAAACGAGGAACACTGGTGCTCCTGTGAGGGGTGGAACCGCTCGCCTCTTCGCCCGTCACAGTGGCGAGGAGTGGATACCCAACGAGATTCACGACCCAGGGGCTCGTTCAACAACGGCCAGCCATACGCAGCTTAGCATGGTCTATGCAAGACTGGAGCCGTCACATTGCGCCCCTCGGAATGGGTCAAGGGAAGCTAGTGACGTCGACCGGGGTTGGCAGGACCGCAGCTCAACTGTCCCGCAGCAGCAGCAGGCTGAGGCTCAGCACGTTCCGCGGAAGAGGGGGCCGATCGTCGGGAGTGGCATGTGCGCAAGGAACTGCCGTCGCTGTGCCATCCAGATTCATGCCGTGCAGCTGTCTCATTGGCTGACATGGTTTCGGTCTGGTAGCGTACAGTACAGCGCGGCCCCGAAGAACGCCTGGGGTAAACCAGAAACGTAGCACCCTACCTAGGCCACGTCAGGCTGGACTCAATCCGGTGCGCTTTTCAGCACAACCCTTCTCCCAGAGGCCACACGAGCACATGGCACGGGGTATTCGGAGGGGCTACTTGACAACTTCTGACCTCGAAGGTTGTCTGCATGGACAACCTACGAGTGCGACAAACTGCGGGGCGGCCCTGTATGGCGTAGGAGATTTCGGGAGGGGCGAGAGCCGTGTTCTTCCACACCGAAACACTGTTCCACCAGGCCCTTGTCGTCGGGGATTTCGCGATCTCAGGATGGCTACGACACGATAGAGCCTTGTCTAGTGGCCCGAAGAGAAGTTAGTGCCCACTCTTCACTCGACCGGTCCGCCACCGCTGTCTGAATGCGGCAAGCGAGTGACACGAGGGCTCAGACGTGGGCCACCTGTGAGCCTCCCACCGACACAACCGCATTTCGGACCAGTTGCTTTTGATGGTCAGCAACAATAGAGTGGCACAGCTCGACGACACTGCGACTTCCGTGCGTTCGTCAGCCGGGACTGCAGCTAGTGCTTGCACGCGAGGGTCAACAGATCTACAGACCTTGCGGCTAGCACGCGTGCGTGCGTGTGATACCAGAATAGCTCCAGATGACGCGCTGTAGATGCTGAGGATGAAGCCATGTAGCTCCTTCCAGAAGCACCCCTCTGTCGATGAGCCCACCGCCTTGGTTTCGTGCAAGAGGTCCACCGACGTCCTGCAGTGTTTGCGTACATGATTGCCCGGCGTGGAAATATTATGTCGGCCAGCCTTTCTTTGTTGAAGGTCTGTGACCAGTCAAAGCCTGTGCGCCGTTCTGACACGAGCCTGGACGCAAATGGCACACGGTGCCGAACATTGCGCGCGTAGTTTGGCCGCTCGCGTAACAGCTTTCGTGTGAGTCTTGCGCTGACCGCACAAGCGGCGTGGCAGAGGTTCATTGCATCCCTGCCCCCACCCCCACTATGGTCCCAAAACGCTCTGCTGCGCAGGCGGCCAACGCGGTTGCTGTCCCATCCCAGTCACCAGCTGCCAACCCCGACCGCCGCCGCATCGTCTCCGGTGTGGGGGTGTGGCCGGCAGATGAGCGGTTCGGTCGAGGATCACGAGCTCGATGCTTTGTGCCCGCACGAGGTGTCCAAAGCAGCGAAGTGTGTTCTGTCGCTCATGGAAACGGCAATACAGCTTTGCCCACCAGGGCATGGGCTGTTCCGCAACGAAGAAATTGTTGGTTCTTTTTCTTGTCTGATCGACAGTCTTTTTGGTCAGCTACGACTGAGAAACAAACGAATAGGCTAGCCCAACCTCGCCCGTACTTTGGTGGTGCCGTGTCTGGTGGTTTCTACTCCGGCGGGAAGCAATCACCATCTGGAGACTTCTGGGAGTTCGATTCCTTGGCACCTACAACCGTAGGAGCGCTGGCCGCCCACACAGCCGTGTCGGCTCACTGGGGGGCTCAACAGCCCCGGTGAGATGCGGCGATGATCTCGGCGTGCATGGCTGGCACCTCTGGCTTTCACCTGTGTCGAAAAAAGCAGGACAATTGATGGGCGTCGATCACCGAGGCGTCGCATTCGTCCAGGAGTGGCCCCCTCGGGCGGGGACTTCCTTGAGAGGCGTTCAAGACGGCCTCTACACACTCGGCCGAGTGTTGGGACCGATCGGCCCCAACCTGCCTCTCGCAGCGCTGCTGCAGCATGACCCCTGGCTTGCACGAACCCCATCCCCAGGTTCCGCCATGCCCCGCAGCACGGTCTCACGCCCTGGCCCGTGCCGCACTGCGCGCGTCTGGGTATCCCTTTGAGCTCCTCCCACATCCCTGTCTCCCCGCTCCCTCGTGTCCGCCGCCGCCATGGCCAGCGGTCTGCCCGCCCCCCAGGCGTACGCCAACGTAGCTCCCTCCGTGGCAGACGCCAAACACGCACGCCGCTTCGTGGCGTCTGCCGAGCCGAGTGCCAGCGGGGCGGCCTTTTGGGGGGCGGACGGGAGCCCCTTGGGCCTCCGAGTCTACCGCCGCGTGCGCGGTGCCGACGGGGTGGCGGTGCGGTTGCCGGCCGACCTGCTGTACGTGCCGCAAGCAGCGACCGCGGCGAGCCGCCGCGGCGACCTGTGGCGCCCCGCTACGGGCAAAGGCGGGCAGGTGGGAGCGAACAGTGCCCCCTCCGACCCGCCGCCGGGCTGGTACGTCGCTGTGGAGGAGGGAGACGTCCTCGAGTTTGGGGTGGTTGTGCGGCGGCAGACGGCTTGTGCGCTGATGCCCGTCGCGGTGCCGCCCGACTGCCCAGTGCCGGCCACCACAAGCGGACCGGTGGAGATTGGGGCGGCCGTGCAAGTCGACGGGGAGCCGCTGGGGGAGACCTACTACCTCGGTGACGCTTCCGCCCCCGTGCTGTCGGTGGACAATGAGGAGGGTGGGGAGGACGAGCTGGGCTTCCACGGTTGGCGGAAGGAGCGGTGCAACTCCACGTGCCCCATTGAAGCTGTCTACCACCAGATGGTTGTCAAGACGGTGGCGGCGCTACCAGAACCGACACGCAGTCCTTCCGTCGACGCTGCGGATGACCCGCGACGGGTCGACGGATCCGCCGTTGGCAGCATCCGCTTATCCGCCTCTCTCGTGTGCCGCATCGAGCGGCAGGTTCGGGAGTATGCCCCGCCGTTGCGCCGCCCGAGGCTCAACCCCAAAGCCGTTGCGGAGCACCCGCTGTGTGTCACGGCGGGCGCCCCAAAGCTGGCCGACGGCAGCGGCCCGCTGCTCGTGCCGGCCGCGCTGCGGCCGCATCGCCGTCAGAGCACGTCACGGTCCAAGCGGCCGTACTGGATGGTGACGGCGGTCATGGCCAAATCCATTGTCAACGACTTGGACGACTGGGGCGTCACCGTTCGCTACCGGCCGCCGTCTTTCTTCCACGCGGCGGGATTTCGCGACGCCGGCGGGCGGCGCGTGGTCTTCCCGACCAACGCGGCACTCGGGTTGTCGCCGCTCACCGCCCCCCCGGCGGCACCGGCCGTATCAGACGCGGATGTGACGTTTGTCCGCCTCACCTGTTCCGACAGGACCGCCCCCGAGCGCCGGCCACGGGAGGAGCCGCTCGTCGACGAGTTGCACGCGCAGCAGTTTGGGCTGACGGCAAAACGCGACGGTGGCGGTCCGGCGGTCGGCGACGCTTCGCCGGCCGGCGGCGCCGACGACCAGGGTGACCATGAGGCGCACCCAAAGGATGAGGGGGGGTGGCGCTGGTGGTGGCGACCACGAACTACGTGAAGCCGAGGGCGGCGACGGCCGGGGGGCAATGACGATGCGGTGGCGGGCGGGAAGGCGCAAACTCATCCGCTGGGGGGGATGTAGCCCGGCGGTGGTGGGCGAAACCGACTTGCGGCACCGGTCGGGTGGTGGTCCCCCGACGGCTCCCGCCGCGGCCTCGAAGGTAGCTGGGCGGAGACGCCCGCGTCAACGTCGTGGCGGTGCCGTAGGACCAGCGGATGGTGGCTACGGTCAGCATTGCGGTGAGGCGGCGGTGCCGGCATCGGTCACCACGGTGGCGGCGGCGTCGGCTCGTGCGCATGCCGCGGCGCTGGCTGTATTCGGCGAGCTCGAGAAAGGGGTCCCCCATTGGCCAACCAGCCAGTGACAGCCGATCTGCCCAAGTCGGCTCTCGCGATTGCCACGATTTTGCCGTCGAGTGGGCCGGTACCGGCCTTCTCAGCGGAGCACTGGGACTGCCGACCGGCGGCGTACAAGCGTGTACTCCTCGATGTGAGTGAGCTTTGGTGAAGGTAAAGCTGGTACATCTTGTCAGTTGCTCCTGCATATCTCTTGTGTTCACTTGGATGCTTTCATTGTCTTCTTTGCTTTCTTCTAACCCCACATTTCCGCCAGCAAAGCGGGTGCGCTTCTACCCATATCCCATTCCAGTGCATTCAGCAGCACCGAGCAAAGTCACAAGCAGAAAGCAAAGGTCCCCCTGCCAATGCCGTACGAAACCCATGTTCCTGTCTGACAGTGCACCCCACAGGTCTCGTGCGGCAGCTGCGGGGCCATATATCTGCCCCATTCGAAAGGACCCGCGCGTTGATCACTCTGGCACTTGGTGAGCAGCTACCCGGCACGGTCGCCCCAGGCCACCTCTGTGACGTACCCCCTCCGTGGTGGGGCCGTGTCCCAGTGGAGACTGGGAAGCGCTCCTCGTCACTCGACGGGGAGCCAGCACCGCACTGTTTGCTGACGACGCGCAGCGCGGCGACGGCGACGGCTGTGGTGGCGGTGGTAGGTGCAGTACGACTGGCAGCCGTACATCGGGTAGCGGCAGCAGTGGGATGGTCGTGAGGGTTGATCGGCAATTGCACGGCTCGTCGACGGTGAGGCTGTTGCCGGTGCCCGATGATGCGCCGCCCCCCTGCGCCGTCGCTCGGTTATTGGATGCCATCGGCGTGCCGTAGGCGGGCATAACGTTGGCGGAGGAGGTTGGTTGTCATCAAGGGGCTCGCGGGGGAGTCCGAATCGGGGTCGACGAACGTGGCGGGCGGTTCCGACCACAGGGGCACGGCGGGGGCGGGCATGGTCGACGAGGCGGGAGAGAGGGATGGCCGAGCACTCCGGGCCGCTGTTCGAGCAAGAAAAAAACCACGTTCTTTGTATCATATGCCCCATTCTCATACTCCCGTCAACCCATCGGCACTGCATGGCCAGCGCCCACGGCAGCGCCCTTCCCCCCCTTCCCCCCACCTCCTGGGCCCATGGAGATCCAACCCGCCCCGACAATGTAGTCGTACAGTTTGTTGACCTTGGTTGCGTCCAGTCGCACCAGCAGCTTGGCGTCCTTCTTACGAACATAGCCGACTCGAGCCGCTTCCCGCACTAGCACCTCCTTGACAAGCAAGTACTGGTGCGGGGATACCTTAACGGCCATAACCAGGTCCAGCTCGGCACGAGACAGCAGCTCCGCACCAGCCATCAACCGAACGTCCAGGGGAGGCGCTTGTGCCCGCGCTTTGCCACCACCACCACCGTTGTTGTCGCCGCTACCAGCCCCGCTGGGAGTACCATCGGAACCACTACCGACAGAGCCATTGGCGACCCCGCCGGCAGAGGCGGCAGCGGCTCGCGCGGTCGACGTCGCGGCAAAGGCGGCCGCGCCCTTTTTACCACGTCGCCCCGGCGGTGCCGTCGGCGCAGGCGCCAGCGCCGCAGCTGTCGCCGCGGCCGCGTCAGCGTCGGCCTTGAGAGAAGCCGCCGACGGCGACAACACTGCCGTCGGCAATGAGGCCGTCACGCGGTGCGCGTCCTCGAGCGTGAACGCGCCGAGCGCACGGGCGTAGCGGAGTTTGTCAATCTTGAGCCGCAGCGCACGGTCCTCCGCTAGGTCGGCAAGCAGCCGACGATGGTCCCCGTCCGTGTGAAAGCGCAAGAATGGGCGCAGACGGTGGGACAGTTCCCGCTCCTCCCGTGGCCGCTTCTTGTCCGCGGCGGCGGCCGCCTTAAAGTCGAGCAAGTTGCGGCTGACCACAAACTCTTTGCGGAAGGAGCGCTCATCCAGCTTGGACGAGTAGACTTGAAGAACACGCAATTTGAGTTCGGCTTCCTCGGGGGTGTCCTCGTGCAGCAGCTCCATGTCAGCGATAATCTCCTCAGCGTCCTGGTCCCACTCGTACGTGAAGTCCCCGCGTAGAGGCATCCAGCCACACGCCTCTTCCACCATGTGCAAGTGCATGACGCGCAGGCATTTGGCGTCCACGTCCGCGTCCGCCCCGTCTTGCTCGGTCGGCAGAGTTGCCGGCAGGATGCGGGTAATGTCAGGCAGCGGCGCGTTGGGCGCTTGCAAGCAAGTGGTACGAAAGTGCGCCTCCGCTTCAGCCGAGTTCTTGGTACGAACCACCTTGGCCACCTCCTCCCAGTTGCCCACGCCGTAGAGCTCCAGACCTTCCAACAAGCGTTCCTCCTCGTCGGCACCCCATCCCTCCGCGTAGACGGGCGTAGAAACCACCTCAATCAGCCTGTACGCGTGGTTGGGCCGGTGCGGCCACAGCGTCGCCCCCACCGAGAAGCAGTCTAAACATAAGTCATAGTCGGGGCACTCCGCGCAGCGAGCGCGGATGGCAGCGCTCAAGTCACGCTTGCAGTAGTTGCAGTGAAAGCGCGCCAGCGTCTCCGTGTCGTCCTTGGACCGGGGCTTGTCCGACTTCGCACGTGCGCGCTTGGGCCGCACGCCCCCCCCACTGGCGCCAGTGCCGCCGCCGCCGGCGCCATCGGCAGGGGCGGGGGAAGCCTCACTAAAACCACCAGCTTCATGGCGAGGCCCGTCCATTGAGAGAGTGTGGTGGGGTAGTGGGCGGTGAAAGGCAGCAACCAAAGGAGTGACCGCGCAGAAGAACAGCGCACGAAGACAGACGGTGCGCGACTGCGCGGAACCGAGCATCAGGAGGAAGACAAATGTGCCGGCTGCGGCAACAAAATCCGCATCTCGTCCGGTCCCACAGAAGTATGGTAGTAATTCAAAGAGTTATTCTAATAACTCAAGGACCACAGGTATCTTTTGACAAATACTGTATTTCTGCCTTGATTGCTGCTGGCAATCGTGAAACACGTCCCTGTTGTTCCTGGACGCCATGCATCTGAGAGCCGGTTCGCTTCGTCACTCAAGCTCCTGGCCGCCATGCATCCGAGTCTGTTTGCATTGTCACTTAGGCACCCGACCGACAGTTTACTATACGCCGTTGAGGGTGGGTGATGGTCAGCGGCAATGCTGGTGCGCAGCCGCCGGGTGCAGCCGTGCAATAGGTACCCCCACTGCTGGCATGGTAGCTGCCCTGGCGGTGGCGGTGGCGCGTCTGGTGCCGGACGCCGTCGCAAGACCCCTGCGTGTCCTTCGCCGCCCCTGGGATACATTCGAGCCTGCGCTTTCGATGGCTCTTGTTGCTCCTGATTCTTCCACCACAGAGAGCGCGCGCTTTTCTCCTCTGTAGTTTGGTGTCGCCTCCGCCGCGGCGCCGACAGCACGCTGACGTGCCCCACTGCCCCCCCACGCGCTCTGACGCACTCACCGGTGTTCCCCCATTCATCTCCGAGTGTTCTGGTCTCACCAAGTGCTGCTCTACCCCGCACTTCTCGACCTCTGACCCCTGCCGTTGTCGTCGCCGTTCACACGTGGGTCTTCCGCTACCCATCCGCCCCGTCCGCTCTCGCTTCACGACGCACTGTCGACGCTCTGGCTGCCCCTATTGTTGTATTGAGGCACCTGACGCCGTCTTAGGCGGCCGGGCGGGACGCTCCGGTGTCCATGCCACGTGCTGTGTCCGCCATGCCTCGACGTGGGGCGCCACCGGCGGCGGCTTCCCGCTGGGGGGCGCAGCGCAGTGGCGCTGCCACCCAGACGATGGCGTGCCCGCTGCCGGTCGCCGCGCCCGCAGGTGTATCTAAGAAGCCCAGTGCCACCAAGTCGACGCGTCAGCCCCGCAGCGCCGCGGCGCCTCGCGTGACCGTCGCCGCTGCCACCTCGTGCAAAACGGAGCCGTCGCCGGCGCCGCCCCCGCTCGCCCCGCCTTCCTTGGTGGCCAAGCAACCTGGCGCCGTGATAAAGTCGGAGCACTCGCCGCCGCTCCGCCCATCCACCGCTCCTACTCGTGTGTCCAAGCGACTGGCGGCAGCGGCCAAGATGCAGGCGTGCACGGCGGAATGCATTCCGCCTCCCTCAAACGCGAACGAACCTGTCGCTGTGACCCAGTCGGAGCGCCGGCCGCCGCTCACCCCAACGACCGTGCCTGCTCGTGTGTCCAAGCGACTTGCGTCAACGACTCTGATGCTGGTGAGCTCGACGGAATGCACCCCGCCCCCCCCAAGCACTGAACTTCTTGTCGCCGTGACCAAGTCGGAGCTCCGACCAACGCTCATCCCAACCACCGTACCTGCTCGTGTGTCCAAACGACTGGCGGCTGCGGCTCAGATGTCAGCGTGCTCGACGGAATGCATCCCGCCCACCCCAAGCACCAAACCTTCAGCTCCTGTGCTCAGTACCGGATGCCAACCATCTGTCGCCGTGGCGGCCGAGACAAGCATTCCGCTGAACGTTAAGCCTAGCTCCGTGCGCCAACCACGTGTCGCTCCGACCGGTCGCGCTGGCAAGAGTCGGGCTCGCGCACCCCGCGCGTCCCCGCGTGTGCCACGGCCGGTGCGCGCTGCCGGTGGCAGCGCCGTGTCACCGGGGCCGCTGTCTGGGTTTGTGTCGGCGCGTCAGCGGTCGCTGCGTCTGGCCGCAGCGGTGGCACACCTGCGGCATGCGGCCCCACAGGTCGCACGCCTGCTGACCGCACCCGGCGCGTTTGCACCACCCTTCCGGAGGGCCCCGTTGTTTGACGCCCTGGCCCGCTCCATCCTGTACCAGCAGGTCAACGGCTCTACCGCCCGCTTCCTCTATGCGCGCTTGGGCGCGCTGCTCTATCCCGACGCGGCCGCCGCGGACGTGGACGCGTTGGACTTTCCACCCTTGACGCCCAAAGGCGTGCTCGGCCTGGGTGTCGACGGTGTGCGTGCAATGGGCGTGTCGGCCAGCAAGGCGCGCTTCATCGTCAGCGCCGCTGCCGCGTGTGCTGCCAAGTCGGGCGGGTTGGACGAGCGCCGCCTCGGATTGCTGGATGACGCTCAAGTGGAGGCAGTGCTCCGCGCACTGCCGGGCGTGGGCGCGTGGACGGTGGCCATGGTGAGCATGTTTGTTTTGGAGCGGCCCGACGTGTTGCCGGCAGGCGACCTGACCCTTCGCCGCGGGGCGGCGGCGCTGTGGGGCGTGGCGACGACGGACACAGCAGAGGTGGCATCGACGTTTGAAGGGGCAGTCAAGGTCAGGGCCGACAGCACGGGCGGCGCCAAGGTTAGTGCTCGCATCAAGGCCAAGGCCTCCCGTGTCGCGGCGGCGGCGGGTACCGAGGGCATCCCCGAGGTGCCAACACCCGCTCTGCCGGCAATGGTCGCGGCAGAGGACATGGGGCGGCTCTTTGAGACGTGTCGGCCCTTCCGCTCGTACGCCGCGTGGGCGTTGTGGGGCGTCACCGACGAGCGCGCCTTCCTGCCCATCGGGGGGATGCTGCAGCGGATGGAGGATTGACGAGCTCCTGTCCACGAAGCGTACGGCAGGCATTCTTGAGGAGTTTTGCTGCGGACCTATGGCGGTATGCAATCTGTTAATGGTATGCGCTTTGTTGTGCGTGCTTTGAATGTTGGACGTGGTCATGGAGGGAGGACGCAAAAACGAGGTGCCGTACGGCAGGCTTGTTGTGTGCTTCAGCTGCGTGGGTAGCCGTTGCTGTTGCAGCGTGGTTGGAAAAGGTATCCAGTCGGATGGACGAGCGGTTGGCAGTCCTCGCATGGCGCACTACAAGTGTTGAACACGTGCATTGCATACGTTCTCGAGACGTCACCCCAGGACCGCGTCTCGCATAAGTTTTGAGGTGGCTTTGCCCGCAAACGCTTGGCTCGAGCGTCCCTGCTGTTGCGCGCCCAACCCGGCAGAAGGCGTGCCCCGCAGTGGACTCGACGAAAGGGGCGACACGGGCACATATCGCTACCCCCCAGAAAAACCCAAGGCATGAGACGGCACCTACGCGCACTCACTCAGCGCCATGGCCCTTCGGGAAAAATCAAACAAAGAGTATCGCACCGCGGTACGACAACAGCAAGTCCGCTGCGCTCCCCAGGCCGCACCCCAGCCGGGACACGGCCGGGGCATGGACCGATCCAGCAGCTGCCGCCCAGACAGCTGCAAAGAACACACCAGCACTGAGGAGTTGCCCTCCCGCCCGTACTCCCTGCCGGGCCTGCGCCTCGCCTCGGCGCGCCGCTCCCGCATCTCCGCCGTCGGGTGCGTCCCGCCACGGTCGCACCGGGTGCACAATTCCACACTCTCGTATTGCGAACCTCCAAAAAATGGCGGTTGCAGAGAGAAGGGAGGCAGAGCCGACGACAGGGCGTAGAAATGAAGTCGGATTGGC
>ENA-ORXR01001887-ORXR01001887.1-marine-metagenome-genome-assembly--contig:-NODE-1887-length-21140-cov-21.119024_pt1 | contig 21140 bp, 28 predicted proteins | sample MGYA00237866_ERZ511479 | MGnify/ENA metagenome assembly ERZ511479 | reverse complement strand
GTACATGGTAATGTCGTGCCGCCGGCCCTCGACAGGCCCGTAAAAGTGGAAAATCAAACCGTCGGGTGTGGTCACCGTCTGAAACTTGAGCATGTGGGTGCGCTTGTGGCCGCTGTAGACGCTGCGCTGCAGTGCCCCGCCGGGGCGCGCTACAAAAAGACCCGTCCCATCAATGAAACCCACACAGTTGTCCAGCGCCCCGCCCTTCTCAAGTACGCGCTGTGCGTACATTGCCGCACGCTCCTCCATGAGGTCCCCCCGCCACGAGCAGAGCAGGCCGCTGCAGCGCACGTCCAGCTGCTCAATCGTTTCGTAGAACAACTCACACAAGGAAGAGCGACCTCTACAGAAGAGGATCTCCAGGTCGCGCCAGCGTGCGGGGGAGGAGAGGCGACGGAGGATAACACAAAGCTGCTCCACAGGTGTCGCCTTGTAGCGACGGCGTGACGACCCGCCCTGAACTTCAAACAGGCCAGCCAAGCGTCCCACGTCGCCAGGTTTGAAACGAAAAAGAGATAGAGACTCCTCCGTGGAAAAAGAGTTGATGTTGAAGGAAGAGCTAGACACAGCCCTCCTGCGTGCGACACACCGCGAAATGTCCCGCCTCACGCGCAAAAGCCGTAGAACGACGAGTCCCAAGTCAACCACGTCCTCCCCACCGTGAAGCCGCACAAGCAACTCACGGCGCAGGCGACGTCGGGACCTCATCAGGCGGCCGATGGAGTAGTCCTCAATGGCAACCATGGTGCTTTGGGGGATAGCGTCGTGCTGCACGTGCACACAGGCGCAGAAGGTCGGCCAGGAAACAGGATTGCTGGTTGGCTGGGCAGGTGACTTACATGCCACTCTGACGAGTTCTCTCGACTTCCCACAAAGATACGTTCAATGGGATGCCAAACGTCATGATCCCACTGTTATTTCAATGATGGTAGCGCTGTCGCGATGCTGCAAAGTAGCCGCAAATGCCTACCATAAAGCGGTTGCCAAAAGTCTCTACTGACGCGCCACGATCCCGGTCTGAGCTGTGGGGCCGAGTCAAGCGTGCTGCCCACAGGGCAGGCCTCACCAAGGGTATCAGTTTTGGCCACGAGTACGGTATTTGGCTCGCATCCAGCCGACGAGTAAAGGCTGACAGTGACATGGATCTCCAGGTTCCGAGTATGAGTGTCGCCCAAACCTGGCAGAGCGATTATCAAGGGTATATACCCTTGAAATTTTGGGTTGTCGGTATCCCAGATCGTTCTCACCGCGGGTAGACGTATACTTGCTAATGAAAACAGCATCCCGTTTGTGCAGTTATCTTTGGAGTGTCGTTACGTCAATATCTGTTGAGCGACAAATATTGTCACGGTGCCGGCCTTCCGTCGCCTCCACTGCCCAAGATAGCACCGTCGGTAGGGCCGTCCGGGCGGCTCTCAGAGCCGTGAGTCCTGTCAACTACGTCTGCTCGGGGTTCGATTAGAACTCGTGGTGAGCGTGCAAAACTCTGAGCGTGATTTACTTGGCAGGCCAGAAAAACTGGGAGAGGTGTCGGGACGACCACCACCGTGCCGCGTGGTGAGCCGGGATTGAAGCCGCGACGGAGGAAGGGGTAAAGAACTTTCGCTGGAGGGGCGCCGAAGGGCCCAAGAAGATGGACGGTGAGCTGCGACTCGCTTGGAGTACATGCAGGATGTGCGATGTTGGTCATTTCTCCCACACACTGCATCTGTGTAGTTTGCCACGCATGGATTTGTGGCACGTCTTTCCATTCAGGAGGCCGCCAAGAGTATCGGATTCTTCAGAATCGAGAGTACGGGTAGTACTCTTTGACACCCTCCTTGATCCGCCTTGGCGAGTATCTGGCAACTGGTCATTCACCGAGTATGGGTATGGGGCTTGCACCGAAAAATCAAGTGAGTACGACTATATACCAGAAAAAATACTCGTGGAATACCGTTGTGGAAATCCTCTTGGTGAGGCCTGCCACAGAGCGAGCGCTGCACACTCTCGAGGTGGACACGTGGGATCCGGAGAACAAGTCGAGACGACGATCGTCGGAGAACAAGCAAGGTTCTCGAAGTTTGTGCTTGGCTGTCGACCAACCTGGTGTTGGCATCAGCGTGAAACGGTCCGATCAAATGTCAGGCAGCAATCTGCCGAGCAGCCAACAGAGACCACCTGGGCGCATGCCGCTCTCGAGGTACATTGGTCCACCTCAGGTAGCAGTTTTGCACTTCAAACCTGACGAGCTCATTTTTTGGAAAAGCACCATAGGCTAGTCCACTCGTTTGCCTCGGATCTTGTTTGGAGCGTCTTCATGATTTTCCAACAGGAGCACAAGCCTAAATTTAGGCGTGAGCAGTCTTGCGTGATCCTGCTTAAGAACTTCGTAGATAAACCGAATAGATCAAAGTTAGGTGATTTCTAAAAACTGTTTTTATCTTTCACTAGTCCTCGCGACTCCGTATCAAAGCCAAAGTCAGGCACGTGCATGTTCAGGGGGCCCCTGCTGTTCATAGCCGTTGGCAGCGCGGCCTTAGAAAACGGTGGAACCTGGTCCGCATGTATCGACTTCCAGGCCACTCATGAATAAACAGCGCCCAAAGCTTGAGGGAGCGCCGCGTTAACGGCGCCTTACAGTGCCCTAACAGCGCCGTAACATGGACTTTCCGGGCTGCAGAAAAAGGGACCACCAAGCTCAGAAGTTGCTCTTTATGCTCTCGTACAATGTCATGCTTTTCTCTCCCAGAAGCTCATCACCTCACTCTACCTCACGCCCTGGCAGCCAGAAGGCCGGAAACAGAGAACCCCTATCTGGGTGTGGCCTGGGCAGGCCGCACAGCCGCACCGCGTAAAAACAGAAAACTACAGCACAGAACTGTGCCCCACTGTTAGAACAACGCCGTGGAACCGTGGCGCAGTTGTCGACGTCTACGGTGCGTCCTCGGATGGTGTGAGCGCACCCCCTTTGGGAGCGCGCACTTCGATCGCTTACACCAATAGAGCCCCACTCCGTCGCGGCCATGGGCATCTGCCAATTGCCACCTGATCCATCCAAGAGGTTGTGATTTCGCCATCTCTGCCCTTCTCAGCCAGTCGCCGCGGGGGACCCTCACGAATGCGCAAGTTAGAGGTTCCACGCGAACCGTAGACACACCCCAGGCACGTCGCTCACTGTCAGGGCCCCCGTCGCGCACCGAGCGGCGCGCCGCACAGGCACCGCGCCGCGGCCAACGCGAGCCGCACCAGCCGGCGGTGCCAGGGTCACGCGTGCCTCCAGCGAATAAGGTTGAGCGGTCACAGCTCAATGCCGTAGCGCGCCGTGGCGATGACGCTGTGGGTCCCCATGGCCGTGGCTACCTTGGCGGCGGTGCCGCCGCTCCCCGCCCCGCATTGCCGCGTGGTTCCCCACACCCGCCCCTGCTGATGAGCTCGGCCATCCGTTTAAGACTTCTCGTCTACGGCCGATGTCGTGCGACGCGGCACTCCCGTGTTTGCACCGCCGGCTCCGTCCCCTTCGGCCTCCGCGCCCCCGGTTGTGCCGCCGCTTTATCGACGCCGCCACACTGTGGTGCCTCGCATAGTGTCCCGGCGACCGTGCCGAGCGTGGGCAGGGCGGAAACCATGGGCGACCGCCAGACCCTCCTGCGGCCCCGCTGGTGGATGGTGGCGATGGCTACCGTGGTGGCGGTGGCGATAGCGGCTGTGGCATCCGCCGCACCGACCGCGGCAATGCCAGCTTACCGACCCGTGCCGTCGACGTCAGGCCGAGACGGGTATGCGGGTGGAGAGTACGCGGAAGGGAGACGGGGGGGAGGGCAAGGGTATGTTTACAAGGTGTACCCCGGGGCGACAAGACACGGGGATTGTGAATCTCCATCCGTCACTCTACCGACTGCACCTCCTTCCTCTTCGTCCGCTCCGCCATCGGTCGCGCCGTCGGCTTCGCCATCAGCTGCGCCATCGGCCGCTCCCAGCACTCCTACCTCTGCCACTCCGTCGGCCACCCCCGCTTCATCGTCATCGGGCTACCCGTCCTCGACGTCACCCCCCCCCCTCGTAAACGGTACCTTTGTCCTTTTCGACCCGACCCGCCTGCCGCCTGCCGGCACCACCGGTGGCACCTGTCGCCTTGTCAGCCCCGCTTGCGACGACGGCCTGACATGTGAGCTTATCACCGCTGGTGGCGCGGACTATGCCATCTGCACTGCCGTCGTTCCTGCCGGCGGCGCGTGTGGATTGGTCGGCTCCCGTTGCGGGCCAGGCACGTTTTGCGTCGAGGCGGACGACCCGACCACTCCTTGCGTACCCTCCTCAAAGCTGTGCTCCCCATCTGACATAGCCTCGTGCGTTATTTACGATGTGGCGTGTGCAGGCGGCACCGCGGCGGGAGTCTGCCGTTCGAGCGATGTCGGGGACCCTTGTGAGGTTGGCACAACTACCGGTGAAGCTGCCTGCGGGGCGGGGCTAGCGTGCGTGGCGCCCGGCCCTCCAGATACGGATGGGACGCCGGACGGGTTGCTTGCTCTCGAGTCTGACGATCGTCCGTCTGCGTCGTGCATGGCGGTCAAGGTGGCAGGCGCCTCGTGCGTGTCAGGAGGGCTCAACGGCTGCGCGGCGGGCTCGGCGACTAAGATGTCTTCCACCCCCACCCTTCTCTGCGTCAGCGGCGTGTGCGTGCCCGCGGACGGTTCGGCAGCAGCGGCCTCGGCCATTGGCGATGAGTGTATCCAGGGTGGCCGCTTTGAGGAAGTAGCCTGTGGGGACGGCACGCCGTGCACGTCGACGCAGCTATTCCGCTCCATGTGTTTGGACATACAAACAGCCGTTGGCGCTGCTTGCAACGTACTCGGCGGGCGGCCCTGTGGGTTTGGCCGCAACAACATGCAGCTGGTTTGCGTCGGCGGCGCGTGCGTCACGCCGCCGCCCATCCCTGCCGGCGGGAGGTGCATTGGCAACCGCAACAACTGTGCCGACGACGGCTTTAGCTGCGTTTTACAGACAACCGACGACGGGGGCGATGTGTCGGTTTTCCCCAAGCCCCAGTCATTGACAGGTGACACGCCCTTCGTTTGTGGGCGGCAGGTGCGGTTGGGGGAGGCCTGTGGCGCCGCCGCCGATGGCGCAGTGTGCGCTACACCTTTTGAGCTGTGCGTGGCGGGCGTATGCACGAGAGTCATTTCAGGCAACCTCACCATCGGGGAGGCCTGTGGCCCCGACATCGGCTTGTGTATCGAGCGCGGCGATGGCGCCGGCACTCGCTGTGTGAACGGGGTGTGTGCGGCGCGGGCGCCGCTCGGCGCCGCCTGCACCCGTAATGACGATTGCGCCAACGACGGGCTGCCAGACGGGGTGTTTCAGACCTACTGTGGGGGCGATCCTAGGACGGGGACACGGTTGTGTCGCGGGCAGTCGCTTGCGGGAGGGGCTTGCGGGACCGACACATTGGGGTGTGGGCTGGTTGGCGACCTGACGTGCAACGCGGAGACGCGCACGTGTGTGGCACGGGCTCGGGGGGGTGGCAGCGGGCTTTGACGTCCAGCTGTTGGTTGTTTGGCATAGCGAGCGGCGCTCTGTCTACGGAGGCAGTCCTCTTGGCGACGGGCGGGGTCTCGGTCGGACAGCGTGCGCAGCCTGTGGTGGCAAGGGGCGGCGACGCCTTCGGCCAGGGCAGCGTAAAGACGACCCGTTGTTGAAGACGCTCGTATGAAAAAATGTATCAAAGCTCGCTCAGAAGGCATCTGTCGGCGAGGCCGAGCATCGCCCTCACCCCACCCCCCGGTCCAAAACCCCCGTATACGTCAATTTGGACTTGCAACAGCCACAGCAAGAGCCCCGTATACTCGTATTGTTCGACGTGCGGAGGTTGTCCAAACCTGTTGTTTCTGCTCAGGGACACCTCCGTGTCTGATCGAAAGAGTACATGGAGTCTTTTGGGGCCAGAAACCCCATTCCGAGCCGTGCTTTGTATGGGGGGGGTAGGGGGGGGGGGGCACGACGGGATGCCCTACGGGAAACTTTTAGCTCTCCGTGTGAACTGTGGTGACTCGCGGCCGCATCTTTGTTCCTCGCTGCGGCGTGTTCATGTCTTCCCCAGAGAGTCATTTGACACTTCGGGAGGGTATACCCGCTCCCGGAAGGAGCCGCGTTCCTGTGACTCCCGGCAGCGTCACTGTGACTCCTGGGAGAGTCCCGCACACTCGCAGTAGCGTCACTGTGACTCCCGGGAGAGTCACTCATACTCGCAGTAGCGTCACTGTAACTGCTGGGTCAGGCGCGGTCACTCCCGGTGCGTTCGGTGTGACTCCCGGTCGAGTTGAGACAACCGCAGGGCGAGCAAGATTCACTCCATTGTTGACACTAAAGGTGGATCTCACGCATTAAAACCTCTGATGGCGGCACATATTCTGGCCCACGTGAGAGGGACGCTGACTCATGCAAAGCGAAAAACGTCACAATGGAACGAAAGAGTTTCTCACGAGCTTCTTCGTGATGACTTCGTTTTTGGTGTCGGGACCATTCTTCATCTCGTTATACGCCGTGCAAAAATCTTAGAGTGCCAATATCGGGGTACTTTTTACGCAGGTGTTGGCTCCTTGTTCGTGCAGTGGTCTTGTGCGGTGTGCTTGACCTGGGAGAATTGTAAGTATGACTATGATGAGCCTTTCAGCCAGTCGCAAGTTCAAATGGGGCATTGTGGAAGCGGTGGTGGCCGGGGCAACACGTGAAGCGCCGGTCTCTTCTGGATGCTGCATCGTTGCACGTACTCAAATCATAAAACGGGGGTCACTGTTCAAATTGGACGTGCCCGTCTTTTTTTGCGTCAAGCGACTGAGCGCGCGTGATCTGGCATCGTTGCCTGCCCGCGATTAAATCAGCTGTTTTTGCAGCGGCAATGTGTGATGCAGCAGCTGTCGCAGAACAGTGAATCCGACCGTGCGCTTCATGGGAGACACGCGACCCGGCCTTACTCAGGCGTTGCTGACGTCCGAAGCTCGATATTTGCTGAGCATCACCGGAACCCCAATGGCTATCATCTGTTATGGTGCTTTGCTAAGTTCTGTCCAGGTTCAGTTTCGCATAGTTTGCAGGAACGTAATGTGGACCGATTGGCGGCAGACAACACCCAAGAGGATCTCTGCCAATTGGAAGCGTGTGTAGTCGGGATGATGGTCTCTGCGTCTCGGGAGGGCCGTCTCGTTGTCGGCCCTGTCGCCAACCGCTCTTCTCCTCTCTCTACGCCCCTCTGGACGCGCTTTCCAGGCGAGTGTCACAGCTGCTGACCCCGGTACCGGCCAGATGAGCCGCAGCCAGACGTGAAACATGCTCACACGTTGGCCTGTGCTTCAAGACTGTCCACGGGCACTAGGAAGTGGGGTGGTTGATCTCGCGCTTGGCCCTCTCCAATGAGATCCGTTGTGGTGATTGCCGTCGTCGTGCCCACTCCTTCGTCCGCCGCCCGAGGACGTGTTTTGTGTCGCTGTTCTTTGACAAAAGTCGTGCGTGTGCGGAAGGCTTTCAATCTGCTCTCGACCGTCACCGAAAGGCCTTCTTCACCAACGGCCGCGACGAGCCCGGACAAAACGCGGCGGATCAAGCTCTCGTGCCTTTCGACCCTCTCCCCCCGCCACGCGCCCCCTACCACCCGTCCCACGATGGGGCGCTGCGGCGTTTGCCACTACCTGAGCCCCGTGGGGGTCAAGGGTCACACTGCCCGCACATGTCCGATCAACCAAGTCGAGTGTCGCCACGGTCTACCCGTCGGCCACCCCTTTAAGAAGGTGGGCCAATGCGTGCTTGGCAGCTGCATCCACAAGGAGACGTGCACGTCGTGTGGTGACACTGGGCATCTGTTGGGCACCCAGAAGCTGACGGAGGCGCGCTACAGGTTCAATGACAAGGGCAAAATCGTGCGCAAGCAGAACAAGAAGGCGCTGACCACAGCCGACTTTGTCTGTACCAAGATGACGCAAGCGGCCATCAACACCCTCGTCGCCAATTCCAACAACGCCTCCACGGCGTCCGACCACACCAAGATCAAGCGTCGCGAGTCCGTCTCGCGCCTCAGGGGCAACGTCAACGCCGCGCGCATCGACGTGGACGGGACGATTGAGCTGATGGAGGAGATGGGCAGCGACGCCGCTCTCCTGAGTTCGGTCAACAAGCCGGTGTTCAAGTCGCTGGTGAACCACGCCCACCTGGGAGCGGTCGAAGCGGGAAAGAAGGCCGCGGAAGCCGCAGAGCGCGACGTTGACGACGAGGCGTCCTGCGGCGACTCGGCGGAGCTGTCTGTGATAGTTGAAGAGAATAAAGGTGAGAATGAAAAGACCGAGGAGAAGGGGAAGGGAAAGGCAGTGTTCCGCGGCCCTTCTGCGCGCCGCATCAACAAGTACGCGGAAGTGGTCATCAAGGGGCGCCGCTTTTCGAAGTCGAAGCCACCGCGCAAGCTGACCAAGTGCTCGGAGATGTAGACCCAAGAGGTGCGCAAGTCCCGCACAGCATCACCACATGGGAATCATGCCTCTGGTGCATGCGGTTCGGTCGTGTCCGCGCCCGTGCTATGGAATGATAGCAGCGCCGATGTCTCCACACGCTGGCCGTCTGGCACGCGCTCACTCTACTCGGATATGATCCCAATGTTTTCCTCACCAGTGTTTGGGGCATACACGCCGCTGCAGGTTGCGCACCTCGTGCTCGAGAAGGTGACGCAGAGCCCCATGGCGCAGATTGAGATGGAGCTGGCTGGCTGTGTGGTCAAAACGGCCGTCGACCGGCACGTACACGGATACACGCTCCCGTCAGGCGCTCTGAGTGCCGCGCACGTCTCCGAGTGGCTGTGCTCGATTATGCCGGGTCCCATCCAGTCGGCAATGCTGACCGGCGTGGCGCAGGCCATCCGCAGCAATGTCATTGAGTTCAAGGCGCAGTCTGAGGCACAGGACGTTCCCGCGGCGCGCTCTTAGAGCGCTCCAGCGAACAAGAATAGCGCTGCTGGCTAGCCTCTTTTCGCATGACGGCGTCCCGGTTCCCGTTGGCCCGGAATGTCGTACAGGGGCCCCGGTAGGTTGTGTAGGTAGGTCAACATGCCGCCCTTGCGCGACACCCCGTGCGTGTTGCTGACGTAAAAGTGCCTCACTGCTCGTCAAGTGGTGCAAAGTTGCGGAGACGAGCATGGCCGGTCAGGGGAAAAAAGAGGGGCGGGGACCGTGCGATCTCAACTCATGGTATGGTGCCTGCAGGTCACAAGTCCATGCTTCTGCGGTAACGCTGCCAATACCGCGGTGTCTTGATAAATATCTGAGCTCACGGCCACTGTGTGGCGCTCAGTCTCACGACTGGCACCTGCCATGACTCCTGCTAGGGCACTCTGCCACCCAGATGTCGTGAAAACTCGTTGTGCCGAAAGCAATGGCAACGGAGGCCATGGATCTCACCTTTTTTCAAGCCGTCGCCGCACAATCGTTCAGCTCCCCACCTTCCAGTGTGGCCTGCCACCGTGCTTCTGCCGCTGTACCCCACGATTAGTCAGCTCGCCTGCCGCTGTTGTGACTCTTTCTTGACTTTTGCCGCCCCCGCCCACCAAAAGAACATCAACCTTGAGTGCCTCCGTCGGACGTCTGCGTAGGAGCTCCTCGCGGTTTCCCCCACCGTTCGCTACGACGCGCCTGTTGCTGCTGTGAGAACAAATGAGCTCTTCAGGGTCTTATGCAGCCCCCGTCGATGGCGGTGGCCAGTATTCTGGGCCGCCCGCGACCAACGACGAGCGTGTTGCCTGCCACAGTCACTGCCGCTGCCATACAGCTGGCGCTGCAGCTCAAGCTGGCCATCATGGCCCTCCTGCCGCCTCCAAAGGCCCTGGAGAGGGTGGCACAACCTCCAAAGCCGCTGCTGCTCCTGTCGCCGTCCTCTTCCCTGTCGTAGCGGCCATCCCTCAAGCTCAAGGTATCCGGGGCCCCGTGACCAGCGGCGGTATGGTCGGCCCTGCCACAGAGCGACCCCATGTCGTTGGCGGAGCCGAAGAGCCGCCAGAAGCACACAATGATGACGATGAGATTCAGTTTGTAGGGCGGGTGGGGCACGCGCCGGTCGCCGATGACAAAAACCTGTCCGACGACGGTGGAAAGAAAGAGAATAAGTCCTCGTCTGACGGCGAGCAGACTATTAAGTGCAGCCTCTGCCCCGTCCCCAAACCCGGCTCCGGTCGGTTCTTGCCCTCCCACATTATTGCCCCCTTTGAAAGCACTACTGGGCTCTCCCAGGTCTACATTCACCACGCTTGCGCCATGTGGGCGCCGGAGGTGTACTGGGACCGCAAGGCGATGGAGTTGAAAAGCTTCTACAGGTCGTTCCTCCGTGGTCGTCGACAGTCGTGCTCCGCCTGCAACGAGCGGGGCGCCACCGTCGCGTGCTGCATTGAGACATGTACCGAGGCCTTCCACTTCCTGTGCTTGGCGTCTGCGCAGTGTACCGTCCGCGTGTCAGCCCGCATTGACTTTTGCCCGTCGCATCACAAGTTGGCGGCGGCAATGCCCGGGGAGCCGCTCGTGGCGGCGGGCCTTATCGGTTTGATCATGGCGCGCAAGGTGGTGCGCTTCCCGCCGGACTCGGACGACGATTCTTCCATTTCCGACTCCGTCGACCTGTGTGACACACCCCATGCGTCACACACGCGGCTCCGTCGGTATGAGACAGAAAGAATCTGTTCTCGGTTGTGGCTGGTGGGGCCCGTCGTACCAGAGCCTGCCGACGTCCTGGTTTCCCTCCGACAGGGCCGCTTGATGAAAGGAGGGGAGCAGATGGCTGTGCGCATCGGGCTGCGTTTCGTTACAAAGTCGGTTGCGGACCTCGTCATTGCGCGACATGCTCGTGCAGAGGAAGAAGAGGCCGATGTGGACCCCAATGTACCGGCATGTCGGTGCAGTAGAGCGCCTCTGTTTCTCCTCCGCAACGTTCGACATGCGCCCATCTTCCCTGCGGGTAGCATCCGCCAAGTTTTTCCTATGCTACCATCGTCCCGAGATTGGAGCCCAAGGGCTCAGAGCAAGATTCGTGGCGCAGCCTCGGGCGCGCGTACTCCCGCTATGGGAGAGGCTGTACGTGAGCGCAAGCGTGCCAACGTAGATTCCCTATGGGATAGGCTAGGGCAGCAGAACGCCAAGCGACAGAAGATGGTGGCCAACGCTGCCGATGGCACCATGGTTAATGGCGTTGGCTCGCTGCCTAAGGTGAGTGGCAACGCGGTGGCGGTAGATGCGGCCGCCACGCACGTGGTCTACCAGATGAACCAAGCGGCACCCGACGCGCACGTCATCGGCGAAACGGCTGCGGCGGCTCACGAGGAGGGCGTGGCGCACGTGGCGGTGCCCGTCGAGGTGGGCGTAGCCGCGCCCGACGGGCTCCTCGCCATCAGCATGGCGCCGGATGACGCGGCAAGAGCCGGGCGCGTTGAGGCGCCCGTAGAGGTGGGCGTCGCGGCGGAGGACGTGAACCTCCTAGGAGACACGGCGGCGGCGCTTGAAGAAGCGGCCACGGGACGCGTAGAGGCGTTCGTCGAGGGGGGGATGCTATTGGCGGACGCGCACATCCGCACCTCCACGGTGGCGGCGGTGCACACGGCGCCCGTGGCGCACGTGGCGGAGCCCGTCGAGGTCGGCGCGGCGGCGCCCGCCGCAAATCTGGTCGGACAAACGGCAGGACCGGATCACACAGCAGACGGCGGGGGCGTGGAGGCGCCCATCCACGTGGGCGTGGCGGCGGTGGACGAGCAAGTCCTCTTGAACACGGTGGCGGCACTTGACACAGCGGGCGCGAGACGCGTAGAGGCGTTCGTCGTGGGGGGGTTGGCAGTGGCGGACGCGCACGTCCGCACCTTCACGGAGACGGCGGTGCACGCGGCGCGCGTGGCGCACGTGGCGGTGCCCGTCGAGGTCGGCGCGGCAGCGCCCGCCGCACACCTCTTCGTCGAAACGGAAGGAGCGGCTCACACAGCAGACAGCCCGCGCGTGGAGTCACCCGTGGAGCTGGGCGCTGTGGCGCCTGTGACGCCGGTCACCGGCCTTACTTCGGCGGCTGCTGCATCGCCTCCGCCCATTAAGGACAACGGTATGTCAGAGACCGCATCGGGCACTGGAGCCGCGGCATCGACACGCGAGAGGAGCGCGAGCGCCGAGGCGCGCGTGGTAGACATTGCGGGGACAACCATGCACCGGAACGCACTCAACGCCGCTGTAGCGGCCACGGGGGCGGCGAGATTGGCAGCAAAGAAGGCGGCACCAGCAGACGGTGCCGGCGCTCTCTACAACAACGGAATGCCACCCGGGGTTCGCGTGAAGCGGCCATCTGTTGGGTACGCTCGAGTCAAGAAAGAGGGCGGTGCAAGTAATGGGGCTGTCGTAGCAGTCGATGATGAAGCAGTCATCATCATCAGTGACTCTGACTGGATGACTCGGGTGCATATAGTGTTCATTTCTGTCAGTATTGGTCTCTTGCGGTGCGCGTCTTTCAACTGCGAGCCCATGACAAAGGCCAAGACACTGCGACCACACCCAGAGCCAAGTGGAAGAGGCGCACACATGGACAACCCCCTTGAAACGTGGAGGAGGAGCCCAGATTCGAGAAAGGGCCAGTGGAGTCATCACAGTGAATACGGAGGATGGAAGCCCCCCATCGGTTCTGGGAGGGCTCGAAGACGCGATTCAAATGAGTGCAGAGACCAAAGTACGCTGATGCCAACTTCAGCGTACTTTTCGCACTTGGTCAAGGGCCGTGGCTCTCCGCGACCGGCCAAAACGTGATTCCCTTCCTGAGCTTCCGCGCCATGACATCCTGCCCAATTCCAAAACAAAGAACGGACTCGGTACCTCCCTTGGCAGCAACTCATTCAGTTGGGAAATACTATGGAGACACGACTGCGGAAAAAACTGTGCGCCATCAAAGTAGCAGATGCTAGGTCGTATGCGCGCATTCGGGCGTGGGTGTGGTGAAACAGAGAGATGGCGCTGTAGCAGAAGCGATGGAAATTCGCACTCCAGGCACTGATGCCTCGCGTTCCATCCCTCGCTTGCTGCATCATGAAATTGAGATCTCTGATAGGCGAAGGGAATTCACGTGAAGGTCCACTACCAGGTGGAGTGCCAGTGTTTTCGCTTGTTCTGTATTCTGAGTGCGCGGCAGTGGACTCCGTAGATAGGGTGGTGCCGGTGATGAATGTGGCGGACTGACACCACTGTGCGGGGCAGGCTACTTGCGAGCGTCACGTTTGGCGGAAGTCATGATCACGGTCAAACGACACTGAGTGGTGGTCGTTGGCAAATACGTCCGTTCCTATCGGAATAACGCATGAGAATGACCGCGATCGAGCCTGTGCGGTCGACATTTCGTTTCGCATTCGTCCACGAGTAAGCCTGAAACCTTCCCTGGACGATTACCAGCTGAATACACAGGTGATGTCACAGATCTCATCGTCCTCGCCGATGCCGCAACCGCCACAGTAATCCACCACCGGCGGCATCTCTCCCCCGACAGCTCTGGTGTCCTCCTGCGGCATCGCGCACGCCGCCACACTCGCCGGCACCTTCCCTGGCACTCGAAGGTAAGCGTATATGCGTGTGTGATGTGGCCATAGAGCTGGACTACTTGTGCTTGTCTGTTGTCACCGTGTGCAGCACAAGGCGAGCCAGTGTCTTGTAGAGCGCACATGGGTTCAGGGCATCAACTGACCATGAGAGAGGTACTGGCCACGACATTTTGTGCGTCCTTCTCATGCACCTGCTGCTCCTGCCTTCGATCTTGGCGGTGTGTGTAATTCAGCCACGACATGGAGTACAGATACGATGAGGTCTGAAGAGAAGCACGCGTTCGTCATGTACCATTAACACCGTTTGTTCGCGGTTTTACCGCTGAGCCCGTCGTGTGGAGCTCCTGCATCGAACGGCTTGAAGCTCCACATTGGTGGTTTAAGTAGCATGAGACCTATTTAGGACAGAAAGGTATTGAGAACGACAGTCTATTGTGACCGCTGGTCCCGGGAAGCGAGTATGTGGCCTATTATTGTATGATGTCTCTGAATCCCGCTACTCCTTTTGGCAGTACGCACAGTGTTCGTGAACGCCATGCGCGTAGAGAATGGAAGCCGACGTGCGTATGCAATCCCCGTTTTTTTATTTGTCTTTTCAACAATCTGTCAGAGGCCTTCATTTTCTGCAAGTGTGCTATCCCCTATCCCAGTCCGCAGCGTCATGAAATGCCGCCACTCAGCGTCGTCGTGGACGTCCAGTCTCTTTGATCTCCAGGGCCGTTTCATTGCTCTCTATCTTTCTGTACGCGCGCACAATTGGGGAGCAATCAGAGACGTCGTCTCCTGTCCTTACGAGCGGCCTGCCGCTCCCAGCGGCAGCAGTCGGATGGCCGGCCGCCGTCGTCTATCGCCTCGCAAGATGCGCTTCCCTCCCCGCTTCTTCTCCAGCATTCAACATGGAGTGGCTGAAGCCACAAGTCGTGGCCGCTGCTCGCGGACTTCCTTTGTGCCGATGGGATGGGACGACCACCACGACGCAGCGTGAGACCGAGAGGCTGAGACGATATCACCACATCCCGCGGCCTTCTTCAAGCCCAGTGGCGATGGCGCGGACGCTGTCTCCGCTGCCCTGTCGCTCCGGCGGCGCCGATGCACTGGCGGAACGCCAGATCAAACCGATGCAATGGGAGCCCTGGGGCCCCCAAATGGAGCATCCTCCTGGCCAGCTGCTTGCGCGTCACGCGCAAGGCAAGTCAAGTCACGGGCAGACATGGCCCGTGCGATGGCCGCAGCGGGCGAGGCCAAAGCAACGGTGGTGCTGATGTGTCCCGTGACCATTCGTGCAGCAGCTGATAATGTGATTGAAGCCGAACAGAAGGCGATGGCGGCTGTCCGGGCGGCTTATGAGGAGCTTGAGAGCGCACTGGGTGCAGCAGAGGCTGCCGCCGCCGAAGCCAAGGCAGCGCAGGAAGCGGCTGCGCAAGACGCGGAGGCGGGTGTTGCCGCCGGAGTGGTAGCATCCGTGGCGGCGGCCGCAGGGATGCCGGTCGTGGTGTAACTGTCTCCATTGTCTGAGTGGGAATGACTTGTACATCGCACGAACAGAACACACCTGATGGACACGAAGCCGAAAGGGGATACAACGGCAACCTTTTCGGTCTGTGACTTCACTCTTAAACGCGACGTGGTGAAAAGAAGCTCGAGAAGCCCGTCCGTGTGCACGCGGGGAACGCGTGGACCGAGCATACGGATATGGTGAGTACAGGCAACGACATTTATTGAGCTACGCAAGAAAGCGGCCCGCTCTTGTCTCGACACCGCATTGACAACGAAGGTCTTAGTAGACAGAGTCTGCAAGGTACGCCATAGCTCCCTCACCATCTTGTTCCTCGCGGGTGCGGTTGCCTTGGTCACGTGTTCTGGAATTCGCCCAGGAGAAAAGCATGGTGCACGACGATGGTAACGGATGCGAGTTCATGTCGACTGTGACAGAGGAGGGTGTATGACGATGGTGTCGGATAACGGTGCACGAAGACGGTGCCGGATGGCGGTACTAGACGGTGGTGATGGATGGCTGTGAATGACGGTGATGATGGCGGTAAGTTGGTGACGACGGTGATGGATGGTGGTAGTCAACGATTGTGATGGATGGGGGTGGTCGAGGACGGTGATGGATGCGGGTGCGCAACGACGGTGCCGGATGGCGGTGCACGACGATGATGACTGATGGGCGTGATTGATGGGCGTTCACGACGTTGGTGACGGATGGGGGCGGTCGACGACGTTTATGGATGCGGCTCCACGACGACGGTGCCGAATGGCGGTGCACGACGGTTGTGATGGATGCACGTGCGCGGTGACGGTGCCAGATGGGCGTGATTGACCATGGAGATGGATGGGGGTGGTTGACGACGGTGATGAAAAGGGGTGATTGACGACGTCAATGACGGTGACGAATGGGTGTGCAAGACGACGGTGACCGATGGCGGCGGAGTTCGGTTCGCTGCCATTGACAGGAACGCTTAGCGTCAGTTTTCGAATTGTGCGGTCGATCGCGACTTCTTCACTTGCAAGCATCCACTGCCTCGTCGTGTTTGGGTCCGATGACCGCGCGAGACAGAGCAATGGGAACGGTTAATTGCCTGAATGTGTTTGAAGCCCACCATTGGGACTCCAATTCAAGTAGCTCCCCAGAAGTTCGTACAAGTCGAATAACCACGAACTGCGCAAAGCATCACACGACCCTTCGAACCTTTTTGCGTGCAGATATTCCGGCATGGTCCGTCCCCGACCAGCGTGTCCTACCATTCGCACATGCAGGAAACGTATCCAGCTTCGGCGGAAGCGTCAGCGACACAGGCCAAAACTGTGGGCTTTCGAATGATCTCTGCATCGAGTTGCGTCTTCTCTGAGGTTGGGTTTGTCATATGGCCGGTCTCTGAAGAATGATGGGATGCAATGGAACGCGCGAGAGACGTCCTGTCTCAGCGACACGTATCTGAACGAGCCCTCGAAAAATGTATCGGTCTTCTTTCCTCGGGAACGCCCTCTGCGACGAGGCCGACTGCTGCCAGTAGTTCCGGATGAACTTCACTCCAGTTTCATCTATATTAGCAGGGTTTGTTTTCGAGAAGGGATGCTTTTTTGATTGGATGGAAGGATAGGGGGCCCACATCTGCTCGAATTGACGAAGAGCACGGGAAGGATATCTTGGACATGTGGAGAGCTTCCGGTGACTGTGCCATGCGCACACGACAATGCTTGCGGTCCTTATGTCTTGCGCTCATGACCATGTACCGGCCGCCACGGGCACTCCTCCTTCTGTGCCTCTGCCACGTGCTCTATTTCCGTGCCTCACTTGACGGACCTCTTCAGCAATCGCCTCCCATATCCTGCTCCCCCTGCCCCCCTTTCTCCTGTCGTGCGGTTCATGTTGCGAGGTCGAAGCTGGCGTGAAGGCACGGTTCTACGACACATCCAATTCGACACGTTGGACGACGTTTTACGCGATGTTCCAGGAGGAGCAGCGGCAGCATGATCTTGGCCTCGTCGAGGAGGGCTACTCCATGGACGACACGGCCGACATCATTGGCTGCTCTACCCGCTCCCTTCGCGGTGGATGCTGGCAATGGCAATCAACGGGACGGTTTGGCAAGACCCACGACTGAGGAACAATCACGAAGACGCTGCGCTGAGGAATGCTGACTTGACGCGCACAATCCTCACGTTTGTTGAGGCCCAGCCGGCAGCCGTTCTCCGTGACCACGTGGCGCTCCTCGTGGCACTCAGCTTGGACTGGCTGGAGAGAGACCACCGGTATGTGAGCGCGGCGACGGTCTACCGTATCCTGCGGTTGCACAACTACACGCGCAAGCGCATCGAGCGCCTCTTCTTTGAGCGCTCCGAGGCGGCTCAGCTGGCTTTTGCGGTTGCCTTCAACGAGATCCCCATACGCTGCGTCATCTCTGTCGACGAAACGCACACCGACGGCGGGGACATGTACCGACGCTTTGGTCGTGCCCAGCGCGGCGTTCGCCTTGAGCTCATGGACCGGAACCCCCGCGTGCTTCCCCGGACGAGCACCATGATGGCCGTGTCTATGTGCCACGGGGTTCTCTGGTCGCAAACGGTGCTGGCCAGCACGGCTGAAACTGGTGACGAATGGAGGCTCTTCCTCCACTGCTTGAAGTCGCAAATGAACTTGTGCCTACCTGGAATGCCATGGGAGTTGCTGCCGGACTCCTGCGTCATCTTATATGACAAAGCGGGTATCCAAAACGAAGGCATAGATGCCTTCATGCGAGCAAACGGTATGTATCATGTGCGCCTTCCGGCCTACGCCCCCAACCTGCAGCCGGTGGAGGGGGTCTTTGCCGAGCTCAAGAAGCACGTACGTGATCTGGTGTACGACAATCCGCGCTATTTGGACAAGCCATTTCGACTCATGGAGGCATCAGTGGGCCGCCGTACTCGCCAGCAGATTACAGGGCAGTTCCAGCGAGTCTCCAACAAGCTCGTCCTTCTTCTCAATTAGGGCCTCTCTGGCGGCGTTTGCGCCATCCTGATTGCGTCGTGGGAGCTATTGGTCATTGCGTGCCGTATTGCATGTCTCTTGTGCATGCGCCAGCGGGTGCCGCTTCAACAAAATTACGAGTCCCTGCTCTGAATGGAAAACACACAGCACAAGAGAGTAAACAGGACAGCGTGGGTTTCTAGGCTGTAACTTGGGGAAAGCCGCACAGGTCCACGACATGCGTTGAACCCGCTTCCTCCTCCTTGGCCGTAGTTACACCTGGCTTCGGTGGAAACTGCCCCCCAATGGACAGATGGCGCTCGGAGGCGACAGTAGCGCAGTTTCTCGAGGATCAACGTGCAGCCAAAAGCCAGTTGCACCACTCAGTTTCTTTCCTGGCGCGTACGAGCGACGCAGCGCCAGTGGAGACTTCTGAGCATATCGTTCCTGGCGGGGGGACGACGTCTCACTCGGTGTGCGGCCGGAGAAGACCCACAGGCCGCGGTGGCAGCCCCCCACCCCCCCCACCCCCAACAACTGGTAACACCGAGGCACCTACATGCGCAGCCCTGCCGCCACGGTCATCCGTCGCTGCGGGTACGTGCAACGTGCCGCTTCCACCGCCGGTGGCAACCTGATACGCATAACACCCTTGTTCTGCTCCCGCCCGCGCGCCAACACCCCCACCATCATCACCTGTCGCCGGGCCGCAGCGCCTTCGACACCCGTACTGGGGCGTGAAAATTCAAGCTCGACTTGCCACGCCAAGTGTTTGGCATGATGTGCACGGGCGCTCTGGACGCGCTTGCAGGTCGTTGACGGGCATTCCGGCCCGAACAACAGCTGCGAGCTGCACCGAGCACGCCTCGGTCACCAAATTTCTCTTCATGGACGCGTCCCACCGGACGGGCGTCGGCGCTGCCAACCGATGCACTACCACCCCCAGAGCCACCGCGCACGATGCCACAACCCTCGGCGCTACCGCCCAGTCAACCCCGTCTCCTCAAGGGGCGCATCCAAAATCACCTTTTTCGTAGTCAACGTCCTCCGTGCCGCGTCCCCACCGCCACCGTCGCCGCCACTCCGCCTGCGCCGCAGTCGTCGCTGCGTCCCCACCGTCGCCGTCACTGCCACGTCGCCTCCGCCGCCGTCGCCGCTGCGTCGCAAGGTCACCGCCACCGCTGTCGACGCCTCGTCGCCACCGCCGCTGTCGCCGCGATCGTTGTAGGCGCGGCGTCGGGCCTCCGCTGCCGCCGCCGCCGCTGTCGCTGCGGCGTCGCCACCGCCGCCGCCGCGCAGCGGCGACACCGCCGCTGTCGCCGCCACCGTTGTCGACGCGGCGTCGCGCCGCCACCGCCGCCGCCGCCGTCGCCGCCACCGTTGTCGACGCGGCGTCGCCAGGCCGCCGCCGCCGCCAGGCCGCCAGCGGCGCCGTCGCCGCGGCGTCCCCACCGACGCCGTCGCCGCCATGTAGCCTCCGCCGCCGTCACCGCTGCATCTCCCGGTCGTCGCCACCACTGTCGACGCCTCGTCGCCAATTCCGCCGCCACTGTCGACGCCTCGTCGCCACCGCCGCCGCCACTGTCGCCGCCGCCGCGTCTGCGGGCATCCTCCCCCTCCACTCCGAGAACTAACCGCATTCATCTTGGTAGTGAGCGCGATTGCTCTCGGCCACCGCTCGAACGTTGAAGAAGAGGGTGGATGGCAGTGCTGTGTGTGACAAGTCGTAAGATCGACCCGTGGTGCGTTTGCCTAAGTCGATGGGTGGTGGCGCAGCAACGCCGCGAGGCAACTTTAACTGGGCACCCTGCAAACTCGTGCCCTGGCAGTCTGTGAAATGCTCTGGGGCATCAGGAACTCCTCCACGACCACTGAGAAAGCAACCAATGCGGCGTGACCTTGTGCCAACACGATGTGATCGGGCACGGTCGAGCCCGAACAACGGGGGAACAGACATCATGGGTTTTTCGTCTCCTTCAGGGGTCGACACTGCCTAGTGTCTCCGAAACTTAGGAGGGGGCCCACAGGGGGATCCATGACAACCTGCGAAACTCTTAATGAATTGAATTAGTGTCTCCACGACATGGTTCTCGTTCTTTTTCGGACTCAATTCCTGTGCCCCTTGAACAAAGCCGACAGGCCCTGTACAGGGTCCCCCCAGTGTGCCTTTAGCCACATTCCGCAGGAACAACCGGGCCAATGACGCGAGCGACTTCGGTTTCAGTCTCGCTCCATGGCGGGAAACACGAGTGGCGACCGGATCGCTCTCGGCACACCCCCAAGGACGCGGTCAATGGGTGCTATGGTTTGCTTGTTGCAAACTATGCGAAGCTCAACCTGGACAGAATTTAGCAGAGCACCATAAAGTTTGGAGGATGAGGCTTCAATCCTGGACGGGACCGGAGGGGACCTGCGGCCCGACCTGCGCGCCACCGCCGCGGGCACGGCCGCTGTCACCTGGGGCGACGTCTCTGTCGCGTGGCCGTGGCCTGACGCAGTGGCGGCGCAGGTCCGCACGTCCCCTCTGTGGGCGGTCGTGGTGGCCTCGCGCGAGGCTCCCAAGCGGGCCGTCTACGGCGTTGCCAACGTCGGACCCGCCGCACGCCTTCACCCCTCTTGCATGGGAGGCGCTCGGCCGGATCGGCCCCGCCACGGACGCGTGGCTGAATGCCGCGCTCGCTGGACCGCACCTGGCGGCGGTTCGGGCGGCACTGCTGTTGCACGTCTCCGTGGCGCTCTGGCCTTCCCTGAAGTGGGCGGTCGCTGGCGGATACGCTGCGTGCTCCACACCCGAGCACGTGCCGGCGCCGACCGCTGACAGCAGCTCGCCGGCGGCAAATGACTGGGCTTGATGGGGGGGTGACTTTCGGGTGCCACTCTTTCTGAGGGGGGCTACTGGTCGGCACGCTGACAGTGGCCCAATTGCCTATCGAATTGGAGAGTAGCGGTGATTAGCACAGCACTAGCTAGTCGGAGGGAGCTTATCCCCGGGCTAACGCCACCCAATTAAAATTAGAAACAAGACGCAGGACGTGCACAATCCCGACCCCCCGGCGCTACCATGGGGGGACCGGTACCCAACGGGCCACGGTCTCAGGCCCGGGCCTCTAGTGGCCCCTGCCCAGCATC
>ENA-ORXR01001885-ORXR01001885.1-marine-metagenome-genome-assembly--contig:-NODE-1885-length-21156-cov-7.589876_pt1 | contig 21156 bp, 15 predicted proteins | sample MGYA00237866_ERZ511479 | MGnify/ENA metagenome assembly ERZ511479 | reverse complement strand
AATTACAGAAAAAAATATTAGACTTTGGAAACATCAATTGGAATCTAACGAAGACTTATTGGCGGATTATAATTTGTGGAACGTTCATATTGACCGTCAAAAACAGATTTGCCAAAAGTATGAATCCAAGTGGAATCCGATAAATAAAAAACTAAGGATTGGAATTGGTGCTGACTTAATTGCAAACCCAGTTCATGGCTTGAGACACCCGAAAGAAAAAGGAGTAACAGGCTGGTATATTTGGACCGGAGAATACTCGGAATCTGAAGATTTTTTTAAACCAATTTGCGCTGAACACTTATTGCAGATTCGACCTGATTTAGTCAAGTATTTCGGACTTGATGTTGGATATCGCTTCTTAATTGATAATAAAGGATATGAAGATGTATGGTTTGACGAAAAACTATTAATAACGGAATAAAAACGGTGTACAACAATGCCTAAACGTAATGCGGACTTTAGGGCTAAACGAAAGGTCTGTGTATATTTATAATGTCGCTAAATCTTATGGATTTAGCTTTGGACAAGAAAAAATAAAACAAAACCCGCCCGTACCGAAAAGGCACGTTCGGGCGGGCAAAAAGATTTGGCTACGAGCAAAACGGAGAGTTAAGCGTTTAACCTCTCCCCTACTGTTAATAGCTAAGCCATTAGGTGCAATTATAAAAACAATCTATGTTTCCAGATAAATTTAGCTTCAATTCACATTTTTACGACCTTTGGGACATTTACAATGGAATAAAATCATTTTATCCTATTGGCATCCCCCAAGGAGAAGGAGTGGGAATATTTTTTGAATATTCTGGTATTAAAAAACTTGAAAAAATTATCATGGACAACGTTCATGACGAAAAAAACTTTCAAAAGCGCTGGACTGATTACACCGATGAACTGAAAAAAATCATAAAAAAAGACATAATTGGGACTACAAAGGGCCAAGCGCCAAGTTTCAGTTCTTCAATTATCATGGAAAAAAATGTAATTGGGACTTGCACCCATTTAAAAGAGCTACATTTTGCCGTAAGCCTTGTAGGGAATTTTTTCACAATTTATGGCTTGGACTCAACTAGAATATTAGATGAAATAGGAGATTATAGGGGCTATCATGTAGCAAATGTTGTAACAGCTTCACCTTTTAAGGAATTTGAAAAAGAGTTTTTATTACTTGAAAATAGTATTAGAAAAAGATATCCAAATCATAAAATGGTTCCTTATGAGTTCGGACAGCAAATAATGGATGGACTTCAAGTGAGATATAGCGATGCTGAAGTTTGTTCTATTCAGATGGCCTTATTCAACGACATGATACAACCCAGAAACAATTTCCGATTCACTCAAGGACATGTTGTTGACAGTACAAGAGGAGATGTTTATTATGGCCTTGATGACTGGAAAAAATAACTGCACCTAACAAAGCCTCCTATGAAAAGCCCTAGCCCAGATCTCCAAACTCAATCAAACTTTCGCCCCGGCGTATACGGTGCCCCTGCTTTCTCTAAGGCTGCCTCATAATTTTCTAATGTTCTGAAATAAGAAACCAAATCACCTCTGAAGGCACCAAAATCAGTTTGTGCAATTTCGATATTTCGTTTCTGCGTTTCTGTTGGGTTTTGTGTGGTTTCCCAATGACCGTATGCAACGTTAGCCACTCTAGAATACATAGAAGGCGAGGTTGCTTCATTTAAACCCTGTCGCATACCATCACCATAGAGTCGCTTTTGTAATGCGGCTAAATTTTGTTCCAATTGATTTAAAGTCTCAAATAGTTTTGGTGTTGCTTTGGGTGTTTCCAATAGCGCGGCTTTCATATATTTTAGGCGGTTACCAGCTTCGCTTAATTTTTTACCAGCACTTGAAATTTGTCGAGAAAGCCCACTCGTTGTTTCTTGAAATGCAGCTATGGCACTAAAATCAGCAGTAGCACTTGTTGTTGGAACGGCCTTCACCCGAAACTCTTGCGGCTCACCATAGGCTTTTAGGCTTCCCTTATGCGCTATAAATAGTGCTACACTATACGTTCCTGGGGCAACAAGCGGCCCTTCAGCATCTCCTACCCATGGGGGTTTAAATGCGGGTTGTGTCAAATTAATTGGGTCTGGCGGCGACAGCTTTAAATCCCAACTCGTGCGATGCAATCCTTTTGTACTTGAACCTTTAACCCATCGTACTGGATTGCCATTAGCATCACTCACCAACAGTAATACTTGCGGCTCCTCTTCATTAGATTCTTGTTGCAATCGTTGCCACCCTGGAAAAGGAATACTCGTGTTTTTCTCTCTTAAGGCTTTTTCAGAGTTCTTACGTGCTGCTTTTGCGGTCTCCGGCATATTGTCAATATAATAGGTAAATACAGCACCAAAAGGTGGGTTTTTACTAACGAAACCGGCAGAGCCTTGACCCGGCATACCCTTCGCTTGCATAGGAACATTGGGCACATACCACCAAGCATCTCTTACCGTAAAAAGTGTATTGCTTTTTTCTTTGATGACGCTGCTGATCGTTCTTAAGGGGGCATAATCATCAAGCACGTAGAAACCGCGACCAAAAGTGGCACCCACCAAATCATGATCTCTTTGATGCAATTCTAAATCACGAAATGCAATGGTAGGCACTCCAGCATCAAGCTTCAACCAATTTACACCTTTGTTTGGTGAAAAATAAATACCATATTCTGTGCCAATAAATAATAAATTTTCTTCGATATGATCTTGTTTTAAGACCCACACAATCGTATTACTTGGTAAATCTCCAGCAATCGATTTCCAAGAACGACCACGATCCGTACTCATAAATAGATATGGACTGTAATCTCCTAATTTATGTGCATCTGCAACGGCAAAAACGGTATTGGTATCATGATTTGAAGCCTCCACATCATTAATAAAAGAGCGCGCCGGGACTTTGGGCAGCGCAGTTGGTCTCCAATTTTGGCCATCATCTTCGCTTACATGAATCAGTCCATCATCTGATCCTGTATACAACAATCCTTCCGTCTTTGGAGATTCTGAAATAGAAGTTAGGGTAGCGTACTTTGACATCGCACCGGTATCATAAAGTGCATCAACACTCCAAACACGATTATCAATGGTTTGCAACTCATAGCGATTGGTGTTGGTAGTTAGATCTTTACTAATTGGCCTCCATGAATTGCCTTGATCATCACTTTTCCAAACCCGTTGTGATCCAAAATAAAGGCGCTTATGATTGTGTGGGCTTATTTGAATGGGACTATCCCAATTCCAACGTTCTGGTGGGTCATTTGGCTCTGGTTGCGGTTGAATATTGAGTACCTCTTCACTAGCGCTATCCAAACGATGCAGTAAGCCTTGTTGAATTTCCATATACACCGTATTCGGATCTTCAGGGTCATAAACAGATTCGTAACCATCAGCACCCAAAGGAACATACCAATCTTGGTTACGAACACCCTCTGTATTCATGGTACGCGAAGGCCCAATTAAGGTGCCTAAATCTTGCGCACCACCAACGATATTATAAAATGGTTCTGAATTATCGAGTCCGAGCTTATAGAATTGAGAAATGGGCAGATTCGAAAAATGCCGCCATGTGGTGCCCTCATCATAGGTCTCATACAAGCCTCCGTCTGTTCCAGCTATTAAATGTTTTCCGTCTTCAGGGTCGATCCAAAGGGCATGATTATCACTATGTTTTTCACGCCCATTTCCTAAATAATTAAAGTTCTTTCCTCCATCGCGAGTCACATTTAAAAAGACATCCATTTGATACACAAGCGCTGCATCTTGGGGTGATGCTTCTATTTCTTGATAATAATGCGGTCCTGTTCCTCCAGAGATATACCCATTTTGTTTCTTCCAACTTTCGCCTTTATCTGTTGACTTATAAAAACCCTTCTCGTCATTATTTGCTTCAATAGTTGCGTAAACCAGATCAGGGTTTGCTGGTGTTACCGCAAGACCTATTTTACCCATATCACCTTTGGGTAAACCCGTTTTCACTTGACTCCAAGTAGCTCCATTCGTTGTTGATTTATAAATACCTGATTTTGGTCCACCAGCCAATAATGACCAGGTATGTCTGCGACGTTGATAGGCAGCAGCATAAATAATATCAGGATTTAATGGGTCAAATTCTATATCAGTAACCCCCGTATTTTTGTCAATTTCAAGCACTAAATGCCATGTTAGTCCGCCATCGTTACTTTTATATACACCACGTTCGCCGCCTGAAGACCAAAGTGGCCCTTCAGCAGCAACAAATACCACATCACTATTTCTTGGGTCTATCAAAATTTTACCGATATGTTCCGATGTATCAAGTCCCATTTGCAGCCAAGTCTGCCCTCCGTCCGAACTCTTATAAATACCATCACCCCAAGCAACATGGCGACCACTTACGTTTTCACCCGTTCCCACCCAAACAATTTCTGAGTTATTCGGGTCAATCGTAACAGTACCAATCGAATAAGATTTTTGACTATCAAAAATGGGCTGCCAAGTAGTACCTCTATTCGTAGTCTTCCACAAACCCCCAGAACCAACAGCTATGTACCAAGTACTTTTTTCAGTAGGGCTGATCGCGATATCAGCAATGCGGCCTCCCATGAGTGCAGGACCAATGCCCCTTAGTTGAAGACCCGAAACTGCCTTTGCAAGCGCGTCATTATCTTCGATTTGCGCAAAAACATGGGGAGTTTGAAAAAAATACGTGATAATTATTAAGAATGTGAAAGTAAGCGGATTTTTAAACCTCATAAAAACGTATTGGTTGGTTATTTTTATAAGGTAATTTAAATAATTTGAAAAGAATTAACAAGCGCTACTTTCAGAATTTATAAAAGAATAAAAGTAAAAAATTATAATTTTAATCATTTGATTATCAATATATTAAAATAATTTAATCCGATTTAATATTCAACTTATATTTACTACATTGTAGCTCTTAATATTTTATGAAACCAAGATGCGCATAAACAAATACATATCCCTAATTATTGGAATAATCGCAATACTAAATCTATCGAATGGGTTTATAGAAAATCAAACGGTAGGTACAATATTCGGTTTTGAAATGAACATTTGGTTGTATAGAGCGATTTGGGTGCTTATTGGAGCTCATTCCTTTTATGAATTCTACAAGAAAAGTCGGATCAACAAATAACCTAGGTATTGACCATAACAATTAAAGATCAGAATTTCACGCTCCATCCTTCAGGAGCTGCCTTTTGGCAAGAAAAAAAAATGCTTTTGATTAGCGATGTACACTTAGGAAAAGTGTCGCACTTTCGAAAATACGGTGCCGCGGTGCCGCAGAAAGCAGTTCAAAAGAACTTTGAGCTACTAACCAAAGCCGTTGTGCAATTCAAGCCAACATTGATTTGTTTTCTGGGCGATTTATTCCATTCCTCGGTAAACAAAGAGTGGCAATTGTTTGAAACTTGGGTTTCTAAGCAAAAGGCAGAGCTCCTTTTAGTAGCAGGCAATCACGATATTATTTCTCCGCTCAAATATGAGAAAATTGACGTTCAAGTGCTTGCTGAATTAGAAATAGATGGTTTTTTACTCACGCATCACCCCGAAGAGAGAGCAGCTCTTTTTAACTTTTCAGGGCATATTCACCCCGCCATTCGTTTGCATGGTGCTGGCAGGCAAACGCTTCGATTACGCTGCTTTTTTAAAAGCGAAAATCAAATGATATTTCCGGCTTTTGGCGAATTCACAGGAAGCCATACTTTAAAACCTAGCAAAAAAAATGAAGTTTTTGCTATTGCGAAAGACGAAGTCTTTCAGGTGGACTACTAGTACTAATTAGTCTTATTTTTGTTAAAAATACTCCCTATGAAAAAGAGATTAGCTGTATTAAATATGGTATCGGTTGTTCTTGTTATTGCTATTAATTATATCACGCAAGCACTTCGAATAAATGAAACTACGATTGGTGAAGTGAGTAATAAATATTTTAACCTATTTACACCAGCAGGTTATGCCTTTGCGATTTGGGGACTCATTTTTTTAGGACTCATCGCATACGGTTGCTACCAGATCAAAATGGCTTTTTTTAGCGATAAACCTTCCCCTTTTATTGAAAAAACAGGGTATTGGTTCTTAATAACCAACCTTTTAAACTGTGTTTGGGTTTTTGTTTTTGCTTATGAATATACGGGTATCTCGGTACTTGTTATGCTGGGCATTCTGTTTTCACTATTACAAATCGTTAGAAATACCCAAATGAATACCGAAGTTGTTTCACGTTCTACCATCATTTTTGCTTGGTTACCTATTGGCATTTATAGCGGATGGATTGCGGTAGCAACGATTGCAAACATAGCGGCCTACCTCAGCAAATTAAATTGGGACGGTGCTTTTCTCACAGAACTACAATGGACCATAGCGATGATGGTAGTGGCTACCCTAGTAAATCTTTTTATGATTTGGAAACGTCAAATGCGAGAATTTGCATTGGTTGGTATTTGGGCCCTGTTTGCAGTAAATGTGCGACATGAAGGAAATCTTGATACGATCGCAAACACAGCACTAATTTGCTGTAGTATTCTGGCAATAGCGGTAGTCACGCATTTTATCTACACTAGAAAAAGCAATCCTTTTGTAAATGCTGAAATGAGGGCTTAAAAATATACGCCCACTTTAGTTTTATATATAAGATTGCCATGTATCTTTGCACAAAAATTGACGGTTGGTGAAAACACCGATTTCTGAGCGCTATACACAGTCTCCGCAACTGCAGAAACTGCAAATTGCTATGGCTGAAAATGAGAATGACAGCCCTCTTAATTTACATTTAGGAGGACTTGTCGGCTCTTCCGTTTCCTTTGTTATAGCTGAATGTTTTAAGCAGGCAGATGCTCCTTTTCTATTAGTCTTCAACGACAAGGAGGAAGCTGCCTATCATTTGAATGATTTAGAACAAATGATTGGCGAAAAAGATGTTCTTTTTTACCCTGGTAGTTATCGCCGTCCTTATCAAATTGAAGAGACCGACAATGCCAATGTTCTGCTTCGAGCGGAAGTTTTAAATCGCATAAATTCTCGCAAAAAACCAGCAGTAGTTATTACCTATCCTGATGCCCTATTCGAAAAGGTAGTTACGCGAAGAGAGTTAGAAAAAAATACGCTCAAAATAAAATTAGAAGACACCCTTTCTTTAGATTTTCTAAACGAAGTGCTTTTTGAATATCAATTCAAACGTGTAGACTTTGTAACTGAACCGGGTGAATTTTCTGTGCGCGGTGGTATTGTTGACGTTTTTTCCTTCTCGCATGATGAACCTTATAGAATTGAATTTTTCGGTGATGAGGTAGATAGCATTCGCACCTTTGATGTCGAGACGCAACTGTCTACTGAGAAAGTAAAAAAGATTTCTGTAATACCCAATGTTGCAAATAAGTTCTTAGAAGAAAAAAGAGAGAGTTTTCTAAAATATATTTCATCAAATACTATCATTTTTACAAAGAATACAGAATTACTTTGTGATCGATTGAACGATTTTTTCGGAAAAGCAGAACAAGCTTTTTCAAAACTTTCCGAAGACATAAAACACGCAAGGCCTGAGGAGTTATTTCTCAATGCCGTTCAGTTTCAAAATCAAGCAAAGCAGTTTAGGCTTATTGAATTCGGAGCAAACAGTTCGAACCAAGAATCGGCACTTGAATTTCATACCAAACCACAACCTTCTTTCAACAAGAAGTTTGATTTACTGATTGAGAATCTTAACAACAATCATAAAAACGGCTATAGCAATTTTATTTGTTGCGCTACCAATCAACAAGCGCAGCGGTTTCATGATATTTTTGAGGAAGTAGATACAACAGTACATTACAAAACCATTGTCTTCTCGCTACACCAAGGTTTTATAGATGACGACTTAAAAGTTGTGTGTTATACGGATCATCAGATTTTTGAGCGATATCACAAATTCAATCTGAAAAACGGATACGCAAAAAAGCAAGCGATTACGCTTAAAGAACTAAATAAATTAGAAATTGGCGATTATGTCACTCATATAGATCATGGTATCGGCAAGTTTGGCGGACTCCAAAAAATTGATGTTGAAGGTAAAAAACAGGAAGCAATAAAACTTATGTATGGTGAACGTGATATGTTGTACGTAAGCATTCATTCGCTGCATAAAATATCTAAGTTTAATGGTAAAGATGGTGCTGTACCTAAAATATACAAGCTCGGTTCTGCTGCTTGGAAGAAAATAAAACAGAAAACGAAATCAAGGGTAAAGAAAATAGCTTTCGATTTAATCAAAGTGTATGCGAAGAGAAGATTAGAAAAGGGGTTTCAGTATGATCCTGATGGGTATTTACAGCATGAGTTAGAAGCATCATTCATTTATGAAGATACGCCTGATCAGAGCAAAGCAACAGCAGATATTAAAAGAGACATGGAGAGCGAACGCCCCATGGACAGGCTCATTTGCGGCGATGTAGGTTTTGGAAAAACTGAAGTAGCCATCAGAGCTGCTTTTAAAGCAGTAGCAAACGGAAAGCAAGTTGCTGTTCTAGTACCTACTACCATTTTAGCTTTTCAGCACAATAGAACCTTTACAGAGCGTTTAAAAGAGATGCCGGTGAATGTAGATTACCTCAATCGGTTTAGAACAAACAAAGAACGACGAGAAACTTTAGAAAAACTCGAAGCTGGTAAAGTAGACATTATCATAGGCACACATCAACTTGTCAATAAGAAAGTTAAATTTAAAGACCTTGGGTTGCTCATTGTTGACGAAGAACAAAAGTTTGGAGTAGCGGTAAAAGACAAACTAAAATCTATTAAAGAGAACGTTGACGTGTTGACCTTGACGGCAACCCCCATACCAAGAACACTTCAATTTAGTTTGATGGCCGCTCGCGATTTATCGGTTATCAATACTCCACCACCCAATCGATACCCTATCGAGAGTAATGTAATTCGTTTTGGTGAAGAAACCATTCGTGATGCAGTAACTTATGAAATTCAACGTGGCGGACAGGTATTCTTTATACACAACCGAATAGAAAATATTAAAGAAGTCGCGGGCATGATTCAGCGCCTAGTGCCAGATGCTAAAATTGGCATCGGTCATGGCCAAATGGAAGGCAAGAAACTCGAAAGCCTAATGCTTTCTTTTATGAATGGGGAGTTTGATGTTTTAGTATCTACTACCATTGTTGAAAGTGGACTCGATGTAACCAATGCAAATACCATTTTCATTAATAACGCCAATAATTTCGGATTAAGTGATTTGCATCAAATGAGAGGTCGCGTGGGTCGAAGTAACAAAAAAGCATTCTGTTATTTCATAACACCGCCCTATGATGTGATGACCGCTGATGCGAGAAAGCGTATTCAAGCCTTAGAGCAATTTACGGCACTTGGCAGCGGATTCAATATCGCAATGAAAGATCTAGAAATTCGAGGAGCTGGCGATTTGTTAGGCGGTGAGCAAAGTGGATTTATAAATGAAATAGGATTTGATGCCTATCAAAAAATTCTGGCCGAGGCTATCGAGGAACTTAAAGAGAATGAATTTAAAGAATTGTACAACGAAGTTGAAGGGCATCAAGAAAAAGTCTTCTTAAAGGAAACCCAATTAGACACCGATTTTGAGCTGCTATTCCCCGACGATTATATCAACAATGTTACCGAACGTTTGAATTTATATACCGAACTCAATCAGGTAAAAGATGAAATAGCTTTGAAACAATTTGAAAATCAATTGGTTGATCGCTTTGGTGAATTGCCATCTGAAGCAGATGATTTATTGAATTCCGTTCGAATTAAGTGGATAGCGACATCGATTGGCCTAGAAAAAGTAATCATGAAAAAAGGAAAGCTTATTGGCTACTTTATTGCTGATCAACAATCTGAATTTTATCAAAGTCCGAATTTCACCAAAGTTTTACAATTCGTACAAACCAATACGAAAATCTGTAAAATGAAAGAAAAACAAACCCGTAATGGACTTCGATTATTACTAGTTTTTGAAAATATAACATCTGTTGACAGAGCTTTATCAGCCTTAAACCCCCTACAGCCATTAGAGCAAAGTATTGCTTCTTCGGTTTAATATTTAAGATATTTTCCCTTGCATAATATTAAGACTATAAAAACGTTTGATACATAATTTAACTACATATAACTATTAACCAAATTACTTTAAATTATGAATACCCCAAACAACATATTTTCTTCAGCAGAAAAACTTGCTGTTGTAAAATCCTTAGATGCCGTTATTCAGGTAGACGGTATTGTTCACGATGGAGAAGTCAATACGCTAAATGAACTAATGCTACGTTTAGATTTCGACACCGACTTTATAATTCAAGCTCGAAATACCCCAACAAAACAATGTGCCATAATTTTAGAGGCAATGTCTGATGATAAAAAAGATATTTTGGCCATTATGTTACACGAAATGGCGATCGCCGACGGTTTTTTTCATGAAAGAGAATCAGATATGATCGACATTATCCTTTCCAAAACTGAAGTACATGTCGTAGAAAGCTAAGGGCCCATTTAATTTCGTAATAGCCAAAGAAATTTTCTTTGGCTTTTTTATTGTCGCTCGTTAGGTCGTAATTCACATGCCATAGTCTTTTGAATAGAATCTTAGATTAAGTTTGGATTGATTTTTGATTTCAACAGCATATGACAAAACGTAGTACGGTATTTATTTTTCCGTTATGATTTTATGTTGTGCCCCATCGTGAGTGATGTATCAACTATAATATAAAAGCACAATACCCGTTCTGTTATCACAAATATTATGTAATTTCAATTTTTTTCTAACCCCACAATTAGAAATATTATGAATACCCCAAACATCGGCTTTTCGTTAGCTGAAAAATTTGCTATTGTTCAAGCTTTAGATGCTTTAATTCTTGCAGATGGTACTGTACATAACGAAGAAATCAACACCTTATCTGAATTGATGTATCGCATTGACTTTGACAGTAATTTTATTGTTCAGGCGAGAAATATATCCGCAAAACAATGTGAACTAGTGTTAACTACTATGTCAGATGCTAAAAAGCAAGCCTTGGTAGAAATTTTAGAAGAAATGGCAATTGCAGATGGGTTTGTTCACGAAAAAGAAGCTGATTTAATTGCCAGTATTCTAGTTAATCTTCGAATACTACAAGCTCAAAATTAGTTCGAAGAACATAAAGTTCCGTACATTGCCATTTTCGGCTAAACCCTAGATTTACTTTTTAAAAATGAGGTGTTTTTCGAAAAAAGCTGGATAGGTATATGAACTTAAGTTTGGACTGATTTTTGATTTTAGTAGGATATGAAAAAACTAACAACTGTCTTTATTTTTCTTTTGAGCTTATTTGTAAGTGCTCAACAAAGCATTTCAGGCACCTTTTCACCAGCGAAAGATTATACTTGGCTCATTGCATATCGACTTAAACCAGGCACGCAAGTGTACGTGGCTGATACAGCTATCAAAAATGGTGAATTCACTTTGAGTCTTCCAGAAAATTCACTTCCAGGCACATACCGTTTGGTATATGCTGTGCCACAAGAAGAATTTTATTTCGATGTAATTTTTGACGGAAAAGAAGACATTAGGCTATCCTTTGATACCGAGGAAGGTGTAGGTTTTATAGCATCTAAAGAAAATATACTATTTAGTACATATTTCAAAGATATTCAAGATTCAGAGCGTAGTTTAATTACCTTTTATTCGTCAGGTGCCACCGATGTAACTTCATATAATAAAATTATATTAAAATACCAATCAGTACAGAAAGAGTATGAAAAAGAAGCATTGGGTAGCATTTCGCATCAATTTATAAAAGCCAACAAACCTTACATTCCGTCTAATTATCAAAGTATTCAAGAATATGTGAAAAGTAAAAAGGAAGCTTACTTTAATCACTTAGACTTATCCAACGAAACATTACAAGCCTCTGGTTTTCTAACCGATAAAATAACCAACTATGTATTTACCGCACTACCTCTAGAACAACTTGAAAAATCAGAAACTGAAGATGTAATGCAAGCAAATGTTGATCTTGTTTTTGAAAAACTAACAGCCGTTTCTGAAGGGTACAAGTTTCATATAGGCTATACGATTTGGGCACAAGCTTCTGGAAGCAATTTTAATCAAACCGCAGATCATATTTTTAACTCCTATTTAAAAAATACTACTGCAGCAAAAACGAATATAGAGATCATTAACAAAATAGAAATTTACAATCGACTTCGCTTGGGTGCCGTTGCCCCAGAAATTAGCTGGAAGAAAAATGGTGCATCAGAAAAATTAAGTAAATTAAACGGTGCCAAAAACTATGTACTTGTATTTTGGAGCAGCACTTGCGGACATTGCCTTAAAGAATTACCTGCATTGCACAAAAAGCTCATCGAAAACCCTGACATTAAAGTTATTGCAGTTGGTTTAGAAGATGATGACCTTTCCTGGAAAATCGAATCCGACAAATTAGAAGCTTTTGAGCATGCCATTGCTTTAGGCAAATGGGAAAGTGAGTATGCTAAACTTTATGACATTCATGCAACCCCAAGCTATTTTATTCTTGATGCAGATAAGCATATCATTGCGAAACCTGAAACAGATATAGCGGTTGTAGAATTTTTAAAAGAATAAATAATGATGTTACAAGGTCTTCAAGTCCTTAATCGTTTTAAAAGCAACATCAACATGCTCATCATCTACTAAAATAGTAAACTCATTGGTGGTTGAAATAACTTCATAAAGCACAATTCCTTCCCAAGCCAAACGCTGAAAAATAAAATAATAAATACCCGGTACAGAAACATTCTCGGCGGGTAATTTTACGGTAATGGAAGAAAGCTCTTCTGCCTTTTGTGTGCGCTTTTCATTTTTGAATAGCTCTTCAACAGTAGCGTCCATTATTTTACTAATGACGATATTAATTTCGTTAACACCTCTCGATGAAGTATAAAACACATCTTGATTTTCATTAATCGCCTCTAACAACTTTGCTTGCTGTGCCAAAATAGTATCTGAAGCCAAAAACGTATAATCAATTAATGAAGATCGTACCGTAATCTCTCCAATGTTTTTTAAAACTTTTATAATCTTATGCGTGGCTCTAAACTCAAGATCATCTGAAAGACGTTTTAAAGCCATTACAATAGCTCCGTTGCGAATGTCTTTTCCGAGCTCGTCTTCAATTTCGGGTTTAATAATTCTCGATAATGAGGTAAGGTTGATGATTCCTTGAGCCAAAGCACTTTGAAGAAAAGGCTTCTTTTTAATGTACTGTTCTACGACTGATGAAATGGTCTTCATAATATTGATATTTGCAACAAAAATAACATATTGTTACAAATAAAACAAATTGTAATTAAAATACATGCTACCTTTCGACCATAACTATCAAAAATGATAAAAGGCACTTTCTAAATGTTCGATTTTAAAAATCAATTTATTTTTCAAAATGGTTATCACGTCAAACCGTACCTCTACATCCAATTGATTCTCAGTCACATAATGGTCTGCTCCTGAAACTAATAGCTTAATCTTTTTCTTTGTAATAGTATCAGCAATGGCGATAATTTGATCGTTACTGCGCGCTCGTACTTCTACAATCGCCAAAATGTCTTCTTTTTGCGCAATAATATCAATTTCAGACTTTAGGTAGCGATAATTTTTGCACTTAATTTTGTATCCTTTTTTTAATAAAAAGTCCGTTGCAATTTTCTCCCCTTCTTTTCCAAATTCGTTGTGTTTTCCCATAATTTTTTAAAAAAATATTCAAAAAACGTGCATTTCATCGAATAAACATGCTATTAAACGTCTTATTCCATCAAAATAGCCGTACTTAATTTTGTAGTTGAACGAAAATACAAGGATTTTGACACTATTCACTTTGTAGATACGTTAATTTACTACTCCCCCAATTAGCAGCCCCAAGCGCTATGAACGAACTTACTAACGCCCGAATTGACTATGGAATATTTCATTAATTGTAATACTTCTCCTTTGTCACCATTTGCTGGTACTTTAAACCAACAACAAGTGGCACATTTGTACAGAAGATTAGGATTTAGTGCATCTGTACAAACTATAAACGCTGGCACCAGTCAACCTGCAGAAACCCTAGTAGACACACTTATTAATCAGGCTACAAATTTAGCTCCTATACCTGCACCTGCTTGGTCAAATTGGAACAGCTCTAATTACCCTGAAAATGAAGATCTACGAGGGCCGATAATCAGACAGCAACGAGATGATTTAGGTTTAGCATATGCCAATTCTATGCTAGACAATAACCTTCGTGATCGACTTAGTTTTTTCTGGAGCAACCATTTTGTTACAGAATTGGAAGTATATGATTGCAATGCGTTTCTTTTTGAATATGTCAATTGTTTACAACGTAATGCAATTGGTAATTTTAGAACTTTTGTTAGTGAAATCGGACTCACAAGTGCCATGTTATACTATCTAGATGGAGTCTTCAACAATGGGAACAATCCGAATGAAAACTATGGTCGTGAGTTATATGAACTTTTTACCCTAGGTGAAGGAAATGGCTATACAGAAGAAGACATAATTGAAACCGCACGAGCATTAACTGGCTATGTAGAAAGAGGAGAACTTGGTTGCGAAGCAGTAGCCTTTAGAGCAGATCGGCATGACGCGGGTAGCAAAACAATTCTAGGGCAAACAGGAAACTGGGGGTATGACGACGTAATAGACATACTTTTTGAACAACGTGCCAACGAAATTGCCGAATTCATCTGCAGAAAATTATATGAATTTTTTGTGCATCCAGATTCTAGAGATGAAGCCAATAATGCGCAGACCATCATTGATGGCTTGTCAACTACTTTCGTTGCAAATGACTTCGAAATTGCCCCTGTGTTATCTCAACTTTTTAAAAGTGAGCACTTTTTTGATGATGAAGCCATTGGCGTAATTATTAAAAGTCCCTTCGATTTCTATTTTAACGTCTTAAAAGAAACCAATTTTTCGTACGATAACACTACCGTAGCCAGTCTTATAAACTATAGTGGCTTATTAAGTCAAGCCATGTTTGACCCAATAGATGTTGCAGGGTGGCAACGTGATCGATCTTGGATTAATACCAACTTCATGATAGGTCGCTGGTTAACAATTGAAACGATTATGGAAGAGTTTTATGTGGCTGATAATGAGCAGTTCAGAACATTTGGTTTAGACATTACAGGCAATCTTGGTCTTACGAGTAATAACCCCGATGAAGTAGCAAAACCTATTATTGATTTTATATTGCCGAAAGGCCTTCTCAACAAATCAGAATACGATAAGGCTTATGCAATTTTTAGATCTGATGTAGATGAAACCTATTATGAAGGAGGCACCACCCCATCTTGGACACTCGCTATTTGGCCCCAAGCCCCTTTTCAAGTTCAACTTTTATTACAATATCTAGTCAGACAACCCGAATTTCAACTAAAATAAACCTACTACTATGTGCGATACACACCAAAAAGAAACAACTCCATATAAAGGCCTTGAACATGACGGTCATGACACCGAACATAAGCAATGGAGCCGACGTTCTTTTCTGCAAGCTTTAGGTATTGCAGGGTCTGGTTCAATGATGCTAGGCAGTAACTTTTTAACTGCTTCGGCACCATCGCCTTTGACTTCAGCTATTGCAGACGCTGAAACTGATAATATTTTAATACTCATTCGATTGTCAGGTGGTAATGACGGGTTAAGTACCGTCATACCTATTGAACAATATGACGCGTATGCCAATGCAAGACCTAATATTTACATTCCTGAAAGTAAAGTTCTAAAACTTACCGATGAATTCGGTGTACCCTCCTATATGAAATCTATTGAACCTATGTGGGGAGACGGGCAGTTTAAGGCAGTTCACGGTGTTGGTTATGAAGGTCAAAGTTTATCACATTTTACAGGATCAGATATTTTCTCCAATACTGATTTAAGCTCCACAGGTTTTAGCGGACTAAATACGGGGTGGATGGGCAGACATTTTGAACATTGTTATCCTGATTATTTGATTAATCCGCCAGCGGCGCCAGCGGCTATTCAAATTGGTCAATTTGGCAGTTTGGTTTTTCAAGGAGAAGAAACAAATTATGCTTTTGTAACCTCAAATATTGACCAGTTAGAAGAAATTGCTGAATCGGGAGTGGTTTATGGTTTAGATGATGCAATGTTTAATGATTGTATGTATGGCGATCAATTGAAATTCTTAAGAGGGGTAGCCAATACTACCTATGAATATTCTGGCACCATACACGATGCCTGGTCACGAGGTCAAAATCAAGTTGAATATCAAGACAATTATTTCGCCAGGCAGTTGGCTTTATTAGCGCGATTAATAAAAGGAAATTTAGGTACCAAAGTATATATGATTTCTATGGGCGGTTTTGATACGCATGGTAATCAACCCTTAGCCCATGAACGCTTGATGACGAATTTATCGGTTGCTATTGATAATTTCTATAATGATTTAGGATTTACCGAGCAAGACGATAAAGTATTAAGCATGACCTTTTCAGAATTCGGAAGACGAATTTTTGAAAATGGTTCGAACGGAACAGATCATGGTAAGGCAGCCCCAACCCTTTTCTTCGGATCAGGGCTCAATGGTAGCGCTTTTGTTGGTGAACATCCAACACTTGAAGACCCTGATGGCAGAGGAAATTTAGAATACACAATGGATTTTAGAGATCTTTACGCGACAGTTCTTGCTGAATGGCTATGCGTTGATATTCCCATAGTAGAACAACATTTACTTGATCACCCCTATGCACCCATAAACCTCGGGTTTAATTGTAGCGGTGTTGATTTTCCAGATGTTGTGTATAGTGATGGCGATGTAACACTTCCGGAAGTTGAAGAACCAACGGAGCCTACGCCGTACGATCCTACCCTATTAGATGCTATTGTTCACAAGCCTTTTTATCCCACCGATGAAAATCCACATATCTATTTAGAAATGCCCTTTAGCGCCCATGTTGATATTCAATTATTTAACATCTTGGGTCAAAAAGTAGGAACGGTGTTTAATGAAATGATGTTTGAAGGATCGGTAGAACTGAATATTCGAGAACGAATGCCGAAACATTTAGCAGCCGGAAAATATATTTATCGTATTGATGTGCAGAATCAAAAAATGGCGAAGTCAGTAATGCTTGCCTAATTAGTTGATGATAAAACAAATAAAAAGCAAATGAAAAACAATTGGTGGGTCTAGATTTTTGAAAATAGAATTTTAAAAATTTTCGTCCCCTAAATCTACCCCACTTTTTGAAAAGCCTTTGGCCGTATTCCCACAATACGAGCCAGGGGCTTTGTTTTTTGAATCTTAAAAGAATTTCAAATCTATTTTAGGTCAATTTTGAGCGATTTTTCTTTGTCGTAAAGGATAATTCTTTTTTAATTCTAGAATTTTTGTCTTTATATAAGCGAGAGGTATCAGACGCGGTCGCTAACTTTTCTTTTACATTTAATTCTTTTTCTAATGCATCAAAGTTTTTAAACTTTTTGGGGTTTCCTAAGCTCATATTGTTTGTTTTAGTTCGTATTATTTTTCTTACTAATAACTACAGCTAATTTCAAATCGTATAGTTCCTCGGTGAAACACACTTCAAAACATGATAATTTCGATGAATCGCAACATTTTCAGTATTTATAAGCTTGCAAGTTGTAACTCGTAAAACTCGAGTCAAAATCTGTACTTTTGTGCACTAAATTCTTTCTAATGGTCCAAAACCAAAAACATCCTGCGCGTTATACCATCACCGCGGCTCTACCCTATACCAACGGCCCCATTCATATTGGGCATTTGGCGGGCGTTTATGTTCCTGCAGATATTTATGCGCGCTACCTGCGTTTGACCGGTAACGATGTTGCTTTTGTTTGTGGTAGTGATGAACATGGGGTAGCTATCTCGATGAAGGCAAGAAAAGAAGGCATCACGCCAACTGAAGTTATTGATAAATATGACGGTATTATTCGCCAATCGTTTCAAGACTTTGGTATTACCTTTGACAATTATTCTCGTACTTCTAGAGAAATTCATCATAAAACTGCCGGAGACTTTTTCAAAAAATTGCATGAGCAAGGTGATTTTATAGAAGAAACAAAAGATCAATTGTATGATGCAGAAGCCAATCAATTTTTGGCTGATCGCTATGTAATAGGAACTTGCCCCAATTGCGGGTATGAAGAAGCCTACGGAGATCAATGTGAGAATTGTGGTTCGACTTTAAATGCTACAGACTTAATTAACCCTAAATCAACGATTTCGGGTGCTGTGCCCACCATGAAAGAAACCAAGCATTGGTTTTTGCCATTAGATCGATATGAAGATTTTTTAAAGGAATGGATTTTAATCGGACACAAAAATGACTGGAAACCCAATGTATATGGCCAATGTAAAAGCTGGATTGATGACGGATTAAAACCAAGAGCCGTTACACGTGATTTGGACTGGGGAATTCCGGTTCCTGTTAAGGGAGGCGAAGGCAAAGTATTATATGTTTGGTTCGATGCCCCTATCGGATATATTTCGTCTACCAAAGAATGGGCAGCACGTGAAGGAAAAGATTGGGAACCCTATTGGAAATCTGACGACACCAAATTGGTGCATTTTATTGGTAAGGATAATATCGTTTTTCATTGTATTATTTTCCCTGCAATTTTAAAAGCCCATGGCGGTTATATTCTGCCTGAGAATGTTCCTGCAAATGAATTTTTAAATTTGGAAGGTAACAAATTGTCTACCTCAAAAAATTGGGCGGTTTGGCTACATGAGTATTTAGAGGAATTCCCAGATATGCAAGATGTGTTGCGATATACCTTAACCGCCAACGCACCTGAAACCAAAGACAATGATTTTACATGGAAAGATTTTCAAGCCAGAAATAACAACGAGTTAGTTGCTATTTTCGGCAACTTCATCAACCGCGTTGTTGTCCTTACAAATAAATACTACGAAGGAGTTGTACCTAGTCCTTCGGAATTCACAAAAGTAGATTTAGAAACATTGGAAGCTGTGAAACAATTCCCAGCAACGATTGAAAACTCATTAGAACGCTACCGTTTTCGGGAAGCAGGTCAAGAATTGATGAACCTAGCTCGTTTGGGAAATAAATTTTTGGCCGACGAAGAACCTTGGAAGGTCATCAAAGAAGATGAAGAACGCGTTAAAACCATCATGTTTGTAGCCCTACAAATTGCAACTGCACTTGCTATTTTAAGCGAACCTTTTTTACCGTTCACTTCTAAAAAACTTAAATCAATCTTAGCTGTCACATCGAGCGGAGTCGAGATGCGTTGGGAACACGTAAGTTCAAATGATGTACTCTTACCTTCTACACATCAAATCAACAAAGCAGAACTTCTTTTCAGAAAAATAGAAGACAACGAAATACAAACCCAATTAGACAAACTAGCAGCCACTAAAAAGGCCAACGAAAACGCAAACAAAGAACTTATGCCACAAAAAGACACCATAGCTTTCGACGATTTTACCAAATTAGATATGCGAGTGGGTACCATCGTTGAAGCCGAAAAAATGGCGAAGACTAAAAAGCTACTAGTCCTAAAAGTAGATACTGGCTTAGACACAAGAACCATAGTTTCAGGTATTGCTGAGAGTTTTACTCCTGAAGAAGTTGTGGGTAAAAAAGTTACCGTTTTAATCAACCTTGCCCCAAGAGCTTTACGTGGGGTTGATAGTGAAGGTATGATTCTGATGACTGAAAATGCCGAGGGCAAATTGGTTTTTGTAAACCCTGATGAGGATGGGGTTGGTAATGGTTTAACGATTAGTTAATAAGTCACTTCGAGCCTTTCGACAAAACTGTGACTTCGAGCGCAGTCGAGAACTTAGGAACACTTTAGTTAAATAGGTCTCGGCTGCGTTCGACCGAACAAAACTTAAACTGAGCCTGTACAAATCGTAGCCGAAATGCCCGACCAGACAAATTCAAAAACAAAAAAACCAGAATAGATTTAACTCCAATCGGGGTGTTATATTTTTACTCTTTCTGTTTACTTTAAAATGAGCAGGTTATCCCTTCATCCTTTCGAACAACACCAATATTATCTATCCAATTACATATTGGATTAGGCAAGGTAATTATATTATTATTTTCGATATCTAAAACTCCTAATGGACGTTGTAATTGCGTAATTTCAATAGGTAATTCAGTCAATTCGTTATTATCAAGATACAGTTTGAACATATTGGTTATAGCACCTAATTCGGGGGGTATTTCAGTAAGTTGATTGTTACCCAAATCTAAATTATAAAGATTTGTTAGTTGATTCACTTGAGATGAAATCTCTGTAATTTGATTTTCCGAGAGGTATAATTCTCCCAAATTATTCAATTGCCACAAACTACTCGGTAGTTCTGTAAGATTGCAATTCGACATGCTAAGAACAATCAAACTTGAATTATTTACTACCCATGAGGGAATTTCACCAAAGGAAATATCGTTCAAAGACAAATATTTTAAATTGGTTAATGATGCTATATTTGGAATGTCAAATTTAGATAACTGATTTAATGACAAATTCAAATTTTCAAGTTTAGTCAGATTTTTAATTTGTTCTGGTAAACTATTTAACTGATTACCAAATAATACCAATGTTTCTAAATTCGTTAGTTGTCCAACACTTATGGGTAAAGTTACCAGTTGATTACTTACTAGAGATAAGCTCTTAAGGTTTGCCAATTGTCCTATTTCCGCTGGCATTTCGGTTAGTTGGTTTCTATCTAACCATAGATTTTCAAGGTTGGATAATTGCCCAATAGAACTTGGTATACTTTTTAACTCATTACCTATAAAATCAAGTAAAGTCAAATTCGCTAAATTTCCAATTTCTACAGGAATACTGTTTAGTACCCCATTTTTTGACTTTAACTCTGTTAGATTGGTTAAATTTCCTATTTCCTTCGGAAATTCTAGTATTCTAGTTTCATTTAAGTTCAAAGATAATAGATTAGTTAACTGTCCAATTTCAGCTGGAAGTTCTGTTAACCTATTGTTATCCAAATTCAATGATTTAAGTTTGGTCAACTTGCCGATTTCAACAGGTAATGATGTAAATCCAAACCCCTCTTCATTAAATGATCGATTGGCTTCTAGGTTTAAGTTTTCTAAATTGATTAGTTTTCCAATAGCTGCAGGTAAAGTTGCCAAA
>ENA-ORXR01001884-ORXR01001884.1-marine-metagenome-genome-assembly--contig:-NODE-1884-length-21163-cov-9.033766_pt1 | contig 21163 bp, 10 predicted proteins | sample MGYA00237866_ERZ511479 | MGnify/ENA metagenome assembly ERZ511479 | reverse complement strand
GACAAAAAAGCCTACAAAAACTTTGTCCGCATCCTCATCAACATCTATAATACACGACATGGCGCAGGCAAGATGACGGCAGAAAAAATCCAACGAAAATTAGAGAAATTAGAATTTGTGAGTGATAAGAAGTGGTTGGAGGAGAAGATAGCCGAACTGCCAAAAAAATGACAAAAACGGGCAACTATGAAAACATAATGCCCATTTGCGGAAAATAAGAAAAAGCCATAAGGCAATTGCCTTATGACTTTTTCGATGAAATTTAATCGTGAATTTTAAAAAAAAGGAAAAATCAAGCATTTCGCACAGCGAAATGATATGATGTAATTTTTAATTTTTTTATTCAAAATTATCTTGGTACGCCGGAAAAGAAACCAAAATTATTGAACCACAGTGCTTTGTCAGCACCATTTGTGTCACCATCAAGATTTGTATCAGTCAGTGAGTAATGAGAGAACTTACCGTTTTCCGGTTCCCACGGAATTTTGTCATCTCCATTAATATCATAACTTCCAAGATCTCCGACTTGACTAATATCACCTGCATACATGGCGTATTGTCCCGGGAAAATTTGTTTTTGCCCAAAACTGGTGTTGTTGTATGAGTCTTGAATCCTGAAGTCGTAGTTAAACTGTCCGTTGGTGATAGCTACGGGCACATCAGACATCACACCCATGTGGTTGCGATGTTCGATAACAACATAAGCCATAGTCGGTGAAGAAATAGACAATACACAAGGGTCAGGGAAAGCAACACTGCCATTTTCAAAGACCATTGCAGCAGCTTTTTTAAATGTAGTGGAAGCTGCTATACCAGTACGGAAAGAGACCAATACCCAATCGACTACACGCAAACCACCGTTGTCTGCCTCGAAGTTTTGATAATCTGAATCTGTCCATCCAACTCCTTCTGTACCAAAGTAATTCCAGGGAGCAGCACTATATGGTTGTCCTGACGGCATATTTGAATTGGCTTCCCCGGGTAGTACACTTCGGCTTACATTCAAATCACTACGCATACTCGGAAGATAACCGTTGCCAAAAACAAGTGCCATAGGACCTTCTAACCAAACGCCCAGTTGTACATCCAAATAAATTGGATTTACGGTGATGTCCACGAGGGCATTGCTACATGAGCCATTGCTATCACACACTTCATATTCAAAAACATCCGTACCTGAAAATCCTGAATTTGGTGTGTAGGTTAATACACAAGTAGGAGCAGAACCGAAAGTTACTGTACCGCCTGAAGGTGGTGTCACGATGGTCACGCTACACGGGTTGATAGCACCGTCTTCTACGTCAGAATCATTTGCTACCACATCAATATCAACGGGCGCAAGTTCATCGGTAACAGCTTGATCATTACCCAAATCAGGTAAATCATTGACCGAGTTAATTCTAATCGTTGCTACCGCAGTCGCACAAAATATTGGTGCGATATCATCACAAACTTCGTACGTAAAATTATCTATACCATTAAAATTCGGATTTGGCGTATAGGTGTATGTACCGTCAAGGTTGATGACAACCGTACCGTTTGTAGGAGCTACGACGGGTATTGTTGTGTAAATGAGATTTTCACTGTCCGGTTCATTGTCATTGGCAGCTAATGTACTGTTCAGAGGTGTATCTTCATTCGTAATACCAACATCATTACTTGCAATCGGTGGGTCGTCACTTGATATAACGGTAATGGTCACTACTGCCGTGTCACACAATTGAGGAGTACCTGCATCACATACTTCATACGTGAAAGTATCTGTACCAAAGAATCCGGTCATTGGTGTGTAGGTATATGTTCCGTCTGGGTTGAGCACCAATGTACCGTTTGATGTACTCGTGACCACTGAGTAAGTCAGCGTTCCGGCTTCGGTATCGCTGTCATTCGGACTTACATCAGATGAAACAGGTGTATTTTCCGGTGTGTTTGCCGAATCATCCACTGCTACGGGTGCATCATTGACAGGCGTAATAGTGATATTTACTACTGCCGTCGAACAAAGCGAAGGCGTACCGTCATCACATACTTCGTAAGCAAATGAATCTGTACCGAAGAAATCAGGATTCGGTGTGTAAGTATAAGTTCCGTTGGCATTTAAAACCAATGTACCATTTGTAGGAGCTACGACAGGCGTTGTTGTTACGGTCAAATTATCACCATCCAAATCACTGTCATTGGTCAATACATCTGCATTTAAAGGTGTGTCTTCCGGTGTCGTCTCATTATCATCTACCGCAGTTGGTGGGTCATTGACCGCTCCAATGCTGATAGTCACCGTAGCTATATCGCAGAGTACCGGGCTGCCATTATCACAAATTTCATATTCAAATGTATCCAAACCATTATACCCTGCATTTGGCGTGTAGGTGTATGTACCATCTGAATTAAGTACCAAGGTACCATTGGAGACATTCGTTATAGGTGTAGTCGTCACAGTTAGAATGTCATTTACATCTACATCACTGTCATTCAATGAAACATCTGAACTGACAGGCGCATTTTCATTTGTCGTTTCTGAATCATTTACTGCGATAGGCGCGTCATTGACCGATGTGACGGTAATGGTCACGGTTGCTGTACTGCAAAGTACAGGTATGCCATTATCACAAACTTCATACACAAAAGTATCCGTACCAAAGAAGTTCGGATTTGGTGTGTAGGTGTATGTACCGTTTGAATTGAGTGCCAATGTACCGTTGGTGACATTCGTTACAGGTATTGTATTCACAGTTAAAATATCACCTGTATCAATATCGCTATCATTGGTCAATACATCTGAAGTGATAGGCGTATCTTCCGGTGTCGTTTCATTATCATCTACTGCAACGGGTGGGTCGTTGACTGCTCCTACGCTGATTGTCACCTGTGCTATATCACATAATGCCGGACTTCCGTTATCACAAATTTCATATTCAAACATATCCAAACCACTGTAACTCGCATTTGGTGTGTAGGTATAAGTACCGTTTGGATTCAGCGTGAGTGTACCGCTTGAAGGTCCTGACAAAGGAGTCGTATTTACTGTGAGCGGATCGCCGTCCACATCGCTGTCATTCGGTGTTACATCCGAGGTAATAGGTGTATTTTCACTTGTTGTCTCCGAATCGTCCACTGCGACAGGTGCATCATTGACGGGCGTAATGGTAATATTGACCGTCGCTACATCGCATAATGCCGGACTTTTATTATCACAAATTTCGTAGTCAAAACTATCTGTACCGTTAAAATCCGCATTTGGCGTATAGGTGTATGTACCGTTCGGATTTAAGGTGACTGTACCGTTTGTAGGTGCAGTAACAGGTGTAGTGGTGAGAGTCAACGGGTCACCGTCTGGATCATTGTCATTTGGCAATACATCTGAACTAAGCGGTGTATCTTCCGCAGTTGTTTCTGCATCATCCGTTGCGACAGGTGCGTCGTTGACTGGCGTAACAGTGATAGTCACCACTGCCATATCGCATAATTGCGGTGTACCGCTATCACAAACCTCGTATTCAAAACTATCCGTACCGTTAAAATCTACATTCGGAGTATAAACGTAAGTGCCATCAGGATTGATAGTTACTGTACCATTTGCAGGTGGTGTAACGGGAGTGGTAGTTGCGGCTAAGATATCACCTGTATCTACGTCCGTGTCATTAGTCAAAACGGTCGTACCACTGAGTGGTGTATCTTCCGTAGTTGTGCCTGAATCGTCTGTTGCTATTGGTGCGTCATTGACAGGCGTGACAGTGATGGTCACAGTTGCCGTATCGCAAAGCATATTTGGATTTATACCATCATCACACACTTCATATTCAAAAGTATCTGTACCATTGAAGTCTGGATTCGGTGTGTAGGTGTAAGTCCCATTGGCATTGATAACGAGTGTACCATTAGTCGTACCGACAACAGGTGTAGTGGTAATTGTTAAATTATTACCATCAATATCCGTGTCATTTGCCAAAAGGTCAATGCCGTTGAGCGGCGTATCCTCCGGCGTTGTATCTACATCATCTAAAGCTGTAGGCTGGTCGTTTACATTATCAATTGTAACCGTAACCGTCGCTATATCGCATAATTGCGGTGTACCGTCATCACATACTTCATATTCAAAAGTATCGCTACCGTTAAAGCCTGTGTTTGGCGTGTAGGTATAAGTACCGTTGGCATTGATAGTGACTGTACCATTAACCGGATTTGTAGTAGGCGTAGTTGTTACTGTTAATACATCGCCTGTGTCCACATCGGTATCATTGCTCAATACCGTCGGTCCGTTAAATGGCGTATCTTCCGGTGTTGTACCAAAGTCGTCATTGGCAATAGGCGCGTCATTGACAGGTGTTACTGTAATTGTCACTGTCGCTTCATCGCATAATGCTGGACTTGCGTTATCGCAGATTTGATAACGGAAACTATCCGTACCATTGAAATCCGCATTTGGTGTATAAGTATAAGTTCCATTAGCATTGAGAACAACCGTACCGTTGGTTGGTGGTGCTGTTGGAATGGTATTGACTGTGAGCGGGTCACCGTCTATATCGCTGTCATTGGGCGATACATCACCACTAACAGGTGTATCTTCCGTAGTGGTGTTGGTGTCATCTACCGCGACAGGTGTATCATTGCCGGGTGTAACGGTGATATTTACCACTGCTATATCACATAATTGCGGCGTACCGTTATCACAAACTTCGTATTCAAAACTATCCGTACCGTTAAAGTCGGCATTAGGTGTATAAACATAAGTACCAGTAGAACTAATGGTGACAGTACCGTTTGTCGGTGCTGTTACGGGCGTAGTGGTTGCGGTTAAGACATCACCTGTATCAATGTCAGTATCATTACTTAGAATGGTCGTACCATTGAGAGGCGTATCTTCCGGCGTTGTACCTGTATCATCTGTTGCGACAGGCGCATCATTGACAGGCGTGACGGTGATAGTAACTACCGCAATGTCGCATAATTGAGGTGTATCGTTATCACAAACTTCATATTCAAAAGTATCTGTACCATTGAAGTCTGCATTAGGCGTATAAACGTAAGTGCCAGTAGAACTAATGGTGACTGTACCATTTGTCGGTGCTGTTACAGGCGTTGTTGTAGCTGTTAAAACATCTCCTGTATCGATGTCAGTATCATTACTTAAAACGGTCGTACCATTGAGTGGTGTATCTTCCGGTGTTGTACCCGTGTCATCTGTTGCTATGGGTGCGTCATTGCCGGGCGTAACGGTGATATTTACCACAGCAATATCGCATAATTGCGGTGTACCGTTATCACAAACTTCATATTCAAAAGTATCTGCGCCGTTGAAATCTGCATTAGGCGTATAAACGTAAGTGCCAGTAGAACTAATGGTGACTGTACCATTTGTCGGTGCTGTTACCGGAGTTGTTGTAGCTGTTAAAACGTCTCCTGTGTCAATGTCAGTATCATTACTTAAAACGGTCGTACCACTAAGTGGTGTATCTTCCGGTGTTGTACCTGTATCATCTACTGCGACAGGCGCATCATTGACAGGTGTAACGGTGATATTCACTACTGCTATATCGCATAATTGCGGTGTACCGTTATCACACACTTCATATTCAAAACTATCTGTACCGTTAAAATCTGCATTCGGCGTATAAACGTAAGTACCAGTAGGGCTGATAGTGACAGTACCGTTTGTCGGTGCTGTTACGGGCGTAGTAGTTGTCGCTAAAACATCACCTGTATCAATGTCAGTATCATTACTTAAAACAGTAGTACCACTAAGTGGTGTATCTTCTGGTGTAGTACCAGAGTCGTCCGTTGCTATTGGCGCGTCATTGACGGGTGTGACGGTAATGGTCACGGTTGCTGTATCGCAAAGCATATTCGGATTGACACCATCATCGCAGACTTCGTATTCAAAAGTATCCGTACCGTTGAATTCAGGATTTGGGGTGTAAGTATATGTACCGTTGGCATTGATGACGAGTGTACCGTTAGTAGTACTCGTAACAGGTGTTGTTGTAATGGTCAAATTATTACCATCAATATCCGTGTCATTTGCGAGAAGGTCAATGCCGTTGAGTGGTGTATCTTCTGGCGTCGTGTCAGTATCGTCCAAAGCCGTAGGCTGGTCGTTTACATCATCAATTGTAATGGTTACGGTAGCTATATCGCATAATTGCGGAATACTATTATCACACACTTCATATTCAAAAGTGTCGCTACCGTTGAAGCCCATATTTGGCGTATAGGTATAAGTACCGTCGGGATTGATGGTGACTGTACCATTAGTAGGGTTCGCAATGGGCGTAGTTGTTGCCGTCAATACATCGCCTGTATCTACATCGGTGTCATTGCTCAATACGGTTGGTCCGTTAAAGGGGGTGTCTTCCGGTGTTGTTCCTACATCATCATTGGCAACAGGCGGATCATTGACGGGTGTCATGGTAATTGTTACTGTTGCTTCATCACATAATGCCGGACTGCCATTGTCACAAATTTCATAACGGAAGCTGTCTGTACCATTGAAATCAGGATTTGGTGTATAAGTATAAGTTCCATTAGCATTGAGGGCGACCGTACCGTTTGTCGGTGCTGCTGTTGGGGTGGTATTGACCGTGAGTGGGTCGCCGTCTATGTCGCTGTCATTGGGTGATACATCGCCACTGACGGGTGTATCTTCCGTAGTGGTATTGGTGTCATCTACCGCGACAGGTGTGTCATTGGCAGGCGTAATAGTGATATTAACTACCGCAATATCACATAAAGCGGGTGTGCCATTATCACAAACTTCATATTCAAAACTATCCGTACCGTTAAAGTCCGCATTGGGCGTGTAAACGTAGGTGCCAGTAGGACTGATAGTCACTGTACCGTTTGTTGGTGCTGTGACTGGAGTTGTGGTTGCTGTTAAGACATCGCCTGTATCCACATCGGTGTCATTACTTAAAACAGTCGTCCCATTGAGTGGTGTATCTTCCGGTGTAGTGCCGGAATCGTCCACTGCGACAGGTGCATCATTAACAGGAGTAACGGTGATAGTAACTACTGCATTATCACATAATTGTGGTGTACCGTTATCACAAACTTCGTATTCAAAAGTATCTGTACCATTAAAATCAGGATTGGGTGTATAAACGTAAGTGCCAGTAGAACTGATAGTCACTGTACCGTTTGTTGGTGCTGTAACTGGCGTTGTAGTAGCCGTCAAAACATTACCTGTATCTATGTCTGTATCATTAGTTAGAACGGTCGTCCCATTGAGTGGTGTGTCTTCCGATGTTGTACCTGTATCATCTGTCGCAACTGGTGCGTCATTGGCAGGTGTGATCGTGATATTGACTATGGCGGTAGAACATTCTACTGGAGAGCCATCATCGCACACTTCATATTCAAAACTATCCGTACCACTAAAATCCGCATTGGGTGTATAGGTGTAAGTACCATTCGCATTAAGCGTAAGCGTACCATTCGCCGGAGGCGTAACAGGAGTGGTTGTCACGGTCAAATTATCATTTTCAGGGTCACTGTCATTAGTCAGCACATCTGCATTGAGAGGTGTATCCTCTGGTGTCGTTTCGTTATCATCAACGGCTACTGGTGGGTCATTGACTGAACCAATGCTGATATTTACTATTGCATTATCGCATAAAGCGGGCGTACCGTTATCACAGACTTCATATTCAAAAGAATCTGTACCATTGTATCCGGGATTTGGTGTGTAGGTATAAGTACCATTGGCATTTAGGGTGACTGTACCGTTGGTGGGGGCAGTGACTGGAGTGGTGGTCACAGTAAGTGGATCGCCGTCAATATCACTGTCATTGGGTAGCACATCCGAATTGAGTGGTGTATCTTCCAATGTTGTTTCGGTATCATCTACCGCAACAGGCGCGTCATTGACCGGTGTGACTGTCAAATTAACAGTAGCCGTTATGCAAGCTGGAGGTTGAGATTGTACTGGCGGGTCGCCTGCGTCTGGTGCAGGTATTGGGTTGGGGTTATTGTCACCGTGATAAGAGGGAATCAATACACCCAAATCACATATTTGATAATCAAAAGCTGTCACGGTACCGTTAAAATCTGCTGTGGGAGTAAAAGTAATACATCCTGTAAGGGAATCTAATACCACTGTTCCTTCGGAAGCCGGAGGCGTAGTGAGTAAAGTAACGGATGTGGAGTCAAGTGCATTTTCCGGATCTGTATCATTTGTTGGTAAACAAACCGTAATGGGTTGTTCTTCCGGTGTCGTACCTGTATCGTTGGTTGCGAGGGGTGCTGTGTTACTACAAGCACTACTTAGGTCTTGGTAATAGTCAAGGTATGAACCTTCATTCGTAGGAATAAGATTGCCGTTAAACTTTTGTCCGACAAAAGTATTTGGAAAATCAACTGGTATATCTCTATGCCACCGCAGACATACAGGGGTATTGTAGTCAAGAATATCCAAAGACATTCTACCTACGTTGATGTAATCAGTATCCGTTACGAATATTCCATCTCCTCCTTGTAATTCAAGGTTATAGGAGACTATCGTATCCAATGATCCCGTCAATGTATGTGGTGAATAAAATGAAAATCCGGCAGGTCCGGGTCCGCCTACAATATAACCCGTAACATCTAATTCTTGAACAAGAGCAGGATTGGCGAGTACATTTCTAGTAAAGGAAAAACGATAGTTTTGATCGCCGAGATAAAACTCTTCTCCCGGATTGTCCGCCCGCACCTGAATATCTATAAATAGTTTGTTGGTGGTACAATCAATAGAATCTATCAACATTCGCACGTCAAATTGCCCTGTTTGGGCAGTACTGAAGGTGGATAAAAACATTAAAAAAATAAAGGGTAATAGCGTGTGTAATTTTTCTTTTTTATTAAGCATGATGAGCCTTTTGAGAGGGTGTATAAGTATAAATTAAATATAGTATATATCGTTAAGTCTCAATTAAGTAAAAGAGTAAATAATTTAGAGATTGAAGTGCTAAAGTTCTTATAATCAATTACTTAAAAATGTATTTGGATGTAAAATTAATCTTTAAACTGGTATTTAAGTAGTCATTCAAGCTATACTACGTGTATTCAAAATGAACTCGTTATGAATAGACTTTATTCAGAAAAATTTTGTATGCAGCTAAATTGTCTTTTTCCGATACTCTTCCCCTATTTTTCGCCCTCCCGATAGCTATCGGGATAGGGTATGCGGCTCAAAATGAGGCTCGATTATCGAAAAAATACAAAAGTTTCATGCATACAAAATATTCCTAAATTAAGTCTAATGAAGTATTAAAAATTAGAGTTAAATATGTATTTTTTTATTCTAAATAATTTAAAAAAATCAATTATTTAAACTTTGGACGAAATGTATTAGGTGTCAAGTATCAGGACGAGATGAAATTTAATTGCCTGATTTTTAATCATAATTATATTTAAATTAAAACTTATTTAAAAATATATTTTTTAATTCAAATACCTGATAGTCAAATAGTTATAATTTTAAGTCCTGATACTTGATACTTTTGTCCAAAGTCCAGCAATTATAACCTTTGTGAAAGAAATTAAAAAATCATTGCATAGCATCACTACGGAACTATTTTTTGTGTTTTTTAGAAGGAAAAATAACAAGTCAAGATATAGTGTTTATTATCTTTTCATCCCTTAATCTCGTAAATGAGAGGCGGTACAATACTGTACTGCCTTATATTATTCACTAAAATAAAACCCACCGGGAGCTACGCCCACTTCAAAATTACTAATGGCTGTACCGTCATTAGTATAATACAAGACATCGCCCTTTTCTACAAAATCACCACCGTCTGTTACATAAATATAGTCCGTCACAGGGTCAACACCCAGCCCATAAAAATAAGAATCACTCTCGCTAACTAGTGCCTCAGCAGACAAAGCTGTATCCTCAATTCCGAGTGACCAAACCTGACCCGACTCTAAATAATACAGCTTATCTTTTGTGCTGTTGATAGCGAGTTCTTCGGGGTAATTGCTGGTGTCAAAAGTAAAAGTTTGTTCTACTTCCAGAGTAGTCGGATTAATGTGTTGCAACGCAGGCGCGTGTAGATTCCAACCACCATCACTCAAAGCCCAGACTTGACCGTTTTTATCAACTTGGAGGCTATTGGGCGCATAAGCAACCGGAATAGTTTTTATGATAGTATCTGTCTCAGGGTCAATGACCAACATATCAAAACTGTTCATAATGCCAACAAAAATCTTTCCGTCTGCCATGACCATTTGCTCTCCCCATCTTGTAGGAATTGACTTAGTGATTTGAAGGGTATTCAAATCAATTACGTCAAGCGTCGTCATCGTAGAATCAAAAACAGAATTAGTCACATAAGCCTTGTCGTTACTAATCGGCAAAAAATAACGTGGTGAAGACAAGCCCTCAATCGTACCGACACTCTCCAGCGTAGTCGCATCCGCTACTTCGATTTTACTTGAGTTATTGACCACGATATATGCTCGGTCATTGTGCATGGTCATGGACTGACAGACATCGCCCAGCCTGAATCCGTTGACCATTTCAAATATATTATTCCAGATTACGCCTTCTTGTCGGTTCACGGCAGTTATGGAGCTATTCGATGCATTAAATTGCCCTTCATTAACCACAAAAATATGGTCGTCTAACTTTCCCCATACTGGTTCGTTCGCGTCGTCATCTTTACAACTTAATGTAAGTAAACTCAGCAGTACTACAATTCCTAAAATTCTGATTTTCATTAATTTAAAATTTTTGATATTTATTTAATTCTCATTCTATAATGACCAACATCTGCTTATCCAAAACATCTATTTCCTGCTTTAAAGTGCCGATAAAATCATCGCCATATTTCAAATAAAAAGCCATAAAATTATCTTTGCGTTCCTGCAAACCGCGATTTGGGAACAGCTTTGATTTGATACCTTTGATTCGATTGGTAGCGGTTTCGTGTTGGCGTTTTTCGGCGCGAAGGAGTTTTTGTTCTAATTGGTCAAGGCTTTTGAGGGCTTTCGTTTGTTCGCCCAGTACACTTTTATCTAATGAATTATCAATGTTTTTGGCTTGCGCCAAAATGTTGTTGTATAATGTTTTTAATTGTGTTTTCGCTTCGCTCAAATCTAATTCCTGTGTAGTATTTTGTTGAACAAAATGAGTAATTAAGCTATCTTCTTCTACGAAAATATCCTCTACACTCAATCCCAATTGATTGATTTTTTTTGATTGCCCGGCATCTATCCACATCACGGATGAACGACGTATCAGCATCGGAAATGGCACACCAAAATGCTCAAATTGCGCCTTACGTTCCAACCAATATGCCAACTCTCCACCGCCGCCGATATATGCCAGATTCGGAAATAAAACTTCCTGATACATCGGGCGCATGATGACATTCGGACTAAAACGCTCCGGGTAATCGCGCACTTCTTGTGTAATTTCTTTTTCGGAAAATGTATAGTTGGTATTTAAGACTTTATACACATCACCTTCGTGTACGATGCGCTCACGCAGACCTTCACGCATGTAGAAAAAATTGATTTCACGAGGACTTGCCTGTCCTTTAAAACCGACTTCTTCTAACTCACTAATCGTTTGATTGACAATATTATATGAAGGTTGTTCTATGATTTCTTTTAAAATGAAATCAGTAAATAGTTGTTTTGCCTCGCGACTACTTGTGATAAAAACAAGCAATCCATATTCTTTAAACAATTCATTTGCAAGGTAGAAAGTTGCTTCGTCGAGGGAAGCATTTTGCGCGTAAGCGCGGTGCATAAGGTCGTATATTTTTTGTGCATTTTCCGAATCGCCGAGGGTTTCTTTTAAACGGTCAAGCACAGGGAGAATGTTTTTCGTGGACATTTTTCCAACTGCGCCTTGCTCGTCATTTTCCCATGTAAATGTTTGTCCAAATAAGTTGAAATGATTGATTTCTTCAAAGTCATGGTCTTCGCTGCCCATCCAAAATACAGGTACGAAATTGTAGTCAGGATAATGCTCGGCAAGTTGTTCGGCGAGATTAATTGTACTGATAATTTTGCAAATAAAATACAATGGTCCGGTGGCAAGCGCGGGTTGATGTCCGGTGATAACTGTATAGGCATTTTCGGATTTTAAAGATGAGATATTATCGCGTACTTTTTGTGTCGTTGTGACACCTTGGTACTGCTGTTCGAAGATGTCAAGGAGTGCTGCGCGATGCGGAAAATCCTTTTTTGCCTGAATGACTTTTTCAAAATTTTCTATCGAAACAGGATATTCGTAAAAAGGACGCAAAGCCTCCGCTTCCTGCACGTAAGCCTTGTCTCGGTTTGAAAATTGAGGTATTTTATCGTAGTCTAATTTTGTAATTTGCATGAATTTGATAATATCGGAATCCGTCTATATTCATTCTAAAAGTGAGTCGTATCTATCTTTCCTTCAAAGACAGCCACCGCCGGTCCGCAGAGCCAAACATCTGTGAAACCTTCGCCTTTTGGCTGAAAGCGTACTTCGAGATTGCCGCCTTTTGTCTTTATCGGAATGGAAAAACCGACACTATAACCGTTTTGAAGATAATGCGCCAATGCAGCCGCCGTAACACCCGTACCGCAGGAGAGTGTCTCGTCCTCTACGCCACGTTCGTAAGTCGCTACTTCGATGCCATTTTTGGTGACTTCTACGAAATTGACGTTGATGCCTTCTGCCTTGAATCGCGGACTATTGCGTATATTTTTCCCTTCGGAATAGATGTCAATTTCTTTGATATTATTTACGAATTTGATGTAATGCGGTGAGCCGGTATGGATGCAATAAAAATTTTCGCCTTGCTCTATTTCTCTTACATCCGTCATTTTCAGTTCGACATTTTCGCCTGTGATTCGCGCTTCGTGCAAGCCGTCTATCGCTATAAAGATTGCTTTTTCACGGATAATACCCAAGCGTTTTGCAAAGGCAACGATACAGCGTCCGCCATTTCCACACATGCTACTTTCGCGCCCATCGGCATTGAAATAAACCATTTCAAAATCATGGTCGGGATGATTTCTTAGTAGAATCAAACCATCTGCACCAATGCCAAATTTGCGGTCGCAGCATTTTTGAATTAAGTCAGTTTGATTGCGCTGAATTTGCTCATTCCGGTCATCAATGATGATAAAATCATTGCCCGTTCCTTGATATTTTACAAAGTCTATAGTTGAGTTCATAATTGGATAATCAGTAATGCGACAAAAATATCTAACCACTAAGCGCACTAAAGACACGAAGGTCGAATTAATACAGAGAACACTAATAAATTTTATAAAGTACTAATTATAAATACTTTATGTCCTTTGTTTTCTTTGCAGCCTGCCCCGTTGAAGAACGGGGTTAGTTCGATTTTAGTGTCTTTAGTGCACTTAGTGGTTCAAAATGTTGTTAGTTTATTTTTGTCCAACTACTTATAAGGAGTCTTTTTTGATGTGAGGATTTTGTATTTCTAATAAATTTTCTTTTTTGGCATCCTCAAAAGCATCTTCTCCTCTGTAAATGACTACGCACATTGTGAGTAAGATTAGCCCGAGACTAATCCACGAAAATTTCCAGCCCCACATATTGCCGATGTAGTCATCTTCCGGGTCTTTTGCTTGCTGATTTTCGTTGTGGTCGGTCATTGTATGAGTAGCGAGTTGGCGAGTTACGAGTTGGCTATCTCGAATTTATATAATAAAAATATTTTTAATTTTTAATTAATTTTTTATGATAAATATTTGTGCCTTGAATGAGTGTTAAAATAAATGTTCCGGCAGGTATTGATTCATCAAATTCCAATCTAAATACGCCGTCTGAATCCATCGTTTTCGATTTTTTCCAAATTCGCTGACCTTTCATATCGTAGAGCCTGACTGTTATTTTTTCATTAGAATCAGCCGAAAAAGTCAGTGAAAAACGCCCGTTAAAAGGATTGGGAGTGATAATTAGATTATCGGAATTACCTGCAACTTCTGTTACGGGTGTGATGCCGACACACCCCCACGCTTTTTCCGCCAACTCAGGCATGTCAATATACGGATTTCGATTGCCTTGATATTGTTCTGCGCCATCGTTGCGGGCTATCTCACGCGAGTTAGGCGGGTCGGCAGCGTGCCATGAACATAGCGTACCAATACTCGCCACTTCTGTAATCGGTCCGACTTGCGGATACATGGTGTAGAAGTAAAAAATCGCTCTCGCAGTGTTACCTTTATGGTCTTCTCTTGGTTCAAAAGAACCATTGGTAATCGACTCGCTGTATTCATCAATATTGGTGCTTGGGATGCTGCCTTGTGCGTCATTATCGCGCATCCACACCTCTGTCGCGTTATCGGGAATATCTAAAAACGGCGAATTGCCACGTTCGCTATTCCAAGTAATATAAGTCGGAAAAATGGCATGAATGTCAGACTTCATCGGTTCTGACGAACCGAAAAAACTCTGAGGAACAGTATGTTCGGTATTAATCGGTTCGGGGAAAGTGATTTGATTACCATAGCTATTCGAGCGTTCAAAACCGGAATAGACACAAGTAATCGTACCATTGTGGTTGTCAATAAAGCCGTACATTTTTTTACGAGCTTCATTATAACCGAGTTCGTTGTGCTTGCCATTATACCAATTTTGCTTGAGCCAAGTCCTTAATTCCGAACCATTTAAATTGGAAGGCGGTGTTTGAGCAAAAGCATTATTCGGGAGGTATAAAATGGATAGAATAAGGAGCAATGAAAACTCAAGCGAACGATTGATATTTTCCAACAAACGAGATGGATACGTTTTTTTATTTTTATATAAAATTTTTACAAACATATAAAGTGTTTCGAGTATAAAACAATTTTGTAAATCGTAATTCACGTTAGAATATCGCTGACCTACGTGACGATTTACAAAATCGTTATACGTTTACTTTTTTAAGAGCATGTTTAAATTTAGGCGAGTCGGAAACTCGCGTTATGTCATAGTTTTTCCTGCTTCCGTAGTAACGTGCATACCGCCTCTATTGTTTCGCAGTGTACGTGAGTATAAGGATAAATCTCTATCGAAAAGGAAGTGAAAAAGCAGTTTTGTCCATGATGTATGGTGAATGAGATTGTCATAATATTCGGGGGCAATTTCGCGTATTTTTGGCAGATTATTCCAGGGGATAGAGGAAAAATCGTGATGCTCATTGTGATAACCAACATTGAAAGCCAATGTGTTGAGCGGACCATAATAACTATACGTTTCTTGTTGTTTGTCAATGAGATAATGCTCCTGAATCCAACGCGCGCCAAGCGGATGCAAACCCACAGAAAAGGTAAAAGATAACATCAGGTAAATCAATGAAGACCAGCCCCAAAAATAGATAACCAAAATATCAAATGTGATGACAACGGCGATATTTATCCAAGTCCATTGGCTGAATAATTGGATTTCTTTCAGGCGTGCGGGGCGCATCAATTGAAATATCGGAAAAAATAAAAGCCAGAAGGCTTTACCGAAGGCAGAATTACCGATGAGTTTGGCTTCCCAACCGCTTGCAATATCTGCGTCAAGGTCGTAGTGTCCTTGAAAAGCATGGTGTTTGAGGTGATAGCGACGGAAGGAAATCGAACTCGGAAAAGCATTGGGTAAATCGCAGAGAATTCCCGCCCATTTATTGGCGGTTCTTTTTTTGAAAACGAGGTTGTGCGTACACTCGTGTATGAGGACAAATAGCGCGTGATTGGCAAATGCGCCGATGCCGTAGGCTAACAAAAGCACGACCCACCAAGCCTGACTCGCAGAGAAGTAAGCGATACCAATTTGTAAACCGACCACCAATAAAATAAACCAAAAGGTGTTCGGATTTCTGCCCATCAGTTGGGCAATCTGAGGATGTTTTTTGATGATTTCGCGGGTGCGTAATACGTGTGGTTCTACGGAATCGGAGTGTTGAAAGTTAGCGAGTGGATTTGACATAAATTTGTGAAATTGTGATATTCTCCCTGTGTAAATTGCAAATTTAACAAAAAGTTCAATTTTAACGATTAATGGTGAACGCTTAATGATTAATATTTTAATTTTCGCGTGGCGGAAATGACAAAAACCGAGCTGTGCAGTTAAAATAAAAATCCAAAAAGGGCTATCAGTCCGCAGTCGGCAGTCCGCAGTTGTTACAGTCGCTTGAATTTCAAAACCTTTATAACTCACTGATTATCAAAGTATTAAACCTTAGACGGGTAGCCCAAAAAGCAACTGTCTTGCTGAACTGGAGAAATAAATTCAGAAAGACGCTTTCTTTTTGGGGAGGAAAGGGTGTTTACTTTCAATCGCACAGCTTGACAAAAGGCGTAGAGAAAATTCATGAATTTTCTCTACGCCTTTTTTTAGTGTAATTGGTTTCCGTCAATCGTTAAAATCCTTCTCCACCGCCTTCATAGCCGCCACCCGGACGACCACGTTTCTTTTTCTGATTGATGCGGTAGCTCGCTGTAATACCTGCGGACCGCGCACGCCATTGAAATTCACCATTACGATAAATGCCGGGTTCTTCTGTCAAATAACGACGTTTGCGCGAGTTGAATAAGTCGCGAACACTGACAGTAATCGTTAATTTTTTTGATTTTAAAAAGTCTTTGCTCCAACCTAAATCAAGACTTGCAATGGATTTGTAATCACTTTGAATGCCTTGTCGCGGTGCGCGATAATTGAAACGCAATTGTAAATCAGAGTCCCAAAAGCTGAATTTTGCTGTACCGCGTGATGTCCAAGTGAAGGTCTCTTGGTCGGGTCTGCCCAATGCTTCACCTGCGATAACGGAGCGGAAAAAATTAAGGTCGGTATTGAGGCTCAACCAATCCAAACCTTTGTAAGATATAGTAAACTCAAGCCCCACATCATCACGAGTAGTGAGGTTTTCGGGTTGTGTTCTGATAGGTGTGGTATCAAAATTGGTGATGCGTTGAATGACTCCCGTAGAATGACGATAAAATATGCCGGAGGAAAGCGTTGCTTTTTCCCATATTTTCAAATAATTCATCTCGTAAGCGTCCGTAAATTCGGGGTCGAGATTAGGATTGCCACTAAAAAAATTTTGATTGTCACTAAAGGTAAAAAACGGATTCAGGAACCAAAATCTTGGGCGACTAACACGGCGACTATAGCTCGTCTGAATGGAATTGCCCTCGCTGATTTCATAACTCAAAAAGAGAGTCGGGAAAGGATTGGTATAACTACGGTCATTGACTTCGTTGGTTTCGATGAGTTCGGTGACAACGATGGAATGTTCTATACGAAGACCCGCCAAGAAGCTGAACGCACCAAATTTATTACCATATTGTGCATAAACGGCGTGGATGTCTTCATCATAATCAAATTGATTGCTAAACCGGAATCCACTCAAACTCGGTAGATTTTCTGTCCAATTGCCGTCTGCGTCTTTTTCTTCGACTTTGTAATTATTACTAATATCGCGTAGCGAGCTGCGCCAGCCGACCTCAAATTTGTGGTCGCGGCTGAAAGCGTGGTTGTAATCAGCTTGAAATTGCCATCTTTTTTCACCTTCTTTATTGGCAGAACGTTGATCAAGTTGACCGACTATTACACGTTCTATATTTAAGGTGTCTTCATCATATAGTGAATTTTCTTCTTCTATATCATCCTCGTATTGAGCAGAAATTTGAAGGAAATGATTGCGATTAGAAAATTCTTTACGATAGTTGAGACTGTATTGCAAACCTGTTTCATCCTCGCGTTCGTCGTCGATTCTTTCAATTAGATAATCCAAATCAGCAGGATGAAATTCATCACGATAAAAGTCATAATTGAGTGAAGTTTCATTGTCCTCGCCTGAGGTGCGATACATCAATGAACCCGTAAAAACGTCTTTATCCGTCAAATAATAATCAATCCCGCCACGTATGCTGTTTCGTAATCCACCGCGACACATATCGCGTACTTGTTCCGAAATTTCTAACCACTCTAAATTATTATCGTCAGAGCGCATTCTTTCTTGATACAAATAACCCGAACCCGGACCGCGACGATAATTCAAACCGTAATTCAAAAACCAATTGATTTTTCCTTTACGGTAATTCAGATTTGCGCCTACACCACCACGTGTCGGATAACCGGCAGTCACATCAAACGAGCCGTTGAAGCCACTTCGTTTATCTTTTTTCAGAATGATATTAATAATACCACTCGTACCTTCAGCTTCGTATCGTGCAGAAGGGTTGGTGATGATTTCTATTTGGTCAATCATATTGGAAGGGATTTGTCTGAGGTTGTCGGAAGCTGCCATGCCGGAGGGTTTGCCATCCACGAGTATGCGTACTCCTGTATTGCCACGCAAGCTAACCTGCCCTTCTATATCCACCGATACGGATGGCACGTTATCTAAAATATCTTGTGCAGTACCACCTTGATTGGCGAGGTCTTTACCAACATTAAAAACGCGTTTGTCTAACGAAAATTGAGTCTCTGACTTTTCTGCTCGTACCTCTACTTCGGAAAGGTCGATACCGCTATCGCCCAAGCGAATCTCGCCAAGATTGACGGTGCGTTCTCCGGCTTTCATCTTCTCGCGGTCAATCGGCACTGGGTCAATTACGAATCTTTCATAGCCCAGAAACTCCACGACTGCATATAATCGTCCCGGACGTGATTTGATGGAAAACGTACCATCCGGTCCCGTCAATCCACCTGTCAAAACGCTCGAATCGCGCTTGCTGAAGATGGCTACATTCGCAAATTCTAAAGGCGTGTTGGTACTTGTGTCCAAAACTTTCCCTTTAATTTCGAGTTGCGGTGGTCCACCTTCGCCACGTCTATCCGGAGGTCCTCCGGGGCGTTGTGCGTATAGTTGAAATGTTAGAATTAGGGCGGATAAAGTGAGTATCAAACGTGTCATATATTTTTCTTTTATGGCGTAAAGATAGTTAGACAGTTTGGGAATGGGAAAGGTTTAACGTTTCTATAATTAAAAGTGTAATTGTAGTGACAAAGCATGCCTTGTCACTACAATTGGGGTGAGAAATTTTACCAATTATAAACCGCCCCTGCGGAAACGGTCAAGAGGTTCAGCCAATTTTTCAAATATCCGTCACCCGGCTCACCGAATTCCACATCACCTGTGCCGACACCGCCGCCGCCCAAATAACGAATATTGAAAAAGACATTTATGGGGTCATTTATCTTCAAGCCTGTCCGCAAACTCGCGTCCAAAATAGCACCTATCACATCGTTGTCACTACCATTGAGATAGCTTATCGGAGCGTAGAAACCATCCGCTTCAAATTCTGTATATAGCCAATCCGTGAGTTGTGCTTTGAAGCGGGTTTTTATTATCGGGACGACACCCAAATCACGATTGGTACGAAACAATGCACCATCGGTAGATTCAAAAGTGATAGTCGCGTTCCGTACCTGTACACTCGCGCCTATTCCGAGTGAATATTTCTCATTATTGGGTAATAATTCACGGAGATAACTGATTCGGTAGAAAGGGAAATTGTATAATAAATCCACACCTGTACCTGCCGGAAAAGTGAGGCTGTCCACCACCAATTCTTCTGCCAGTAAAGTTTGTGTTTCGAGGCGTAGCGGCTGATAGAGAAAGAATAAAGTATTGCGATTTTTAAAATCCAATTCTAATGAAAGTCTGCTAACAGGAAAGAGGACATCCTGCCCGCCATATTTTTTGTAGTCAAAATAAGTACCGTTGTTGCTAAATTGGATTTTGTGTCCTAACACTCCAACAAAGCCTAACTCCGCTACCGAGCGAAATTCAAAATTTCTTTGTGCATAAGTACAAGTTGTGATAAAAATTAAAATCAAAAGTAGGTTGAATCGTTTTAAACTCATTGTCTATGAATCTTTTGTTTGTGAATGATTTATGAAAGGTTCTTACAACCACGCTCGGCAGGTTTTGTTTAAAGAAAGTACGAAAAAATAAACCTGCAATTTCATAGGGATGCAGGACAAATTTTTAATTTTATTTTGAAATGCCACTGTACTGACGACTTTACAGGCTGACCGCGAATACCGTACCGACGACTTTAGCCGTCGAAGAGCGTAAAAGTATATTTATAAATAATTGAATTTTATTTATTTAAAAATTAAAATAAAATTCACTTGACGGCTAAAGTCGTCAGTACAGAGTTTGCGGTCAGCCTGTAAAGTCGTCGGTACGAGGCAGATTAAAAATTTGTTCTGCACCCATTTCGTAGTGATACCAAGCCAAAAGTATTAGAATTAAGTAAGTGTGAGGAATAATAGCTTCGTTGATTTGCGAAAACCCTCAAAATTTCTGAAATTTGCAAAAATCAATGAATGAATGTTAAAATCAACATTCATTCATTCGACATTCATTCATTAAAAATTCACTCATTCATTAAAAGATGGGAAGAGCATTTGAATATAGAAAAGCCACAAAGTTTGCCCGTTGGGACAGAATGGCGAAGCAATTTACGAAAGCCGGAAGACAGATAGCGATGGCAGTAAAGCAAGGCGGACCTGACCCCGATACCAATGTAGTATTGCGCCGTGCGATACAAAATGCCAAAGCAGTACAGATGCCCAAAGACCGCATCGAATCTGCCATTAAAAAAGCATCTGACAAAGATACCACGGGCTTTGATGTCGTCATTTATGAAGGCATGGCACCGCATGGCGTAGCCCTCGTCGTAGAAACCGCGACCGATAACACGACCCGTACCGTCGCCAATGTGCGTTCTTATTTTCGTAAGAAAAACGGTTCGCTCGGCATGTCTGGTATGCACAATTTTATCTTTGACCGCAAAGGTGTATTTTATATCGAACCCGAACATATTGCTGATGCAGAGGAGTTTGAGTTAGAATTTATTGATTTTGGCTTGGAAAAAATCGTCAAAGAAACCGTAGAGGAAAAAGAGTTTTATCAAGTCTATGTGAATTTTGAGGATTTTGGTAAAATGCAGGATGCTCTTGAAAAACAGGAGATTAAGGTCGAAAAATCAGAATTGGAACGTATCCCGAATCATACCAAAGAAATTACGAATGAAGAGCAACTTGACGAAGTTCTCGCCCTCATTGACCTGATGGAACAGGACGATGATGTGACCAATGTTTTTCACAATTTAGCATAGGATTTAGTCTATCGGTGAATTAGGTGAATAGTTAATTAATCAAATATTAAGTACATTGTTTTATAAATTTATTTACATTTTTTGACGTTTATTTTGAAATGAATCGAATCAAAAATGACGCGAA
>ENA-ORXR01001883-ORXR01001883.1-marine-metagenome-genome-assembly--contig:-NODE-1883-length-21166-cov-12.173835_pt1 | contig 21166 bp, 28 predicted proteins | sample MGYA00237866_ERZ511479 | MGnify/ENA metagenome assembly ERZ511479 | reverse complement strand
TACACGCTGCCGCTATCCCCGCTTTCCCCTCTCCCCTCCTCCCCCCTTTTTTTTCACGTCTCCCGTCGCCTGGGTCACGCCTGCATGCATGCCATTTTTTTCTTTGCTGCTGCAGTCGGCGCCGCGCCGTCCTCCGCGCCACCTCGTACGTCAACCGTGTCAACCCGTCGGGCACCCTGGCGTTGGCGACCCCACCGTCTTTCAAGGAGCCGTCGTCGGCCGCACACCAAGTTGGTGTTGGCGGTGACCGGCCGTCGCCCTCGGCCCCCCCCCTTCCCCATCAACGTTGGCGGTGACCGGCCGTCGCCCCCCGCCCCGCCCCGGTACCCATCCACAAGGACCGCAACCCGCCGTCGCCGCTCCCCTTCGCCTTCCCCATCCTGTCCGTCATCGACTGTCGGGGTCGCTGGTCGTCTTATTGAGGTCAAACTTTACTTTTCGACCACCAACCACCACTCTCAATATGTGGCTCCGAACACGCCCGCTCGTGCTCGCTACTCTCCGTAAACGAGTATTGTTTTTCACTATTCTTCTCGCTGCTATCGACGTCAGGTGGGTGGAGGAGCAAGACGTGCTTCCTGGTAGTGGGCGGACGGCCAAGATGGGACTGCAATTGGGTTGGGCGCTGTCGTACGATGCGTTCCGCAAGACGCACGGGCGTCGTTACTTGGCTCGTGGGGGGGCGGGCGTGTCCAAGTCCGATGACTGGTAGAAGTCGGCGTTCTACTACTCATCCGAGCAGCGCGTCCGCGGCTACTTTCGGGTTGACCGCGCGACATCTGCGGCGGAGCCGTTAGCGCTCCGCAGGGATGCGCGCTCGATGTTTTTCCGCTCCCACGGTGGCGCCCAGGTGGACCTACAGCTGCAGCTTGCCATCACCCTCTATCGTTTCGGCCATTACAGAAACTCGTGCTCCGTCGACGCCATCGCGGACCTGTTTGGGGTGTCGGTAGGTGCTGTGGTAAAAAGTAGCCGCAGGGTCGTCAAGGCCCTCGTGTCTCTCGCATCTGTGCACATCCGGTGGCCGAATGCGCAGCGGCGCGAGCACCTATCGTCCTACGCGGCCTCCAAATGTGGGTTCCAGGGCTGCATCGGTGCCACGGACGGCACCACCTTCCCCCTCGCCTACCAGCCCGCCCTCCACCCATGGACCGACTACGACCGGAAGTCACGTTACAGCCTGAGCGGCCTGATCACGTGCGTCTGGGACTGCTCGATCACCAACTTCGTCGTCGGCTGTACGGGTGCGGCGCCCGATACGTTTGTGCAGACGCTGGCCGAGTGGAGTGAGCACTCACATATCTTCTTCTCGGCTGGCCAATACCTGCTCGGTGACAAGGGTATGCTCTACACGCGGCATGTGGTTGGCCCATTAAAGCGTCCTGAGCGTAAGACAGCTGCTGACAAAAACTATAACTACCAGTTGGCAAGGCTGCGGGTAAAGTCTGAGCACACCATCGGGATCTTAAAGGGGCGATGGGGGAGTCTCAAGGAGCTGCGGGTCGGCCTCGCCAGCGATGCCCAATTTTCTTTCGCGATGGACTGGATCGTGGCATGCTGTGTATTGCACAACGTCTGTGTCGCCCGAGGCGATGACTTCCCGCGGCAGCCGCTGGCTGATCCCTCTCCCTCGGCCATCGACGACCCAGAGGCCGGGGCGCTGCCAATGCGTCTGCAGGTGCAAAACGTCCTGTGTGCTCTTATGAGAGAGAAGGGCATCTATCGGGCGCACATGAGATAGTAAATGCGTTGTCACTCGGGCGGTTCACCGCCCCGCAGAGCATCACGCAGCATGTCACGGAAGCCCTCATCGTGTGGGTGCTCCTCGACGAGTGCAGTAAGGAACTCTACCCTCTTCGTAACCTCCCCTGCGGCCGCAGCGAGGCGCTTCGTCTTCTGTTTCTCATCGAAACGCCTCGAAGCGTCGGACAGCGAGCCGGCAAGCGAGCGCATGACAGCCGCACCGCCGGGCATGGACGCCTCCATGGAGGCTTCCGCCAACGCTGCTCTCCTCGACCGCCCACTAGCTCCCCCGGCCACGTTGACGCCGGTGGCCGATGCAGACGATAGGTCCACTGCGTCCTCCCAGCTTGGCACCCCCCGCCCCGTCCCCTCGGCCGCCGGCATGGGGGCGAACGGCGCGCCGTCGTCCGACGACTCGAGCGACGTGCTGTCGCCTCCGTCGCTGGCGGACGGGGTCTTGTCCGGCCCCGTGTCCAAGGCGCCCGCCCCCCCGACATCGTCGCCATCTGATTGGCTGTCACTTCCCGACTTGTCGGGGGGGTCGTTCGGGCGGGACCCCCCAAAAGGGGGCGGGCTCCGCATAACGCCGCCCACCACGGGACAGGCCTTACTTGCGTACTTGAGGATGCGCCTCGCGTCCTCGGCGCCCATTCGCCACATTCTGGCCTTGATCGCCACGTGTTCCTACACGGCGTTTTTTGCCACCCCGGGCGCCGCGCCGGTGTTGGCCAGTCGTATGGCGATCACCTCGTTGTTGAACTAGACGGCTTTCGCGATGATGCGGGACACCGCCGCCTTGTCAATCTCCTTGCCCCCTCCCACGTCCAACCGCTGCACCCAGGCGTCGTGGGACACCAGGTGGTCCGCAATGTTGTTGGCTTGCAGCCGTTTGGCGACGCCGCGCCGCTCATGGCGGCGCCCGCGCACAAACACCAGGTCTTTCCAGCGCTTGATGATGCCGATCGTCACGTGCGGTAAAAACTGGTTGGATGAGCTTTTTGCGGGAAGGAAACCTTGATCCGCTGGGTGCGCCGCAGCACCGCCGTCCACCCCCGCACCCGTCGAGTCGTCCGCCCGGTCTCCCCCGGCATGTGGCCCTTGCCCGTCCCCCCCCAAGGCCGCCCCGGTCGTCGAAGCAACGCGACGTTGGGTACGTCCACCACGGGCATCCGCTGTCCCGGGACCACGAGGGTCTTGGCTGGCAGGATCTACCGCGCCGCCGGGCAGGGCCCCGCCCGCCGCATCCATGGTGGTCACGCGGAGCAGAACGGGGAAAGAGTAAGAGTTAGGGGGGTTCCGGAAGGAAGTGGGCGAGCGCAGGGGGGGGAGCGGTAATTGTGAACGAGGGGAAGTGGGGCGGTGGCCTGCACCAAAGTCAGTCCGTGAGAAGGTCAGCTGCGGCGGACTGGGGCGGCCGGAAGGTGTCACGTGCAGCGAGGTGGAGAAAATGGGCCGCTGTGGCGGCGCTGGGCACGCCAGACGTGAGGCAGCCGTGGCCGCGCGCAGGGGCGCGCGTTCCGGGCTGCATTTTGGCCGTCCAGTGGCGCCCTCTCGCAATAGCTGGGGAGATATAGGTGCGCTTGTGTCAATACGGTGTCATTGACATCAACGCTTCCCTCGTGCGAGTGATGTCAGAGCCAGTACAGTCTTTCTCCATTCTTGTCGCTTCCGTTCTTGTCCAGGTGGGGATAGCAACGAACGCGGTCGACCGGCCTCTACGATACAGTCAACGGCGATAGTGGCTCCCGATCATCGTCTTCTGCACGAAAAATATAGGCTACTTTCTGGTCGTATTGCTGTCTTCCCAATTTTGGCCGATCCCGTCGATGTCAAGAAGGGTGATCAACTGTGCGAAACTGTGTCTCAGCCCTCCATTCAGCCGGATAAAGTGGATCCGCCAATGGGCAGTTGACCGAGACCCGGTCTTGACTTTGACCACATCGGCCAAAATTGGGAAGACAGCAATACGATCGCCATATGGTCGTTGCGCCAACAACTGGACAGTCCCAGACAGGCGGATCGACGTTTGGGCCAATCAAACGCACAAAAGCGCCTCTTTGACAGGCCCGGACTCTCCACTTTTTGGCGGAACGACAAGAACAGGGAGTCATCGGATCCGTAATCTGACGACGACGGGACCCGGCTCAGCAACTCTTGTTTGCCCAGTGTGGTATAGGGGGAGCATCTGCCTGCGTGAGCCCGTGCGCGCAGACCCCTTCACACTGATTTCAAAGCGTATACTCAAACAAGAATACTCTTAAGCCCCTCTGTGCACCGCCCTCGGAAAAGTGCGCACGCAGTGAGTCGTGCATGACAGGTGTCGCACAACCCAAGTGGCGTTTCTGGGCTGGAAGCTGGCACCACAGCCCCGTCACGACGGCGGCGCACGACCGGAAGTGAGGCGACAACAGCTGGTGCTGAGCCAGTAGGCTGCGTGTGGGCCCACTATTTCCACACTGCCATGCCCGCCGTCTGCTTCAGAGGGAAGCGCTCGCAGGAGGTGCACTTGTAGGCCCACATTCTGTGGGGGAAGGACTGCAGTACTTGGCACGCGAGTGCTCTGTTTGCATGACCAACGAGAATGGAAACGAGAATCGGAGTACGGACAAAATACAACGAAAATGGTGCATAGACGAGACAGAAGTTGACGAAGCACACAGTGGTGAAGATGAACGAAGGTCAGTGACCAGAATTTGTATTGGCAGCGCGGCGTGACACGCATCGCCCCCCCCCCCCCCCCCCCCCCCCCCCCCGCTGCCGCGCAGCCATGTCACTAGCGAATCAGAGTAGTCTGCAGCTTACCTCCTGCGCGCAGGAGCGTCCTCCATGCTTTGCCCACGCACTGAAAGGTGGCGGCCAGAAGCAGGTGGCGACCAGAAACAGACGGCGACGGCGACGTTGGTGCGCCTGCAGGCACTCGGATCAACAAGCGCGGGCACGCGTGATTCGGTTCGGATCGCAATGAAGACCGCTGCTGATCCTGCAACCCCTCCCAGAGCAGCCATTGAGAGGGGAAAAAAATGGGGACGCGTCCCAATGTTTTCTCGACCACTAGAATTTCACGACGACGAGACTGAGGTTTCGAAGACGAAGTGTAAAGCTCAGACCCAGAAGAGACTCCTTAACTAAGCGTGACACAGGGACAAACTCGAGGTTATCAACGGGTCCATGAAAATGCTATCAGTGGAACCAAACCAGGTCTTGAATTCCAAGTGATAGGCTCGGAAACTCTGGTATTGGTTCAAAAGCATGCGGTTGACACGTTGACGAGAATGATACACGAGTCGTAAACATCTGTCGTTGTTCCGGGGGAAGGGTGACACTTGGCCTACTGGTCCGTGAGGAGGTGAGTCACGGAACCTGGTCAAGGTGGCAATGATAGATGACGGCTTCCGACGGGGTTCGTGGAGCAAAGTGCTGTCGAAACGATTCCGAGGTGAGTCCGGCGGATACCAGCCAGAGCTGTCGTTTGGGAGCTTCTGGAAGGTTCAGCGGCCGACTCCTTTCTGTGGCCCTGTGTGTGCGCGCGGCCAGGACGAGGTGGGGCAGATGATGATATGGACAGTGTCAGTGGTCCTGCGGCAGAACACTGCATTGGCGGAGCACGCGATCGCGAGATGTGCGTGCGGAAATATCGAAAAATCGCTTCAAAATGGAGCGCCCTCATTGGCTGCTCAAAACCCAAACTGAATGTTAGGGCGGTTGGCTGGCCCGAATTGGCGAACAGTCCTCCGGCCCGCCGTCAGATTGCGTTTTTCTTTGTTGTTGCCCCCCTCGCCCCACGTCCAGGGGGGTTATTTGAGGCTCGTGGGTCGGGTCTGTCGACCCGTTTCAGCGATCCCGTCCGGGTGGACACGGGTGCACGCCAAAGGTGGGCGATGGATGGCGGCCACACCTCGTGGGTTGCCTAGTTGCCTTTTCCGGGCATAGGGGCGTCCAGCGCCCGTCAGCCCCCCAGATGGCGCCATCCCACCACACCCGCTGCGCGCGACCCCCAGCTGTATCCCCGCCGGGTGTCCTGCCCGTGTGGGGTGCGCGTTCTGTCGTGACCGCCGGCCATGACGCATGATCACGTCGCCGGCCGACGGCTGGTCCCACCCAGCCAGTTTCTCGCAACGGTCCTTTGCACACACGACACTGGTGGCTCCGTTCCGCGTGTGCCGCCGGCATTGCGGGGGGCCAGCTTTTTCGGGACCTGGGAGCTGGGCGCCGCCAGCCGGCCGCCGATTTCCATCTACCGGCGGCGACTGGGTCACGTCACCTCGACCCGCGGCGAGCTACGACCGAGGCCAGCGGAGAGGAGGGACGGGACAACCATCACTCGCGCGCAACAACTGATTGCCGCCGGCTCGGGATCCGCCGTATCAAGCCGGCGGCTGCTGGGGAGCGCCGCCGGACGGCGATGGCAGTCACAGTGAAAGTGGCTGGGAGACGGGTGGGCGATTTGTTGCCCCGCGTCGCGACTACTGGGCGCCGCCGGCAGCTTGCCCGTTTGCACCAACCGTCGGCCACTGGGAGTCCCGAGAAGACCAAGAGCAGTATTTCCGGCGCGGCGGGGACGGCCCTCCCGGTCAACTTTGGCGTGACGGGCGGGCGCCAACGTGGGACAAAGAACAGCATCAACCTGGCGGCGACGGAAGTGGCAGAGGCTTTCCTGGTGGCCGACCGCCGTCACCGAGGCAGGACTGGGTGCCGCCGGTTGGTCGTGAATTTGAACCGTCCGGCGGCCACGGAGGCAGTACCGACTTCACGTTTGCCGCCCACCGTCCCCGCGGCGGGACTGGGCGCCGCCGGGCGATCACCGATACCCACCTCCCGGCGGTACCGGAGGCAGTAGCTACTTTTCATTTGGCCGCCCACCGTCTCTGCGGTGGGACTGCGTGCCGCCGGGTGATCACCAACATCGACAGCCCGGCGGCATCAGCGGTGACGGCTTTAGACCTTAGCTCCTCCCGTCCAGTCGCACGTGGGCGCCGCCCGACCGTCAAGAACCGCAGGAAACAGGCGGCCTTGCAACGCGACGCGACGAGTGGGCACTCTAAGGTTACTTTGCACCCAGGCTACGCGGCGGCAGATCAGGGCGGCAGCGTAACTGGGGGCCGCCGGCTGGTGGGGGTCTTTTGACCGCCGGCGGGGCCGGAGTAGAACGCAACTGCGGGACGCCGGCGGCCGACGACAACCCGCTGGCTGCAACCGACGACGCCGTTGCCGTTGACACCCTGCCGCCCGGAGCCAACAATCCCGTGGCGGCCCGCAACCCGCCGGCGGCGGCCAACCACGAAGTAGCGGCCGACCCTCCGCCGTTGGCCGCCACCAACCCCGTGGACACTGAAAACCGGCAGGCGGCGGCCATCGAGTTTGTGACGTCTGAAAGGGCGCCGGGGGGGGCCGACGACGCCGTGACAGCCGACATCCCGTCTCCGGCTGCCAAGGACTCTGTTGCCGCCGGCGGTGCCGCACCCGAGCGCAACGGGAGTGCGCCGGCGGCTACTGAAAACCCGCCGCCGGCCGGCAAACGAGAACCCCCCCACGCCGGCGGTTCGAGCGCGCCCTGCTAGACCGAGCAATGGGGACGGGGTTGGGTTGGACCGACGAGGAGCGTGTCGCCCTCAGTCGGGCCTACCATTCGACATCAATGGATGCTGTCAAGTGGGCGAACCAGAGTGGGACGCTCTTCTGGGCTGCCGTTGTTGCTGAGTGGAAGCGTTTGCTTGTCGGCCGTCCTGGGGCGCGAAGACGCACTGAGCGAGGCGTCGGGGGGGTGCAGAAGTAATGAGACAAGCTCCAGAAGGGGGTCAACGAGTTTGTCTCACACTACCTGGCTGTGGAGAGGATGGGGCTGACGGGCAACCCGAGCGACAAGGACCTAATCAACTCTGCAGAGGCGCGCTTTCGCGGGCTCAACATTGATGACGCGATTCGGAAGGACCTGGCGGCTGATAAGGCGAAGGGGAAGACAACGATGCGCAAAGCAAAGCAAACAAGCTGCCCGTGGGTGCCGTGCTGGCGTGTCCAGCGCCACGTGGACTAATTTAGCGGCGCCGCCGGCGCTGCGGCCGCAGACCACGGATCCGGCGGCGCCGGATCGTCGAGCGGTTCTGCCGGCGCCGGCGGCCGAGTCAACTCCAGTGACTCTGAGGACCATGAGGACGGGCCGCCGCCGGCTGTCGGATTTCCAAGCGCGGCCACGAGGCATGAAGACGGCGAAGCGGGAGATGGCCGAAGACATCCGCACGACGCGCACGCTCAAGGCGAGCTCGAACGCTATGCTGGCACTGGCGCACGCGACGTCTGAGCCGACTACTGTGGCCTTTTTCACTTCGGCGGAGATGCGCGATACGCCCGAGGCAATTTCTTTTCGAAAAATGCACGCACGAAAGCTAATGGCGGCGGCCGGCATGGACCTGTCCGCTTCCCCGCCATCGACCACCTCTGAGCCGTCGGGGACGGCCGCTGCGCCTCACGCGGACACTGGATCATCGACGGCGGCTGCCGCCGTCTCGGAAGGGCACGCGCCGCCGTCATCTGGCAACAAGCCGGCGGCAGGGCGTGATGACGTGCATCTGCCGCCGCCGACGAGCGCGAGCACGCCGGCGGCGACGGCGACACACGTGGTGGTCGCGACGGCAAACCGGGGCGCGCGGTCGCGGTCAACCAAGTAGACCAAGGCAGCGGCGGCACTCGCCGCAGCCTCGACGACTCTTCTGGATGGTGACGTCTTTATTGTGCGTAAGTTGGAGCCCGCCCGCGCCGTGGCTGACGAGAGTGATTCTGAGGACGATGAGAACGCCTAGGACATGTAGTGTTTGTTTGTCTGTTGTAGTGCACCACCAATGGCTTTTTTCCCCCCGTTGGGCAGGGTTTTTTTTTTTCTACATCGCTCGTTGTGACAACGTGATGGGGCCAACGCACACAGGCGCCGTGTGTTTGGAACGAGACACACTACATGTCTCTGGCACGGGAACAGGGTAGCTTGAAAGGACGGGACACTGCGGGACGGCCCTCCTTTACGCAACAGGAGCTTCGCGACACAAAGACATCTGTGTTAAGGAAAAAAAACCCAGCGAGCAGGGGAAAAAAAAATCTTTGTTGTATTGATACCCTCACAAGTGTGGCTGGAGAAGCACTGCTTTGTTTTCTAGTACGTGCTCGGACAAGTCCTGCCTCAGTTTCCCGTGTTCCTTTTCGCCGGGCGCCTCCACCCACGCATTCATCGCGGCGCCACAGCTCCCGGTCAGCAGCACGCCGGCCGGTGCAACGACAGCTCCGGCCGCAAACGAAGCCGGAAAACCATCGGCTTCCGCCGCTCCACCCCCGCAGCCAGATCCACTACCGCGCGGAGGGAGCACCACCACAGGCCATTGCGTCCGTGCCCCACTCTCCGGCGATACAGCCGTCGCCGGCAGCGCTGGCGCCATCAGCGGCCCTTGCCTCCGTCTCCGCCCGCCGCCGGATCCACAACTGCCGGCGGCCGGGAAACCACCGCCAGGCATTGCGGCAGTCCCAAGCTCGCCGCCAGATTCACCAACGCCAGCGGCGGGGGCAACACAACCATCTCGTGGGCCCATGCGCCACCCGCCGCCGGATCAAGCAACGCCGGCGGCGGCAGCAGCGACACCGGCCAATGCGTCAGTCCCCGGCCCGCCGTCGGTACGGACACCGCCGGCGGCACGGAAACCACCGCCAAGCCTTGCGTCCGTCCGCCGCCCGCCGCCGGATCCATCGCCGCCGCCAGCAAGGGCATCCTCATCGACCATTGCGTCCGTCTTGCGCCCGCCACCGGATCGACCACCTCCGGCGGCGACAGCTCTGAAGTCAGCTCCTGCGTCCGACGTCCGCCGGCCGCCGGATACACCAGTACCAGCGGCGGGGGCACCACCACCAGCCGTTTCGTCCATCCCCCACCCGCCGCCGGATTTACCACAGCCCACAGCGGGAGCACCACCAGAGGACATCGCGTCCGTCCCCCCCCCTCCGTTGGTACGGCCACCGTCGGCGGCCCGGTAACGACCAGCAGGCCTTGCGTCCGTCCCCCGCCCGCCGCCCAATTGACAACCGCCGGCGGAAAAAGCACCTCCACCGGCGCTTGCGTCCGTCCCCCGCCCGCCACCGATACAGCCGCCGCCGGCGGCGGTAACACCATCAGCGGCCTTCATGTGCGTCCCCCGCCCGCCGCCGGATCCACCGCGGCCGGCGGCAGGGGCACCACTACCGGACTTTGCGTCCGTACCGCGCCCGCCGTCGGATCGACCAGCTCCGGTGGCGGAAGCACCAGCATTAATTCTCGCGTCCGTCGTCCGCCGACCGCCGGATCCACCAGCATCGGCGGCAGGGGCATCACCACCAGACGTTGCGTTCATCCCGTGCACGCCGACGATACCGCCACCGCCGTCGGCGGCATCCGCAGCGCCCGGTTCTGTCCCTCCTCCGCCGGTCCGTCCACCCTGACCGGCGGGGATGTCACCACCGCCGCCGCCGCGGGCGCCAGCAGTCCCACTTGCGCCGACGGCGTCATCAGTCCCACCAGTGCCGGCGGCAACACCCTCGCTTCCCCCATCAGCAGCGGCGGCCATGAGAGAGCTAGAAACGTACCCGTCACGTCACTGCTCGGTGACCATATTTTGCAGGATGGCGACGGCTTTTACAACGGTCACCATTTGGCCAACCGTGGCGTACCTGGCCGGGGGAAACGTCAGATGGAGTCGCGCTGTCAAACCGGCGTACAGTCGCTCCACGTATTTACGCAAAGCTTCTTGAAGCCTGTTGAAGGTCAACTCAACTTCTATGGTGGGGTTGGGGAACGGGAAACAGAAAAAAGCAAACGGAGGACAATTCCCATCAACCAAATAGTACAACAATGTGCGGGAGGTTCCGTTAGCAGTGTACGAGTATGTTCTTGGCGGGCAATCGCCAGCCGTCACAGAAACATATAGGGGTGAGGCATGCATAACGTTCAGATCGTTGTGCGATCCAGGGCACCCCACAAACATGTGCCAAATCCAAAGGTCCTCACGCACAAGGTCTTCATCACCCGGTGGGCTTTGTAGTACTACGCGCGTGTGGGACCCAACTTGGGCCCACAGCCGTGGTACTCGATACCGGGTTAGGGTACCGGAAGCAAGACCTCGAAGCTCCCAACACGTAACTCACGTGTGGATGGGTTGCCGCCCCACCCAAAGCACGAACAAGAAGTGCTGGGGCCAGACAGTTTTTACTTGTCGAGCAAGACGGGGCCAGCTCGCCTCGCTGTCCCCTCCACATATCCCCTCAAACGCACCCAAAAACCCCCAGAAAAACCCCCTCAACCACGCAAAACAATGGAAATAAAACCAACCAATCATACACCTCCCCAGAAAATCAGGGGGAGGGGAGATATCCGTCTGGCTCCCACGCTGAAAATCCAGATAAAGCATAATGATATACAAGCCACAATCGTTACTGATTGGGTAGAAAATCCAAGTCGGATTCCATGCATCAGCCACCAGAATTCCAGTCAACTCGACGGAATGAATTTCGAGACCAGGTTGGTCTAAGTGGGATATCCGCCCAAGTAGTTGGTACCAATAGTCTGGTGCAACTACTACACGCTTCCCATGATATTTTTGATACATGCCAGCAAAAGCCGTGGGGCAGTTAGACCACTCCAAACGGCTGCAATCCAACGATCGCATGCACCCCGGCAATCCCCGTTGCTCATTGCGCTCCAAAATGCGCTGCAGTTCAGCGGTGACAGGCGAACGCAAGTAGGAGGGATCAAACTCATCCACAATGAAATGTAAAAGCTCCCGGACAGACACAGAAATGGTCGACGCCGGCAAATGAACGTATTCGTCCGTGCGATCCGGGGCGTCTCCGAAAACGATGACTCGAAAAGCAGCCACTACCTTTTGCAAGGTGTGCGCCTGCGGACTGCCTGTCGCGTTGATGCGCTGGAAGAAGAACTAGCGATCATTCACCGCGTCGTAAATGCGCAAAAACACAGAGTGAGGGACACGAAACCGACGCTCAAAATCCTCCTCATCGCACACAGGAGGCGCTCCGTTCAATACAAATTAATCTCTCAGAAATGCGCGCAGGCCTGATTGGAAATTACGTTGCTTATGCGGCCGCCGGCCAGGCACCGAGCCAATGTATCACCGACGGCCACGCCGCGACCGACGCATGCGGCATTCGAAGCGCCTCAGCTCCCTCATGTGCGCAGCGACCACCGAAGCAATCTCCCCATCGAGCGGGTCCGCCAGAAGCGCGTCCGCGGAAAGACCCAAAGGGTCGTAGACAGTGTAAAAAGGCTGTCACAGTGACAGTGATGACGAAGGTGACGGCGGCCTGGACGCCGACTGTGCGGAAGGCCTGTCTGGGTCATGCATTGGCGCGTCGAGGCGCGAAAACGCCCCTTTCTCACGTGCCTCTGGAGAACACCCCCCTCAGATAGGCACCGACGAGGGGTCCACATCAATGACCAATTTACTGAACCAGAGGATCGCAGCCACAACCTCTGAGAGCACAGAGAGGACCGGTGTGGCGCGTGCGCGGATGCCAGGACCTGGAAAAGACTTCCCCGACGAGCGCTGATTGCCAAGGGAACGCGCAACCGAGAATGTCAGGCATACCACCAGCCCAACACCCCCAGTACCAGTCATCTGGGGGGCCCGGAAACGGTCCGGCACAAGATTGCCGCTGTCGGTCTCGATGTTGATCATCCCGTGATTTGCCACCCCGGAAAGCTCCTCTTCTGCAATGAAAGGTTTCAGATCCGATCATGCCACGAGAACACGGCCTTCGAAAGCCTCCGGTTGGACGACAGACAATGGCTGCTGAGGAAAAAATGGGGAGACCAGCCGGGTCCCCCCAAATTGGTCAGAGAATGGGAAACGCCAGCTAGTCCCCCCATTTCTGAATCGTGAATATCGGTGGATTTACCAGATTCAGATTAAATGGTTTGGATATCCCGCTCGTTCTGTTTGGGGGTCCGACGTTGCTGTGGGAGCTTCCACATTCCCAGATGCTCAAATTGAGGCACGCGGAGCAGTTAAGAGACGCGTTTCTGACACGTGCGCAGATTCGGATTTGGAGATGACGATGTTGGGTGTGCTCTTCTTATGTGATCGGTGGGGATCGCCACGCCAGTGGTGATTCGCATAGTGACACGTTGCGATTCGGGAGTGGCTCTCGTGTGAGCAGGTCGTTTGGGGAGGACTCACCTTTCGTCTTGTTGTTTGACCCGGCGGCCACGTGCAGCCGCCAGAGAGAACTGTAGCATATTCCCCGCCGATTTGGGCCGACCCACAGGGTAGCCCCCTTGACTGGCTCGTTTGTGCTTCGCAGCCGAACGTGCTTGTGGCTCACCCTTTGTGGGGACTACTTTCGTCTTGTTTTATTTCGTTTTGCTTACCTGTCTCTTTTTTTTTTGCACTGTCATTCGAGCGTTCTTAGCCATCGTCGTTTGGACGATCGCTCGGTCGATTGACCAACGGTCTCGTCTCAGTTTACATTTAAGCGTTCTTTTTCCCACAATTGGTGGAGCAGCAGGGGACCTCACCGCTGGTGTGCGCACCGCGCTGGGGTCTGCTTGTATCTGGGCGCGAGAACGTCGTATTGAGACTCGCTGGGGTTGCGCTGCTGCGTAGCGCCCGGCTTGTTGTAACACCGCTGGGCGCTATTGGCTGTGATCGAAGTCGAAAAGACGCACGGGGCTGGCCTTTTGGCTACTTTAAGTTGATTGCTGGTTGCCATATGGCTCCAGGCGGTAATGAAGTTTCACGTCGCAACGGTGAGGGGCGGGCTAACGCCCTCCCTGCCGGCTGCGTCCCGCCGGGAGGCGTGCGCGTAGATCGCGACGATCCGCTACCCCCTGGGGCTACCCCCCCTATTCTACCCGTGGAGACGCGTCTGCCTTCGGGCGCCCCGGCCTCGGAGAGCCTAAAGGCGGAGGTGGAGACACTTTGCTCTCGCCTGTAGGCACCGGAGGCGGCAACCAAGCGTTTAGCGATGTCCAACGACGAGTTGACCGCCGACATCGAGGCTCTCGCCGAGCGGGACGAGGAGTCTACGGCGTCGAAGCGCCCCAAGGCGTCTTCGTCGAAGCGACGTCAAGAGCACCAGGGCCAAGGCCGACGTGGCCGTGAACGAGGTTCAAGGTCGCGGCAATTTCTCCCAGATGACGAAGAGCGTCTGCTCAACGAGTTGAAGGAGTAACTCCTTCGTCGGCACCAAGCCAAGGTGGCTCGCAAACAGCGATCGCAGGCTCGTTGCCGTCACAAGGACGATTTATCTCCTGATGACTCGTCGGATGACTCATCTTCGTCGAGTGACGGACCTGGCGGTCCGCCAGGTCCCCCTTCGCCTCTATCGTCACCTAGTGGATCATTGAGCGATGAGTCGAGCGACTCACGCTTTGAGCAGCGCGGCCTTGGGCCATATGGCCAGATGCCGCCCCAGGCATTGGTCGAGCGAGGCGATCTCCGCAAGGTCATTCGACTAACCAACAGTCGCTTCAAGGCATTGCTCGACTATCGCACCTTCTTCCTCATCAGGCGTAGCGCGACGTATCCGCCCTCGCTTGTTGAGAAAGCTCATAAGATGAACCGCCGCCTTGACGGCGTGTTCCAAGGTCAAAAAACTTTTACAGGGGTCGACCCCCTCGGTGTATTCACCTTCTTGACAACGTTCCGTCGCGCATGCGACTCGGCAGGCTTGACTCATGGGCAAGCACTGCCGTTGCTGGCATTCCGCCTGTCAGGCCCAGCCAAGCGCTCATTTTCTAGCTCCCTCAACAGCCGATCCGGCCATAAGCAATACGCTTTGCTGACTTATGGCGACGCCATCAACTGTCCCCTGTCGAAATATGCGACACCAAGTTCCTTGTCTACGGCGTACCAGAACATCATTGTGATGAGACAAGGCGACTCGGAGACACCGACCGTGTTTGGTCATCGTGTGGAAACACAGTGCGACCGGCCCGACGGGTTGTTTTAGAACCAAGATGTTAAAGATGTTTTCATCAAAGGCTTGTCGGTGTTCATCCAGTCACACGAACTTGTCTTGGACGGGCAGTTCCCCGATCGTACGCTGACGGAAACCGTCCCAGCCGCCCAGATGTAGTAGGAAGGCACAATGAAATTGCGCCAGTCGATCAAGCCGATCAAAACGATCTCGATAGGTCGAGTGCACCATGCTGGCGAAGTACCACAGACGGTTGCTCGTCCCTTCCCCGTGCAATGTCCGCCCTCACCGGCGCGATGGCGACCGCCTGGGCCCCAACGAGCCGACGTCTGTTACAATTGTAACAAGCCAGGGCACTATGCCGCGCAATGCGCAGAGCCATATCGGCCTCGCGAGCGTAAGCCTACGCCGCCACACCGCGTCAACCCAGCGGTAGAAGGACCCGGGTCCTCTGATGAGAGCGATATTGACGCCTCGAAAAACGAGTAAGCCGGGAGCCGACCAAAGCGTTGCCCGGCATGTTGGAAACGACTACTCAACCACGGAAGGTATCTCGTATCCTTGGTCCCGCCCATAAGCATTATGGCATTGCGGCGTGCATCGGCCCGACACTAAGTGCAACACGTAGTCTCCGACCTGTCGTCGACACTGGCGCGGGCCTTGACCTAGTTCGTTCGGACGTACTCCCACCCAATTGGGAAACCTACGCGAAAACGTTGACAAATCAACCGCGTATCATTGACGCCAATGGTAACAAGGTAAGCACACCTAAGGCCATCTATCTCTTCGTTGAAGCGGGTGGCCTCCGCGTGTTTGAACGCTTCTTGGTGGCAAAGCACCTACCAGGGCCTTGCATCTTAGGCACGGAGTTCATCTCCAAGCACGTTGAAGGCATCCTTCCACGCCTGCGCAAGATAGTGTGGCAATACAAGCCGTCTGGCGCAGCCTCCGAGTCGTTACGACACTCCCCAATCCTGGCGACGCTGCACTGTAACGAGTGGGAGGGGTCTTGGGAAGACAAACTCGCGATGGTTCGCGCTTGTAAGCAGGTCTGCGTCAAAGGACGTAGCGAGACTTAGGTCATCGCGACATGTGCCACGCCAGGCTTAGTCACTCTATCGCCGAACATTCGGCTGTGTCGGCGCAAATCCATCAACATGGCCCGTGGTATTACCACCGTCAAGCCTGACGGACCATTCCTGGTAAAGGTGTGCATCTTTGGCACAGACCAAGCAATCATTCGAGAGAATGCCACGTTGGCATACGCCGAGCCTTACCAAGGTCCGCTCTTTGTGGAATACCTGCACAAGCAGATCAAGGAGATGCTCCGAAAACATGCCACCATGTGGGAAGGCACCCTCGGCTTCATACGCGCTACGGAACACGCCATTGTGACTCTCCCAGGCGCAACGCCTACTCGAACACAACCGTACCGAACGGGAGCGTTCAAGCGACAGATCATTGACGATCAGGTCAACAAGATGTTGAAACTCAACGTCGTTCGACCAAGTCACAGCGCGTGGGCACGCCCTGTGGTAATTGTACCGAAGAAGAACGGGAAGGCCCGCTTCTTTGTCGACTACCGACGGTTGAACAACATCACCAACAAGGATGCTTATCCATTGCCTCGAATGGAGGATTGCCTAGACTCCCTAGGCGACGCCAAGGTGATCACCTCACTCGACTGCACAGTCGGCTATTGGCAAGTGCCACTTCGAAAGGAAGATCGCGAGAAGACCGCGTTTACCACGCATTGTGGCATCTATGAGTGGCTAGCCATGCCATTTGGGTGGACCAACGCCCGAGCCACGTTCCAACGTGCACTCGACATTATACTGTCTGGACTCAAGTGGAAGATCTGCCTTGTCTACCTTGACGATGTTATCATATTCTCGGCCACGCCGGAACAACACATCAAAGATGTGGACACGGTCCTTACGCGTCTGCGCGAGGCTGGTGTCACTCTCAAACTTCGGAAGTGCAAGTGGTTTACCACAGAGGTAGAGTACCTCGGGCATATCGTAAGCCCCGTACGTCTGCACGTCCACAACAAGAACGTCTCCGCGTTGTAGAACGCCACGTTCCCTACGACAAAGACCGAAATGAAGTGCTTCTTCGGCATGTGCACATTCTACCGACGATTTGTCAAAGACTTTGCAAAGAGAGCGCAACCGCTCAACGCGCCCACAAGAGCCGAGGTCCCACCTGACCTGCCTCCACCGCCGGACGCGGCACTCGCGGCGTTCGAGGACTTGCGCCAAGCTTTGGTGAATCCATTTGTGTTGGCCTTGCCAAGAGCTGGACGCGAACTCGTCGTGGATGTTGACACGTGTGCGAACGAACTCGGATATACATTACCACAGAAGGAGGAAGACGATGTCTTACATCCGATTGGCCATTAGAGCCGAGGTTTGACGCGAACAGAGCAAAAACTACTCATCCACAGAACGAGAATGTCTCGGAGTCGTATGAGGCGACCTCAAGCTGAGGCACTTCCTCGACGGAATAAGATTCCTTATCCGAACGGATTATCAAGCTCTTAGCTGGATATACAGCACTACAGACTCAAGAGGTCGGCTCATGAGATGGCGCTTACGCCTGTCCAAATTCACATTCGACATAGTATACAAGCCCGGTGCATCCCACCACCTTCCTGACTTTATGTCACGAACGCGCAACAACGCGACGGTCGAACACATCGACGAAGACATTCAATGTCTGTCAAACATTTGTGCCTATGCACCGTGCCTTGCGTTGGCCGAGACGGCCAATGGCTTGGAGACGGGGAGGTGCACGGATACCGACACGCCGGAACCCGTCGCGTTCGACGACATTGTCGAAGACCAATAGAAGGATGCCTTTTGCATCGACATGGCCAAACGCGTGTCCCACCGGACGGCCAAGTCGTTTTTCACGAACGAAAGTCATGCGTTGTATCGGCGGTCGCCTCACGGCAACCAACTGGTTATGCCAGAGTCTCTGCGTGAACGAATCCTCCTTCTCGAGCACCATGCCACTGTGGCCGCCCACCCGGGCATAAACCGTTTGTATTATACGATGCGACGTAAGTATTACTGGCCGTCGATGATATCCGACATCTTCGCGACCATCACCAAGTGCACGACGTGTGCGCGAAACCGCCTGACGTTTCGCCGACAAACGCCACCCTTGACGTTGTTCCCGGTCAGCGAGCCCCTTACAGACCTGTCGGTCGACATCTTCGGGCCAGTGTCCCCGTCCAGGTCGGGCAACCGCTTCATCTTGGTGATCACCGATCGCTTTGCCAAGCTCACGAAGTGTGTAGCACTTTGGCACAAAACGGCGATATCAGTGGCGTCTGCCATCATTGGCCATTGGGTCGCGTGCTACGGTCCACCCGACCGCATCTTGTCCGACCAAGGACCCCAGCTCATGTTGAACTTCTTCATCGCAGTCATGAAGATGCCCGGTGTCGAGACTGTGCGTACGACGCCGTACCACCCACAGACCAATGGTCAGGTTGAACGGTACAACCGTATCATGACGACGAAACTCCGTCACTATGTCGCTGACGACTCCAAGCGCTGGGACGAACCGCTCCACGTCTTGACGTTGGCATACAACAGTCAACCGCATTGGTACACCGGCATAGCGCCCTTCGAGCTCGTGATTCAACGAATTGCTCCCAACTTCTCTGTTCGTAACCTCCCCCCGGGTCCCCCCTTGAAGAAAAAGGGCACGCTGAACGATGGTTCCCCATTGGCGCGCAAGCGCGAGTTCATGGCTCGTATTTGAGTACAGATTCTCACCGTGAAGGAATCCCTTCTCAAGACGCGGCAGCGCTACAAGCGAAACTTCGACGCTAATGTCGGCACGCAAAACATGCGCATAAAAGTAGGCGACTACTTCCATACGACAAACGACCATCGTCAACATAAGTTGCAGAGCAACGCCATTTTACTGTTAGTAGTCGTGGACGCAGACGCATCGACCTTCGTCATTGACGTCGGCGGACAGGAGACCCGGGTCAGCAGCGACCACGACACTGCCGCCCCGCGGCCGACGACGGCGGACGCCGCCCTGCATCCACTCCTGGACGGGTTGGGCCAAGCCAAAGATACTACAGAAGTTGTGGACGAGTACTTCATTGACCGACTTACGTCTATCCGTACAATCAACGCGGTATACTACCTTAAGGTCATGTGGTGTGCCTATGGGTCGAAAGACGAAACATGGGAACCTATGGCCAACCATCCCCGCAACATGGTACACGATATCTCCGCAAGAAGAACTTGCACATCCAAGGATACTCTTGGAGTAAATCATTAGAGATTCGAAAATCTTCTCGGGGAGTCGCAACAATTGTTGCTGCGGTAATTGATTAACCACGCTGGGCTCCGGCGATTACATCCGCCTACGCCGCGCCGGACGGCGAAATTTGGGTACATGTCCATTGGACAAAGCCGGATCACACGAAAGTCCGCGAATCGGTCCCAATTTATTGGATGAAAATCACTGCTCCGACTGTCAGTCGAAACGTGACTCACGATCAATGACTGAGTATCAAGGCATATGCCGTACTCAACCGTATCTACGGCCCATAACCATACGTGTGGCCGCCTACAGCCGTCGTTGTCGACACCAGCGTGTCACTTGACACTCACCAACGTCGCAACGGACTCCTTATCCCGCCAGTGAAGGCCATCGAGGCCACAGGCGCTAAGACCGTGGCCGAAGGCAACGAGGTGACCCTCCTACTCCCTCTCTGGGCGTATGCCAGCTGGTTCGGGACGGTGATGGCGGCGTCCCTCGAATACGAGCAACTCGACGCGTCAAGAGACATATGTCCCCCAGTCGAAAGACAAACGAAATGGGCTGTAATAGCCTTCCATTCGCTTAACAACTATGATGCAATCATACACGTCCCGGTCAGTACGACCCCCTCGCCCTCGAGCACCCTCTCACCCTCGAGGAACTCCTCACACGTCACGCGCACGCGCTCCTCCCCCAACAGCGACTCCGCTTAACTCCCGCGGCCCCCATGGCCGCCGCGTACTATGGTACCACCGCTACTGTCGGCCGACATGCTCCGGGCGTTCAACCGGTGCCCATCGGCTTCGTCGCCATCATCCTCCAGCGGCCGACGGCCCAGGATGTCCTGCGCGTCGAAACGACTTCAGCGAGGCGGCTCCGCCGGCGCAGGCGCCGCTCGAAACTCGCGCTCAAAGGCGGTGAAGATTTCTGCGGCACTGACCGCCAGGCGTACCGCCTATATGATGATGGCAAACGCCTCCTCTTCCGACTTGCCGTACACACGCTCTGCTGCGACGCGCAGCCCGTCACACTTGCAGTACCAGGCCCTGGCAAGCGCCACCGACAGCGGAATCGCCAACACTGGCCCGTCGTCAAGCAGCCGCACCTGGCGATCGCCAAACAAGGCGGACACCGCCGCGCGAGTCGCCGGCGACGGCCACGACGGCCCACGCGCCACCCGCATTCGCGATGAGCCACTAGTACGCGGAGACAGGGAGCGCCGCAACGCAAGGCGCCAGCCGCTACCCGCGGTGTCGTTCTGATGACTGTCCTCATAGGCGACCCCGCCGCGAACGCCGGATGGCCCGACGCCACCCGCCAGGTCCGGCCGCAAGTCGAAACCTCGACACTCGTGCCGTAAGTCAAATCCGTACTCGCACGTCGAGTCTACGGTGATGTACACCTCCGTCGCCTCCCGCGTGACGGGGTCAAGACGTACGACGTCCTTGATGACGGTGGCCCACGGGAATACCCGGTGAGCGCGACGCATGTTCTCATACAGGCGAAGCGCCTCTGCCCCGCCCGGCCCATCGGCCAACCGGTGTGTCGGCAAGTTGCCAAAACGAGATATCACCTGCTCGGATAGACGTACAAATGTCTGCGTCTCCTGCAGGGTGTGCACCCACCCCGCCAACAGGTGGCAGTAGTACTCGTCGTACACAATGACCGACGCCGGGTAGTATTGCGCAGCAAGAGCCGACGCCACGTACGTGGCCGCGTACGGCGGCTCCGCCCACACCCCGTGGTCAATCATCCACGACGGACGGGGCGGCGCCCATCGCCCTATGTCAAACCATCGCGGCGCCCGCGAGAACGCGGCACACCACACGTGCGGCACGTGCCCACGGTTTCACACCGCGCTGGCGGCCGCCACCCACTTGTGGAAACGCGCATGCGTAGGCTCCCGAATCGGGTTGTTCAACCAGCCGCCCGCCGGTGAGTCCACCGCGACCTCTTGGTCCGACGCCTTCGACTCGGCGATGAGGCGGTCGAGGTAATTCTCCAGTTCGCACTCATGTGCTAATGGCGCGTCCAACGCCGCCGCGCGCTCGCGCCCAAGGAATGTTGTAGCTTTCGGACTTGGTCGTCGCCGCGGACTTAGGGGGCGGAATGGACTTGATCCGGCCTTGCATTCGAGGATCGAATGCAAGGGTCGGGCGGACGTGGCGGGCGCTCATCATGGCCAACC
>ENA-ORXR01001882-ORXR01001882.1-marine-metagenome-genome-assembly--contig:-NODE-1882-length-21191-cov-10.086483_pt1 | contig 21191 bp, 21 predicted proteins | sample MGYA00237866_ERZ511479 | MGnify/ENA metagenome assembly ERZ511479 | reverse complement strand
GGGGGGGGGGGGGGGGGGGGGGGGGGGGGGGGGGGGGGGGGACGGCCGGTTGGGCAGCCTGCGCCGGCTTGGGTGCGTGCGCCCGTGAACGCGGAGGTGGCAGTTGCGGCGGGAGAGCGGGTTTGCGACAACACCGTCACCCGTCCATGGTGTCGTCGGCGGCGTTTGGCGGGGCACCGCGCGCACGGCCGCTTTGTATGGCCGAACCCTGTGGGCGACTCGCCGAGCTCACCGCGCCCCGGCGGGGGGCCCGCGCGCAACCGCCAACCTTGCGCCGCCGTGCTTTCTACGCCGCCCAGAGCGGGGGGTCAGCGGCCCGCGCGGGGCCCTGCGAAGCGGCCATCACGGGCGGGCGGCGCCGCCGCCGCGGTGGCCTGACTTTGGGATCGGGCCACCGGGGCGGCGCAACTGCCACTTGCCGCCACGCGGTTCGTCGCACCCGCCCGGCGCGAGGCCCCTCGCCTTGTTTCTCCAGTAATGCGGATCGTATTGCCCCTTCGGCGCGCGGCACGCCGGCCGTGGGGCCGCCCGCCGCCATGGCCGAGGGCTGACCTCCACTGTGCGTCTCGACTGCCGAGGGTTGGAGCGACCCGTACCCGCCACGGCAGACCATGACGCACGGTTTGTCGCGGGATTCGACCGGCGTACCAATTATCCATGTTTCCCCCGCTCAGTGTATTTGAAGATAATCATCTGGAGTTGACGCGAGGCATGCCGTTCCAGCGTGGCCACTGTCATTGAACCCTGGTAATCGTAGGGTTGGCGTATGCAGTAGGCCACTGTTCGCAATGAAGGTTTCTGTTGGAAATGGAGGCTACTTTGTGTGCAACCCACTTCACGGGGGACATTGGGGTGGAATGCGGGGTGGGATCGATCGCCCGTGTCATTTGACACGCTCGGCTCGGGTTTTCTGCTCGATCGGTGGTCTGGCAAGCAGTGCAGTGCCTCCTCCGTGCTCACCAACCACCGTCCAGGACTTGGCGGGTGACTGTGCCGCCAAACGGGCAGCTCATGCGTGGCTAAGGCGGCGAATCGGCTGTGGGCTTGCGGACACCACGTGCTTCGGTTTGTGGTGCTCGAGTTGCGCGAGCCCATGCCTTCTTTGGACAGGGAACGTGGCACGACACATCCAGAGAGAGAGCCGCATATGCCAGTGACGACTTCTATTGTTTCATAGTCGGCCCCAAACAGAACAGGGATAGGAATGAGTTGGTCCAGGGTAGAGCCCTGGGCCCAGAAAAACAATGGGCGTGCGCGAGCAGGCGCACGACCGAGGTGAACTCCAGGGAGGCCGGCATGGACGGAAAAACTGCGGACGTACCGGCCGTGGAGGCCATGTAGGGTGGGATGAAGCGGCGGCGTCGACCCTTATGGCGCAAGGGGCATGCAGGGCGGGACATTGCGCACAGTGGGCATGCACTGACAGTGCGGATGTGGAGTTTTTGTCTTTATCGGAGGCAACTTCGGTCAAAAGAGGAAATAGACACAATGGCACTGACGACGGCAGCCGGAGCTGTCCGGGAAACTATCTGAGAGGCACACAGATGCAGAGGAGACTGGAGACGGCGCCACCAAGCAGTAAAACTGGATCCCCTCTGACAGAGTGCCAAATCCAGTGTACTCCGGAGATCGAGACTGACACTGCCCAATCCCGTGGATCATGTGCTTTCTCTGACACTGCTCAATCCAGTGGGCTGCGACTCTACGCTTCTCCTGCTGCATATGACAGTAGCGCATCTTTGGTTGCAAATATATAATACTGCATACCTCCTACAGCACCATTGTCCTATCTCATTCAAATTTTGTGGGAGATGGCATGGTCTGGTCACCGCCACGTTATCCGTTGCCATCTGTGTGAGAAGAGCTTGTTGTCTTGATGCTGGGCTTGGCTGGGCTAATCCCGGCCAAGACCCTCTCTTTATAAAGGCCAGCGGGGCGGCTCATCCCGGGCGCGCCCCGCTACCGGGCACCCGTCTCAATCCCGGACAATGCCCTCCCCGGATGGTCCTCGCCCCCCGTCCTCGCGCCCGTCCTCGCGCCCGTCCGCGCGTCCGTCTGACGCACCGTCAGGTGGACACGGTCAGCGCGTCGACACGTCTCACGCGCGCACGCTCGCACCAGTGCGACACGTATCACTCTCACGCACACCCCTACAAACACAAGCCCTACGCCACCCGCAGAGTGAAGCGGGCCCCTACCCATAACATGGTGAGAGGGAAGGATGGGGCCGGCTAGGCCGGCGATACAGACGGGGAGGGAGCGACCAAGTCCGACTTGGACAGGAAATCGGAGGGGCCGAGGCGGATGCCAGAGCAGCCAGAGCGCAGCGTGTCCTCCAGCGCCGACCGCCGGTTGAGCTTGGTCAGCACTTCGGCAAGCTGGCCGGGCACCCGAAGCCAGGTGACGGTCGCCAGTACGCCGCCGTGGTAGAGCTCGCGCAGCTCCTGAACGGCGGCGCCCACCTCCTAGGGGGCAACCACGCCGCCCGCGTCGAGGGTGTTGTACAAAGAAAGGTTGTCGGTGTAGACGTCCAGGGGCGCGAGCTGTTATTCGTCGCCCGAGGAGAGAAGCGCGTGCACCACCAGCACCTCGGACGCTGCGCGGACACCCTAGAGCATAGCGTACACTTTGGCGGCAAAGGAGGAGTGCGTCACCAGCCGCTGGCGGTGGGAACCGTCCGCCAGCAGCGTCAGAGGCGCGTCGGGGGGGAGCTGCCCCGCCGGGACCGACGCGGGCGAGGCAAAGACGGCGTAACCCGTGTGTGCCACAGGGACGCCCGTTTTGACGCTGGACGCGTCAACGAAGAGGAGCAGGCGGCCTTCGGCGCCGACGGGCAGAAAGAAGAGGGGCAAGGGCCGGGCCGCCTTGGCCGCGGCGATGACCCGGTTGGCCGCCCGAAGGTCTCCGGCCACGGCGCATGTGAAGCGGCGGGCCAACAGGGCCGCGGCGCACGCGAGAAAGGGCTGCGTCTGGTCCGTGGCCCAGAGGAGGGAACCGGTGGCGCGGCGGTAGACAGTGAGCTGCGCGGCCGTCAGCGGGGAGGACAGCTCCGCCCGGTGCGCCGCCGTCAGGACGAGCTCTTCGATGGTGCCGATGTCGGTGTCCTTGTTGACCGTCAGGGTGAGCGCGCCCGACGAGTCGCACAGGTGGGAGGCCACCGACAGCCCAGTAAACGTGGAAGCGCCCACCTTGGTGGGGCCCGCCGCAAAATGCGCGCGCAGAGCCGACTCAAATTCGACCACCGCCGTCAGCGAGCAGCCGAAGAGGAAGTCTTCGACGTGGACGGCGACCGCAAGCGCAAGCACCCCGGCCTCTTGGCGGGCGAACAGGCCATGGTCCACCGTCGAGAGTGTTAGGGACAGAGAGCGCATGAGGCCCAGGACGCTGTCGTACCACCGGCGGGGGGTGTCGTTCAGCCCGTACGCACACTTGCGGAGACGCCACACGACCCCCGCTGGTGCGCATGCCTGCGGCGGCGGCTGGACAAAGACTGCGGTCGGGAGGTACAGGGGCATGCCCTGGAGGAAGGCGGTGTGGACGTCAATCGTGCGGGGGACGAAGCCCGTGGAAGCGAGCGCGGAGAAGACCGCCCGCAGGGTGGAGCGCGACGCCGCGGGGAACGTACTGTCAACCGTGTCGCGATCGGGGTCCTCGAAACCCCGCACCACCAAGCGCGCCTTGCGCCGCGGCGGCGCCGTCGGGGACTCGGGCTCCTTCACCGTCAGCACCCAGAGGGTGGACAGCACCCGCTGGCCCTCAAAGGCCACCTCCTCGAAGACCGATAGGTCCAGCCACGTGCCGAGCTCATCGGCCATGGCGGCATCAAAGGCCCGGCCGGCGTCGGCGAGCGGCACGGCCAACCGCTGGCGCAGCTCCCGACGGGTGACAAATGCGCCGTGCGCCGACCGCCGGGAGGGCTGCAGCACGGCGCCCAGCGTGTCGGAGCTGGCCAGGGTGACAAGCAGGGCCTCGCGGGCACGCCCGAGGCGCCGCTCGCGCGAGGCTCCGGGGGGGCAGGCCTCGCGGGCCAGTGTCTGCCGCAGCCCAAACAGGCGGCATGCGTGAGTCGCGGCGTTGTCGATGGGGGCCAGCGCTGCAGACTCGGGCGCCGCCAGGGAGGCCGGCGCGGCCGGGGGCGCCACCGGAGACGTGACCACGGAGCCAGGGGCCGACGGCACGCCGCAGGCAGCGAGTTGGAGCGCCAGCGGGGCGTCGACGCGCGCTAGTCGAGCAGCGCGCGAGGCGCCGGAAGCAAGCGGTTGGGTGACCCGGGACACCGGGGAGGCGTGCAGACTTTCGGCGTGGTCCACCTCGTCGACCGCCGTTCCGAGGGAGGCGGCGAAGAGGGCGGCCGACGGGCCGGCGGCAAGGCGGACACGGCTCGCCCCGCGAGCTCGCGTGAGCCCCGTTCACGCCGTAGACGCGGGCAGAGGGGGCGGCGGGGACCTGGCGCGGTGCAGTGCGGCGCGGGCAGCAGCCAACATGGAGGCGGAGGCGTCGGCGACCGGCACTGAGTCGACCGAGGAGGCGGCCCCGTTGGATGAGAACGAGGCGTCGGAGCCGCCCGACGACGTCGCGTCGGCATCCAGCAGGGACGGCGGCGCGGGGGGCGCGGCGACCGCGACCAGGCGCAACTGGCTGCACGAACGGGTGACCCAGCGGTTGCCGTGTTGAAAGCTCACCGCATCCTTGGCCACGGCCACGTCCGTGACGTGCGCCGGGCCGCGCCACGACCCGGGGGAGAAATTGACCCCCTCGGCCCAATAAAACACCACGTCCCCCACCGCCCAGACGCGGGGAGGCACGTTAGTCGCGTTGCTCGCCAGCGCGCGGCGCAGGGAGACGTCGGCCTCAGCCTGCGTGTGCGCGACCCGGGAGGCATGCAGGAGGGAAAGGGACGTCCGCAGGGCGTCGTCGCCCTCCACCGGGCCAGTACCGAGGGCCGGCAGCCCGTCCGTCAGCGCCGACGGCAGGCGCGGCGCCGAGCCGCTCATCAGCTGGATTGGAGACGCGCCGCTGTGCACGCTCAGGCTGTTCTTGGCCAGGAACGCGGCGTCTAGCTGCTCCTGCAGGGGAGCCACCGGGAAGTCCGCCCGCAGCCGACGCACCATCGACTTGAGCACGGCATTGTGCCGCTCCACCACCCCGTTGGAGTGGTGGGCCTGGGCCTCCGTGGACAGCGACGCGATGTTTAACCGCTCGGCCAGGGCCAGGAACAGGCAGCTGTCAATCTCCGGACCCGAGTCCGAGAGGATGGCCCGGGGCGCGCCGTGGTGCGCCAACCACCCCGTCAGCACGGCCCGAGTGACCGTCGCCGTCTCCTCGTTTAGCAAGGCGACCTACCCCCTTGGAGAACCGCGTGCCGACGTCGATCATGTGCAGGAACGTACCCAGCGGAGAAAGGAAGGCCAGGTCCATGGCCACGAGATCGTTGAAAGGCAGCGACTGCGGCACGGACACGAGCGGGCGCGACAGACGCGGCCCGTAACGCCGACACGCGTCGCACGCCAAGGTCGCCTTCGTGACGGCACGGAAGACCTCCGTGTCCGTCACCCCTTGGTCTTGCAGGAGGCGGATCAGGCGGGGCGCAGCGCAGTGCCTGTACTGCGTGTGCAGCTTGCGCACCGCGCGGTCCAGCCCGACCGAGTCCTTGTCAAGGACGGCCTCCAGCACCGCCGCCAGGTCAGAGGCGGCAGATGGTGGCGGGGCGGGCCCCGCGTCCGCACGCCCCTTGCCCGTGACGGCGTTGAACTTCAGGTGCCGCGCCGAGGAGAGGGCGAGGGTAACCGTGACACCGAGCGCGAAGATGGCCATGCGGCCCACCGCCACGTCTAGCACCGCGCCGAGCGACGCCAGCGAGCGGCGGTTGAGCAGCAGCGGCAGAGATCCGGACACCACCCAGACCGACACGAGGCAGCGGCGGCCACCCATGCGAATGGGCAGGTCGAGACATTAGACAGCCCGCTGGGAGGCCCCGCCGCCAAAGGTAAACACATCCAGCCCGCGTGTGGAGCGGACGCCCGCCCGCTCGGCGGCAGGAAGCAGCGCCAGATAGGAGGCCACCCAGCCCGCCCCCGCAGCAGTGGCGGTGGCGCCCAGGTATAGGATGACCTCGCCAGCGTCCCCCCGTCGTTTACGGGCCCGTCACGCCGTCGGCCACCAAGACCAGGTGGCACTGCTCCTTGGCGGCGTAGTCCACCTCTTCGCTGTCCTCACCTCCGCCCCTACCGCCACCCCCGCCGCGACCCCTATCAAGCGACGCAACTCCGCCATCAGTGGCTCCCGCCGCGTGCGCCGCCCCCTCCGCGAGGCGCTTCAGACAGTCGCGGCGGCTGTGGCCCGTAGTTTTCAATGCATAATGCCAGCAGCCGACGTTGTCGCCCTTGGGGTGGCCGGGCAGGCGTGGTGGACGCGGGCGCGGCGTCCTCTGGCGCGCTGCCAGCGCCTGGTGCTCGGCGTACGTTAACACCATCATGACCGCCTCGGGCGCCGCCTTGAGGACGGCGCCCCCCCCCCAAAGGTCGCGCAACGCCGTGCAGATGGCGCCCTCCTCGGCACCGGCAGCGAACTGCAGAGACGCAGCCAGGGCCGTGGAGGACGCCTGTTGGCTGGCGTCGAGCCCCGCCTGTTCCAGGATGAGCGAGGCCGCCAGCTTTCCCGCCAGCGTGTAGCCGTGCGCGGCAGTCAGCCAGCGCCACGCCCGTATCCGCGAGGTAGACCTCTATGGATCGGTCCCCGCGGTACAAGACCCGCAGGCGGCGGTACACCGCGTGGCTGCGCTGGCCGTCGCTGCCGCCAAACGCCGTGCGCAACGCGGAGAGCAACACGACGTGGCCCGTGTCCGTGATGAGCGTTGCCACCGGAATTTGGCGGGCCGCCTCGGCGGCGACACCCGTGAGCGCCATCCGCATGGAGCCGCCCATATTATTCTGGAGCAGGGAAGTCAGGAAGTGCCAGACGGCCACTTCCTCCTCGTACTTGGAAACGCCCGTCGGGCCCGCCCAGGAAGGCGCCAGGACGCGGGAAGACTGGTCCGACAGATCGACGGCCACCCAAGCAGCCACGGTGGTGGTCCGACAGGTCGAAGTCCACCCGGGAAGCCGCGGTGGAGGCGGCCGCCGCCACCGCCGCGGCGGCGGTGGTGGGGGGGGGGCACGCCGTGGCGGCCGCCGCGTCGGCGCGGCGGGAGGTGCTGCCGGAACTCGAGGGGCTCCTCGCCGAGGCGGCGGCGGCGGCGGGGGGGCGCCCGGGGGGTGTCAAGCGCAAAGCGCCGGGGACCGGAGGTGCGCCGGCGGCGGGCGCCAAGCCGGCGACGCGGGGCGTGTTGGTGGGCGAGACGGCAGAGCAGCGGGAACTGCGGCTGCTGATGGCGGGGGAGGTGGCACGCATCATGCAGGGGGGGGGATAATGGGGTTGGTGGAGGTTGGGGGTGTGGGCGGGTCGTGTCTTTGGCTTGCAGCTGTCTGTGTTCGCATGACGATGGCTCTAGTTGGCCACTGCAACAGCATGACGCTATCGTGGGGCGTCACCGCAACTGCGTCTCGCCGGCTAGTCCGGGGATACAGACTGTCGTGGCCGTCGTCCCCGTCCCGAGCCAGCACCTGCTCTCGGCCCCCTGGGTGTGTTGCGCGTGTGCCAAGCGTGGACCAGCAGGAAAGGAAAAAATAGAAAGCCTTGATGCCGTGACCACGGCTCGGCGTGCATGTACCTGCACGTCCACCCACATTGAAGGCCCGGCCACATCCTGCCCCGCCCCATACCTACTCCACGAACCCTGAGCATACGTACTGGTACAGGCTCCCCAGACCCGACGCGATGCACAAGTGCTTCCAACCAACTGCTCACGTCCAGCTCGCCACCTCCCGCCAACCCCTCCCCCGCCCATACGACCACAGGACGGCGACGCGCTTACTTCACAAAAGACAGCAGCCGCTCAAAGTCCGAGTCGAGCTTCTCAAACCACCTCTCCACGCGATCAATCTTCTTGGGCGACCGCGGCGTGTTGCTCCGCGTCGCCGCCGACGTCTCGAGCTCCTCCACGTCCTGAATGATGCGGCGGACGACGCGGTCCGTCTCCTTTTGGCTCTCCTCGTCAAACACGCTGTCGACCTCGTTGAGCACGTTCCGCAGGTCGCTGATCGTAAACAGCTGGCGGGCCTTGGCGCCGACGGCCAGCTGCGGGTCGGCCTTAAAGTCGGTCTGCAGCTGCTGCACCGCCTCGCGGTATCCGCGGAGCGCCTTGATGGCGTTCTTCACCGCCGGGGTGCCCAGCGCCTCAGCGTCCTTGGAAATGTCCGACGCCTTGATCGCCTCGGGCGCGTTGAAGCCGCTCTTGGGGAAGAAGGTGCGGGAGACGGCGCCGGCAATGCCGCCCGACTCGGCGCGCGCCGGCGCGGGGGCCGCGGCCGTGAGGGCGGCCGCCGCCGCGGCGGCAACGGCGCCCGACAGGAGCGACCGGCGCGAGACGGAGGGGGTGGGGGGAGGGGTGGGGGGGGGGGGGGGGGGGGGGGGGGGGCGTCGCCGTCATGCGCGCGCCGCCCGTGCGGGCAGCAGTCGCCGGCGCCACCGCCGCGCCCGTGAAGCTCGAAACAAACGCCATTGCAGCCGAGGGTGGGGCGGCAAGGAGGGGGGAGGAAGGTGCGACGCGTCACAGAGAGGGGGGAGGGATGCGGGGGGGGGGGGGGAGCACGGGATGCAGAGTCGGGCGCGGAGGGGTGAGGGCGGCGTGTGTGGCGCACGGCATCGGTGACGACAGCGGCGGCGGTGCTGATGAGCGCGGGGGGGCGGGTGGGGCGGAGCAATGGATCCACCATGGTCTCGCGTTGCGTGCAATCGTGGGGTGCCGGGGAGCCGGGAGATTCCGGATGGCCCCGCTGTCGGCCCCGTGGTGGCGGTTGACCGAGATGTGGGGCAGCAGTCCCGAGCGGGTCACGACCCGGATGTGCCGTGGAAGTGAGGTTTCTGGCATTGATCAAGTGAGATAAAGGCAGCCTACATTGAAGGCTGCCCCCAGCGTTGAAGGCTGCGCGCATGCTTCTCATTGGTGGAAACGATAGCTTACACATCCGTTAAGAGACATCCCCATTCGTTGCAACGTGTCCGTGGCCACCGTCGATCCGCGGGCGGCGCGCCCCTGCCCACCGCCCGGTCTGCCCACATCGCACCACCACGGCTCCTCGTCCGCGGTGCCCCGTCCGCCCTCCCTCCTCCGTTAGAGCTTCCCTCAGCGGCTAAGAACCTGCCGAGTCGTTGCGGTGCACTGCGTTTTTCTTGCGCGCCGTTTTCCGCTCAGGTTTGCAGTGGCGTGCCGTGTGGGGTGGAGCTCTGGGCGGGGGCTGGCGACAGTTCAGCTGCGGCCTTGGGGGAGAACCAGCGGCAGTTCAGGCGCACTCACAGCTGTCTTGGTGCTGTAGGTGTCTGTGCTGCAGCCCATAACTGCAGCACTGCGTGTGGAGGGGCTGAGCGGGTGTATAGATCGCGGCAGTCATCCTGGGAGTGCTGTTTTGGGCCGCGTGCGGCTGGGGCTCGGTGGCGCTTGGGGGGGGGTGACAGCCGCCCTCCGGTTCCTTTGCGGCCTTGGAGCGCAGGTGTTCTTTCGGCAGAGACCGTGCCATCCTTGGCAGGTGGTTGTGCCACCCGTCAACGGCGCGGTGATTGTCGGAGGGTGCTTTCCTGTTCCGCGTGCGTCGGCAGCTGGGTGGCGCGGGGGGGGCGTGATAGCCACCCTGCAGTTGCTGCTCGGCCTTGTCGCGCCGCTATCGTTCCGGTGGGGACCGTGCTGTCGTTGGCACGGGGTGTTGGCACCTGCCTGCGCCTCTGTAGTTGTCTGTGGTGCCCACGCCGCGTCCGAGGACGGCTGGGTGGCTTTGGGGGGGGGGCACCGGTTAGGTGGTTGCTGCTCGGTTTTGGCGCGCTGTTTTGTGCGGGTGGAGACCGTGCCGTCATTGGCAGGCTGTTTTGGCACCCGTCTGCCTCGCGGCGGTGGTCGGGGGGTGCGTCCCTGGGCCGCGTGCGGCGGCGGCTGCGCTGCGCTGCAGCTGGCCCCTGCCCTTGTGATGGACGTCTTACCGTCTCCCTCATCTGCGGCTGGTCTGCTGGGCTGCTCGTCAAGCCACGCATTTGTTTACCTCGCGCAGATCCTTCAAGAGACCTGCATCAAGATGGAGGAGTGCACGGACGGCGACGTCCAGCTGTCCGTGACCCTATGCCGCAGCGACGGGCGCAACGGCGTTCTTCTCTTTGCCTCGGGCTATTTGGACGGGGGCCCACCGGTGGATATCTCGGAGCAGATTGAGAACCAGATCGCGTCGGGGGTGGACAGCATGGTGTCCGCGCTGCAGGAGCTGGCCGTCGAGGGACGGGCTCGCCGGAGAATACAGCCGATGAACGACATGCAGCTTACCCCTTCGGTCTTCGATCAGCGGCGCAGCGCGGTTTCGGACGATGGCGGCGAGGTGGCCACCAACGACGGCGGGAATGACGTCGAGGACTACCACGTCGGCGACGGTGGCAGCAACGGGGAAGCATGGGCGTACGCCGCCCGTGGCAGCGCGCCGTCGTCGCCGCATGTCTCCACTACACTCGAGGATGGGATTGCTGTCGGTGCTGGCTTGTGCGGGCGCTTCGGCGCCTCCACTAGTGGCTGTGATTCCCGCTCATCGACCGCCCTTGGCGCGCGCAGCACGCCCCGCGGCTCCCCCCCTCCCCAATCGCCGGTCATTGGGTACATCATGGACAAGAAGTTCCGTGTGCCGGGCTTGACCGTCCCCCCGGCACGCATCATCCGGGCCACTGGACACGGCACGTCGAGGCGAGATCCGCCTCCTGTGTCCAAGGAGCCGGTCAGGGTTCCTGTCTCAATCGTGCTGGAGACCATTGCAGAGCTATCGGCGGTGGACCGTCACGACTCTCTGCGCCGGCGGCTGGTGCGCTTCAGCGCGCTATACAAGTTTGTCATTGACACGCTGGTGGACAGGGGCAACGCCGGCAAGGAGGGTTTTGAGAAAGCCGACCACCGCTACCCGCAGCTGACGCCGGAGGCTCTTCGAGGCCTCTTGGTCACCCTAGAATGGGAGGGGCAGGACTACACCATCCAGACGCCGATGATCCAGAACTCGCATGACATGAAGGTCCCTGACACCCTGGCCGTCATCGGGGTCATGAAGATGCAGAAGGATCCATTCTTTTTGTGGCTGCTTGGGCATTTCTCGCGGGGGGCTTTGGCCCAGCCCGAAAACAAGTCGGCGGCCGGCGCGTCAGGCAGAGGCAAAGGTCGTAAGCGGGCACGCGCTGCGTCTTTGCCGCCCATGCCGCCAGGACACCGGCCAGGTGTTTCTGCAGGTGGCGCGGGTGGGAGCATCGGTGGGGCGGCCGCAGCAGCAGCGAGTGGCGAGGCGACAGTTGTCGGTGTCAGCGGTATAGGCGGCGGTAGCAGCGGTCGTGGATCCGTAGACGCGGCGATGGAGCACGTCCGTGCGCGCTTGCTGATGTCGGACGGGCGGGTGGTGGCCACCGCCGAGCTGCATCCCGAGTGGAGCACCATGCACCACAACCCAATGCCCCTTTCCGTCGTGCCCTGCTTCTTACGCGGTGTTTCTGATGGCTGTGGTGGGGTGACATACCCCTTTGGACAGGACCCAGCATTATGCTTGGAGAAGGGGTACCCGGCGGCCGAGCCTGTCTCTTTGAGCACCATTGACCCGTCGTACAAGATTGCCTGGCCCATTGAGCACGTCGGGTACGTTCGTTGCTCCTCACGGTCGGCGCCCACCATGTTACTCTTCTCTCTGATATTGTGGCCGGTGCGTGGCTTGCATCTAACCTTCTTTTCTGTGCAGGCCGCGGTCCCGTTTGTTCGATCGACCGCCGACAGAGACAGGGGCGGTTTTCTTGGGTACAGGGTGTGTGTGGCGCGCCGCCGAGCCGACGGTCTTACCATCGTCCTCGGGGGAGCCGTCTGTACGGGACCTGAGGGCGGAGATTCTGACAAACATGCCGGCCGTAGAGGTGTTTGCGGTGACTTGCGAGGGCGGCCAAGCCGGGAGCGACTACCCCTTTACGTCAGCTTTCTACGAGAGCGCGCCGTACAGCAAGTACACGAAGCAGCACTTTGCAGATCTCATACTGCCAAAAACAATGGGGGATGTTGTGGGAGAAGGTGGGGCACCTCAACGCTCGGTATTGCTGTGGGATGCGCGGTACATGTCGTCTTGATGGACTCTGTGCGGCTGGGTGCCTCGACGTGACTGTGTTGCTTGGCCAAAAAAGTGCTTGTTGGGAGGCATAGAATGAAAAGAAGATGAGCACCACATATGCATTGGTCGTACTATCCTACAGGTTGTAAAACTGCATCGCGTCGGGAGACACAACGATATGCTGCCGACTTAGGCCACGAACAAAGAGCTTCTCAAACAGACGGCAACGCGAAAGCCCCGAGTACACCAAGCCCGGCTCCCTCCAATGAAGATTGCCGAAATCGACCGCCAAAGAGTCGAGGCTGGCACCCTGGGCGCGGTGGATGGTCATCGCCCATGCGAGCATCAGGGGCATGGCCTCGCGAGTTCCGAGCAGCGTGCCGCAGTTGTCGATAATGTCAAAGGGCACCAGCGGCACGACCACCTTCTTGCCTTCAAAGACGCACTCAACCTCAGACTCGCCGCACCGCTCGACGGTCCCCTGCGTCGCCGTGGGCACGCCTTGCACCTCCCGGGTGAGCAGCACGGCGGCACCGGGCTTGAGCTCGACGGCGGGCGGCGCGGCGGCCTGTAGCCGCTTGTCAATAAACTCGATGCGCTTGGGATGCTTGATGTTCGGGCTCCTCGTGTCGCGGCAAAGGTAGACCACTTTGGCTCCGTCCAGGTTGGTGAGCTTGTCCATGTTGAACTTGTTCACGTCTTTGTTAAGCGCCCGCAGCTGCGTTCGGCTGGCCCACTCCTCTTCTGAGACGCCGTCGGACGTGGCGTTGAGGACGACAAGGTCCATGTCCGTGAAAGTGCCGGTACGGATGCGATCGAGACACTGCACGAACCAGCCCGCGCTCGACTGCCGGTGAGACCCCAAGAGAAACACAAGAGACCCATACCGGGAGAGAAAGGAATCACGGAAAATTCGACACATATACACGGGTGGGGGGGGGGTCGTCATCACTTCTGTACAGACGGGCCCGAGTTGCATGGGGTCTCCCCCCACTGCAGTACACCAATAAGCGGAAAACAGAAGGTCCAACAGCAGTCAGTCAGCAGACCATACCCAGAAGGAGATCGTGGCAGTTCAAGGCACGCAAGTGACAATAGTGGCAGACATGTTTCTCCTTCAAGCGCGCTACCCTTAGAGATGTCTCTCAAGACGTACCCACAACTTGGACGCCGCCCCATGGCAGCGCCTGCTTGTACGGGGGGGCGAGCTGCCTGACAACGTACTCAAAGACGGTGAACCAGCGCGCCGCGAACTGGGGCACCTCGTCGATGAAGATGACCTTGGTCTTGCGCACCTTGTCGCGCACGAACTTTTTGCCCAACACGTTTTGGAGGATGACCTCCTTTGGGCGCTCCTCGACCTTGATGGAGAGAAACTTGTGGAAGGTGCACCCGTCTATGATCTTGGCGGCCGTTGTCGTCCACGCCATGACGCCGACGTTGGCTACGCCGTGCACCCGACGAGCGCGGGCGATCGCCCGCCCCAGCACCGTCGACTTCCCGCTGCCCGCACGGCCAAAAAGCCCGACGTTCTTGCCGGACACAAACAGCTCCCAGGCCTGCTGCTGCGAGGGGTCAAGGTCAAACTCCGCCATAGTGAAGGGGGGGGTAGCGCGGATGGATACAGTTGAGGGGAGGGGGGGGGACCGTGGCTCCCGACGACACGACGGCGCCCGACGCCTGCGCGACTGCCACGAACGGGGGTGGCTGCTGACGACAGCAGGTGAGTGCCAGAAGTGAACAAACGCCCACAAACAGGTACGAAGGTCATGAGGGGGCGCGAGCGGCGGGGTGATGAAGGTGGAAGGGATGCGTCCGACTAAAGAGGGGTGCCGCCGCAGTGGTGAGGGCAAAACAAAGGAGAGGGGTCGCAAACCGACACCAAAACTCGAGGGGGGGTGTGCAACGATCCAGTGCGTGAGATACAGCAGTTCTTCCGTGCGTTGGACGCAATGGGGCGGCGGTGCTGCGAGGTGGAGGGACGCAGTGCACGCGGTGGCCAGCTGCACACGACAATCGTAAGCAAGACACCCAACACGAGAGAGTGGGGACACGGACAGACATACCTGCTACAAATAGAACGCTTCGCGTACGTGCGGAATGCGGAGAGCTTCGTGGAGTGCCTCAAACGAGGAATGCGGGCAGACAAATGGCGGCCCATCTACAGGGACATGGCGCCAACACAGTGCCGCAACACGGCAAGAAGCGCGCCTCACGGGGCGAAGGGAGGGCACAATCTCCGCTGACCTCGAGATCCATAACACCAGGGAACCCTAAAAAGGCGCCCAGAGGCCTGATCTGGGGGGTAGCCAAATCGGCGCGCTTGAGCGACCCCGCCCAGATGCCCAGAAAATGCACTCTCTGCGTGACAAGGACTGGCTGACAAAAAAAGGCGCGCAATGAGTCTGTGGCCAGAAACAGTGCCACATCACGTCCAACAGTGACGCTCTGTTGACGTTGCGCACGGCCTGTCGGTCAGACGTCGCCAGACTCTGAACGATTTAATCACTCACAATTGAGCTACTTTCAGCGATGTCCCTGAAAAGAAATACGGGCTGAACAATAAAGCCTGTACTTGTGATCTTCTACTTAAGCCCGGCAGAGAGTGGTCCTGCGGCGCTTCGCGGCCCCTTCTTGCCCAAGTATGCCAACCGATGAGTGCGTACGTACTGTTTGTCATCTGCGCTTTCGTTTTTGAGTCATGGAATGCCTTTGTGGCAGAGAAAATAGGCAGGCTATGTCTTTTCGCCACCCTCAGAGGCCACAAAGCGTCGCCATGCCGAGAAAGATGGAGCAAGTGTCGCACTGTGACACTGTTCTTTGGGGAACGGGATGCCCTGGTATGGTTGGCAGGTCCCTGGGACACGTGGAGCTGTTCCCGCAACGCAACTCACGGCCGTTGTTCGCCCCATGCTGCCGCTCGGTTGATGGCGCCTGAGCCTCTTCTTTCTTTTGTACAGCAGTCAGAGGACACACGCATCGTCGCGGAACATGCTGACCGTTGTGGAGATTCCCTCAGTGGTGGCATAGACGCTTCACGTGGTCCTATAGGGCGGACAATCAAGAGATGCATGTCGGGCAGTTCCCGCCCACAGAGCCCTCATGGATCTCCGCTTCTACAAAAAACCAGCAGAGCCCCCATCTAAGCACCAAAGGCATCCTGTCCCACACTTTTTTTAGTGCGCGTGACTGCTAGGAGCGACATGGTGCACGATGGTACGATACCAGATATCAGAGGGCCAGTTTAAGTGTGAAGGAAGCTTCTGTAGCACTTTCTGAGGTCAGAAACCGAATCAGCATGGTCCCTTCACCCAGAGAGAGCTTCTTTCTTTGATCTTTTGATACCTTTTTTTTTCGTCGCTGTGGGGTCCGATTTGACGTGCACATCATGCGTGCCCCCAAGGGCGCACCGAATCGAACAAAGAGCGCGGAAAAATGAATGTCGTACGAGCTGGGAGGAAGACACTCTACCTGAACAAGTGAAGCACGCTACGTCCGCCCATGTCCTCAGAACAAGCGCCTGATGCCTCCTTCCTTGTCAAAAGGCTCCCTCAAGTGTGCCATATGCACGTCTGGAAACTGTGTTGCGCGGGTCGATCAGAGACCCAGAACTGCATGTCCAGTGCAATCCATACGATTCATGGGGTGAGTTCCTGCTTTCTTTCCTGATGACCGGCAGGTATGTGGAGAACCCGGTGAATCCTGCGTGGTGGAGAGGTATGGGCTCGTCTCTGGCCCGGTCGAGCATGTAAGGACTGTGCACCTGCGGAGAGAGCCTGCTCTCACCCCACGATGGCTCTTTCTTTCCGTACCCTGCGCGCGTTTGGTTGCGGTGCTTGGTAGTTGGGGTACATCACTCAGTGCCTTGGTGGTGGTGAGCACGAAATGGTCCCGTTTGGCATCGACAATCCCAACTAAAAAGCAGCAGATTGGCCATGAGGTTTCCTTGCACGTTCCAAGCATCAACTGCCATGTGCCTTCGAAGTGGACTGGGGCGACTACAACAGCCGCGCTTTGGGAGCTACGAGAGCGAACAGGCAGACGCACCGGCACCAGGAGATCGATTGCGGACGGGGACCAAGGCGTTTTGGTGCCCAAAAGTGGGCATCAGATCAGGGGTCGTGAAGAAATGCCGCACAGTAGCACCCCTCCCTCCGTGATCATGTTCTCTGTTCACTTGCAAACGACCTTCCGCCTGTCTGGATGTGGAGAGGCTGGCGCTGCATACTATTGCTCTCATACCCAGGCGAGAGTCCTCTGGAAATGCCGACAACATGGCGATCGCCGCCCTGCCCGAGCGGCGCCGCTGCGGGCAGGCCGGGCAGTGATGCTGCCGCTGCCACCACAGCCGCCGCGACCGCCAATGCCGCGTGACGACGACGCACATGGCCTTTTCCGTAGCGGGGCAGCGGCGACGATGCGTGAGACCTGACGGCGGCAACGACGGGAGACGCACCGTCGGAGGCGGCTGCAAGGGCGGAGCGGTGTTGGTTCGGTTGACGCCTGGGCGCGGTGGTGGTGACATTGAGTGGTCGGTGGAAATGGGGGAGGGGCGCGCGGTGGGCGGTCGGGAAGGGAAATTCGACGGCGTCCTCGGCGGGGGGAAGACCGCAACAGAGGCGAAGGGTGGCGGGAGGATTGCCGCTGGTCGTCGTCGCGCAACCCGGTCGGTGCAGCTGCGGCGCGGGAATGAAAAAGGGATGTTTGCGCCCGTTTGTGTGCGCGTGCGGGACATGGTCACGTTCTCAGACCGTACACAGGTTGTCCCCTGGTTGGTCGAAAGGGGGCAGTAGCAACAGATGAAAACTCAGTTTACGTGCGACAGAGGAAGCAACATATATGGAGGCAAGCAATATCTACCACGGGTCACCCTCTTGCCACACAGGGACGTCCTCCCCAGCTGCACGGAAGACGGCAGGAGCTGCCGTCGCAGGTGCCGCCGGTGGGGGTGGAAGGTCAGGAGCCGGCGGGGCGTACCCACAGCCGCAACAGCACGGGGTGCGAGAGAAGAAGAACTGCCCGTAGTTGTACTCCTCTTGCAGCGGATAGGGGGATGTTCCCTTGGCCTGCGCCATGACGTTGTAAAAGATGTTCTCCACCTGCAGCATTGACATGTACTCCTGTTGGCCGCACGCCCGCAGGGACCGCCGCATGAGGTTGATCGGGGAGTTTCGTTGCTCATGAGCAACGGTGTTGGCACTGTCCAATCCCGCGTACGACCGAGGGTGGAGGGCGTCACTGCAAAGGTGATTGACGATGTGGAACAGATCTGAAACCAGGACAACCAGGGCACAGAAAAAGCCCAGTTTCCCAAGAGCAGAGCGTAGCGCACCGCAACCAAAGTCATAAACAAGAAAAGTGGGGAGCAAAGCAAAGTAGGAGAGAATAGTGTTCAGCAGAGCCGGCGGCCCCTCCCGCTTGTCAAGGACGACAAACCCGATCATCTTCGGATGGGCGCACGCGCAGCAGATGGTGAAGGTCCCAGGCGAGTAGAACTTGTGCACCTCCTTGTAGTGCTTGGCGCACGTCCCAAGCTCCTCCTCCTCCGTCACGGAGAACGCGTTGGGCCGGCAGCGCAACAAACCAGGAAAGAAGGCCCCAGTCACCTGCGGCTCCTCGGGGGTGTCCGGGTAGGCGGCGACGAAACGTGCGCGCAGCTCGGCTGGGGAGAGCCGGTGGTCCCCCCACTTGACATGGTAGCGCCTGGCGCTGCCGTCGGTGCCCTCGCGTGGAATATGGTAGTTCTCCACTGTCGCGCGGACAGACAACAACAGGTCGGCGATGACGACACGCACCCGCTTAAAGAGCGTCGTCGAGGAGGAGACCGCCGTCAAGAAGGACAGCAGCATGCGGTTATCGGAGAGCATTTCCGCTGTGCTGACGTCATCATCGGCGACCGCGCCCAGCGCCTCTTCCCCACCCGCGCAGAAAGCAATGAGGGTGTCCAGCCGTCCCGCCGCAATCGCATCTTCGGCCTCTAACAGCACGTTGCTCAACCCCGTCAGCGCGGCGCCGTGCTGCGGCTTGAAGCCGTTGACAACGGGGTCGATGGCAATGGCGACGCAAAAGGAGGTCACGTCCTTGTATCCGGTGACCCCCAAGTCCTTGATGGAGGCCCGCAAGCACCGTGGGTCACCAGGCTCGTTGGTGGTGCGGTCGTAGTGATGGGCACGCGCATTGGCGGCGGGGCGCCGACCATGACCATCGGCACGGGCCCTACCGCCGCCCGCACCAGCAGCCGCTCCATCTGCAACCACACGTCCCCTCCACCGCACATCAGCACCGGCTGCCGCATTACCTTCGTTTGCGACACCGCCACGAACGTCTGCACCTTGGCCTCCCGCAGCAGCGTTGGCGGCAGCTACACCTCCGCCATTCCCGCTGCCTCCATCGCCCACGTCGACAGCGACAACGGCGTGGGCGCCGGCTGCACCGTCCCCTCCGTTGCCCCCCCCCCCACCGTCACCCAAATCGACAGCTACAACGGCGTGGGCGCCGGCTGCACCGTCGTCGCCATTAACTACCGCACCACCACCGCCGTCTGCGGCGGCGGCAGCAGGTGGAGCGCCGACATTTTGGTCCGCTTCGTCTTGGGGAAGCGCGACTGGACGGCCGCTGACTCGAGCTTTCCAGGCCGCCAGGTCCTGCAGCGTGCCGCGGTGTACGACGACGACGCTCGCGGGCAGGTTGTTGTTCGGGGCGATCAACTTTTTGACGTGCGTGATGATCGCGTCGCAGAGATTCATCGTCGCCTGCTCCAGGTTCCATATCGCGTCAAGCAACTTTCGAAGGCGGACCAGCGCCAGCACGCGGTCGGGCAACAAGCCCGGCTCAGACACGTTCGGGAGCGCGTCGGGGCAGAGAAAAGCCATCGCCCGCTGAGCGCTGCGCAGATACCCGGCTTTGATGACAACTGCCTTGGTCGGCTGCTTGAGGACGCTCCGCACGTACCGCCGCACCCACTCAGACGGGTGCAAAGACGCGGCCTCTACCGCCGCCTTCACCGATTTGCAGTCCTCACACGGGTTGATGTATCGGCCCGACGCCAGCCGCTTGAGGTACCCCATCCAGATGCCGTCAGCGGTCAGTACCCGAAAGCGGCCGTCCTTGTCTTGGCAGGTTCCGCATTTGAACGCCCACAGGGGTGGATCCTTCGTCATAAGGTGCAACGTCCACCAGAAGAGGGTAGTGATGGTTTGCCGGGACCTCGTCGGGATTTTGGCCATCGAGGGGTAGCGCCCCGAGTCCCGCGTCTCGGCATAGTCAGCATGCCACCTCTTGTGGCACGCACCAAACGTCGAGCCGCTCGTCGTCATGGCGGTGGCCATGTCCCGCATTATCTTGGATGTGGCCGCCGTGGAGGAGCTCAGCAGCACGATCCCCGCTTCGCGCCCGTCGGGGAAGACACGCGAATTGCACTCCTTGTTTTGGCACGTCCACGACTGCAGCTGCATCTCGCAGTAGCCCGCGCTGCACATCACGACGCCCGTCTCAACGTCAAGATCCGTGGCGCCCCCCTTGACCATTTTGCACTTGCTGCAGGCCTTCGGCGCCTCGACCACCAGCGGTTTTCCCTCCCGCATCAGCGTGCACACGTCGAGGTTGACGAGCACCGCCTTCTTGCAGTTGTACATCGGCAGCGGCAGCCGGGACCGCGCCCCGTCGACGCAAAAGTCCTCCAAACGCACGGCTTCAGCATCACGAGCGCCGACGACCGCTCTACGCCGCACGCTACGACAGCGCACCGCGTGCATGCAGGAAAATCCTGCAGCGTTGTTGCAAAATGAGCAGCTCGTGGTGTGCCGCGTGCACCGCACGGGTGCTGCCACCTTGCAGCGACCGAGCCCAGACACCACCACCGCCACGACACTCTGCCCAGTCTGAAAAGTCTCCAGCGGGCCCTCCGCGTCCCAATCCTCTGGGACGTCCACGTCCCCACCACGCCCGCCCAGCACGGCGGCATCGGCCGGATCGCATTGCTCAAAAACAGTTGCCGCCACTGAGCGAAAGTGCTCGTCGGAAACGCCGAGACGGCGACACAGCCGCTCAATGGTAGACGACAGGGTGCGCGCGTGCGCGCAATCCGCGTCTGCAATGTGGTCTGCCGGGGTGGGCTCGCGTGCGGCACCGGCGCCAGCAGCGGCGCGTGCCCCGTCAGAGGAAACGGCACCGGCTGCAGGAAAAACGCGTGCCCGGCCTGAAGACCGTAGGCGGGCGACATGGCTGCTTCTGCCCACGCAAGAGCACGAGACGAAGCCGCCCTCGCTCACCCAAGTTGTCACAACCGCCGGTGTCATAATCTTGCCCCCCTCATCCGCCGTGCCGTTGACGAAACGTGATAGCATGCCGAAGGCGTGGCGGAGTGGCCACACCTCTCCGCGGTAGTACTCCTCCGCGCGCTGCTGCAGATCTGAAAACAGCTTGTCCTTGAATATGGGCAGCGGGGACGCCGGAAACAACCCGCGCAGGAAGACCTCAAAGCCGCCGTGGACGATGGCCGCGCACGCAGCCCGCATCATGCCGGCCGCGAGAGTGTTCCACGTGTCCCGCCTGGTCCCGACCGGGCGACCCTTGCCCCCCGCACGACCGCCAGTGTGTCGCTGCCCGATAGACCCCCCCGTCGCCCCAGCCGCGGGCCCGCCAACATTGACACCGGCCTTCTCGTACGCTCGACGGGACACAGCCGCAACAGGCACATCACGTCGACGCGGAGCAGCGACCCGCACAACTCTCAGTGGAGACGGCCGCCGCTCGGCAGGGTGGCCAAGACGGGCTGTCGGGAGCGCGGTACAGACGGCAATGGAGCACGCCCGTGTCCGGTACCACTTTTACGACTTATCCCGTTCAGTCGCACACCGCGACACAAGCGGCGTCGAAATCCACGACCGGCTATGCCGCACAGGTCGAGAAAAGCTATCTCTCCGCTACGGCGCAGCAACCATCGGCCCCGGCGGCACCCGCGACCGGCGGACATGCGCCCGGCCCCGGTGTTACGAC
>ENA-ORXR01001881-ORXR01001881.1-marine-metagenome-genome-assembly--contig:-NODE-1881-length-21193-cov-11.537128_pt1 | contig 21193 bp, 21 predicted proteins | sample MGYA00237866_ERZ511479 | MGnify/ENA metagenome assembly ERZ511479 | reverse complement strand
TTTATTAGGATTTAATGCTTCAACTAAAGGAGTAAGTTCGTCAAAATTAGGTGCGTTTAACATGATGTCATCGCTTGATTCGAGTTGATGAGTCTCGGTGACTTCCATACTTATCTTTCCAGTATCATCTCCTGCTGCCAAACCTTGCGAGCCTGTACAGCTTATCCATCCTCCTGCCTCTTGTGAGTAAATGCGACCTGTACCGTAAATACCATCTTTATACCAACCTGCACCGTAACCACATGCACCGTCGTAAATATAAAACCAAACATCTTGAGCACCGCATACATCGCCATTGTCCTCCCATAGGTAAATCCAACCGTAAGCATTCGTGTAAACTAAACCATCACCTTGAAAGTATCCCCAACCGAATTGTCGGGTATAAAGCCATGTATCGATGCCGTTGAGCATTTGAGCAGCAGTATTTCTGATGACATTTCCGGGTTGAGTACCGAACCCATTGCTGAAACTGATTCCGGCACTTGTCTTATCACAGTAACTCATAATTGTACCACCTCCAGATGGTTGAGCAGGACGGACACAGAAGTTACAATCAAGTGATTGACCCGGAGTAGGGTTCGGTTCTTCTTGACAAGAGCCACATCCGTCTATGGCAGTATTATTTCCATTCCATACACAGGCATGAGTATGCCGTGAACCCAGTACGTGTCCCAATTCATGTGCAAATACCTTGACGCTTCTCGTATAATTCAGGGCTTCGGGAGTGTTGTGGTTGCTTCTGATTCCTGAAAAGAACATTCTGTCGTCAATGTCTGGGCTGCAATATTCACCTATACTGCCTGCTATTCCACTTCCACCTATTTTGAAAGAAACCAAAGCTCCGATATGACCGCCAAAAGCATTATCACTGTTAAAACGATTCTGAAATTGAGTCAAAAAATCTCTGGCACTTCTACCCGAATAAGAGCTGGCAGAGGGCCAATATACCATTTGAGAGACTTTAATATTGACACCTTCATTGGCATATAAAGCTGCCGATTGATTGAAGATTGAAGATACAAATGATACCATGCTTGAGCCTTTGGCTACGAAAATATCATTATCAATTTCTATGTATATTCTGATACCTTGCCCTGTATTTTTATACTGTACCTCAGCACCTTTATATTCCAACAAGTCACTTGGATAAGGAACGCCCATATCCTCTGTACCACATTCCATGTGATATTCTCCCGTCAAATCACTCTCAAAATATACGATATGTTCGTTTTTACGGGATTTCTTATCGGTCATCTTACCGATAACATAATTACCTTTATCATTGGAGAAAAAACCACTTATCTCTCCGTCTTGAATACTTAAGGCTACCAATGAACTGTTATCGCCTTTAATGATACCGCGATAATGAACACCCAAATCAAAGTCAGCTTTCTGACCGTCAATCGTTGTCAATTTAAAATCGTGTGTAAAAATGTCGGCTTTTACCAACTCCAATTCAAAGTCTGCATCTTTCGTCGGTACAGCCAAACGAAGTGAATTGGGGGCAGTTCGTTTGAGTTCACTCAATGCTTTTGTGTCAATGTCCAGGATAGTTCCGTCTAATACCAAGTTTTGTAAATCAGGTCGTGCAGTGCGTAGTTTTTGGGTGTTTTTGAAGGTGTTAAATAATTGAAAATCGCTTGCCGGACGTTCCTTTACCGTTTTTGAAATGGTGTTTTTCGTTACGGTTTGATTACCTTTTAGAATGTCTTTAGCATCGTTATTCGTAAATGTGTCTTTTTCGCAGGCTGCAAATATCAGGGCTACTGATATACATAATGTGATTAATTTAATTTTTAAAGATGTCATGATTAATGTTTTTTAAAATGTTAAATAGTTGTTGTTCTCTTTACTTTCGATGAAATCCCGCGCGGTTGATTTCATTGAAGGCGTTAAAAATTATCATCTTTGAATAGCCAAAAACATATTTGTCGTTTTATGTTCTATCTGAATGTAAATATTTTTTGATGTCAAAGATTCGATTCACTAATACATTGAAATGTGGACATCTTTCTTACCTTCTTTTGTTAAGAAAAATAAAAAAACATTTAACGTTTTTGCTTAATTTACTTATAATCAGCGTTTTACGGAAGAAATAATTTTTAAAAAAATCTAAATTACATCTGATATTTATTCATCTTTTCTTTATATTTGTAGAAATAAAACACAGCACAATATGGACAGAACACCACATAGCGACCAAAAGTATATTGATGCCTTATTGAATAATGATGCTCAATTAATAGATGAGATTTACTTGAAATGGCACAAAGATGTCTTGAACTTTATCCGTAAAAACAATGGCAATGAACAGGACGCAGATGACCTGTTTCAGGAATCTCTGATGGCAATTATTAGAAGGGTAAGAAAGGGAGACTTTGTACTCACAGTACCATTCGGCGGGTATTTTTATGCGGTTTATTCTACTCAATGGAAAAGTAATTTGAGAGAAAATAAGAAAGACAAGGTAATAAAAGAGGAATTCAAACAATATATACATGAAAGTCCCCCACTCGCTCTTGAAACCACACTTCAAGAAGAGCGTTATCAGTTGTACAAAAAATATTTTGAACAACTGTCAGAGAACTGCCGCCAACTTCTAAGCCTGACCTTCCAAAAAATCAGCCGAAAAAAAATCATGGAACGCCTCGGATATGCCTCCGAAAATAGTACGAATCAACGCATACACCGATGTCGTGGTAATTTGCAAGAACTCGTTAAACAGGATCCGGCTTATCAACAATTGAAAGCTGCGATTAATCCAAACAAAAATATTAAGACATGAATTTTAACTACGAACAAATCGACCAATATATCGAAGGTACGCTGACAGGTGAAGCCCTCGCCAATTTTGAAGCAAAACTACTGACAGACAAAACACTGGCAGAAGAAGTGGCTTTGTACAAAGATGTGGATGTGACACTCGCGAGTGCTTACGCATACAAGGAAGAAGACGCAGCATTGGAGCAAACATTTAATCAATTGGGCAAAAAGTATTTTACCAAAGAAGCGATAATACAAGAAGCCGATAGTGCAAAAATCAAGCAAGACAACACCAAAGTTATTCCGCTTCAACCCAGAGCAAAAGAAAGTGAGGATAGACAACCATCAGGTTTGCGTTGGCTAAGACCTATAATTGGATTGGTAGCAGCAGCTTTGATAGCTTTGCTGATATTCCAACCTTGGCAGCGTAGTTTGATAGACCGTTATTATGAGCCTTTTGCCTTGGAGATTGGGCAGAGAAGCGATGGAGCAGCAGGACTAAAAGATGCCCAAAAAGCCTATAATTCAGGTGATTATGCTTCGGCTTTGCCTGTTTTTGAAAAATATACAGGAGATAAGATAGAAGTCCAAATCGCCAAAGGCAATGCTGAATACTATCTCGGCAAAACAGACGCAGCCATCAGCACATTCCAAAAAATAGCTTCCGGCAATTCTGTCTATACACCAACTGCGAATTGGTATCTTGCCGGAGCATATCTGAAACAAAATGAACCCGAAAAAGCTAAAGCAGTATTAGACAAAATTCCTGAAGGGTCGGATTATTACGATTTAGCAAAACAATTACGACCAGAAATTGAATGATGGTAAGGGAAGAGGAAGAAAATAATCTACACCAACGTGGCGAAGCCGCTTACGCTGATTGTTAAATTGTTATTACGTTTTTTGCTACGCAAAAAAATCATTCAACCATCAAACAATCAGCGTAGCGTAAAAATTACATTATCACATTTTTTAATAACTCAATCGTTTGACATCTGCTTTCACACCTTCGCGATATACTTTATCAATCACTTTGAGAAGTTTCTCGCAAGTGAGGCGTATCTCTGCTTCTGTGATGATCAGTGGCGGAGCAAGTCGTATGCAATGATTATTAAACAAAAACCAATCAACAATCACACCTTCTGCCAGACATCCTTTAATCAGTTCTTGTACAATATCAAAACTCCCAAACTCTACCGCCATCAAAAAACCTGCACTACGAATATCCAAAATCGCAGGATGAACCAACATATCACGAATAAGTTTTTCTTTCTTTTTTACGGTTGAAATATGGTCGGTATTGAGTAGCGTTTGGAGCGTAGCGAGCGCGGCGGCACAGGTGACAGGATGTCCACCAAAAGTCGTGATATGTCCCAATATCGGATTATCAGCAAATGCCATCATGCGCTCTCGCGAAGCCACAAATGCACCAATCGGCATACCGCCACCCATCGCTTTTGCCAGTGTGAGAATGTCGGGCTGCACGCCGTATTGCTCAAAAGCAAAGAGGGTTCCGGTGCGTCCATAGCCAACTTGAATCTCATCAAATACAAGCAAGGTTCCGGTTTCATCGCAGCGTTGACGGAGTTTTTTGAGGTAGTCATTTCGGGGGAGTGTCACGCCGGATTCGGCTTGTACGGTTTCTACGATGACACAGGCGGTACGCTCGGTGATTTTGTGAAGACAGTATTCGCAATTGAAGTCAATGTGCTGAATATCAGGCAATAAGGGGCGAAACGGACGTGTAAAATAATCATCACTCATCAAACTGATAGAGCCTTGCGTGCTGCCGTGATAGGCGCGTCGGCAAGCGATAATTTCGCGTCGTCCGGTGACGCGCTTGGCGAGTTTCATGGCAGCTTCGGTGGCTTCCGAACCGGAATTGACAAAGTAAACGCTGTTGAGTTCGTCGGGTAGCTGCTCGGTGAGTAGCGTGGCGAGTTGGACTTGAGGAGCTTGGATGTGTTCGCCATAAACCATTGTGTGCATGTAGCGCGTGACTTGCTCCTGCACTGCCTTCACCACCGCCGGATGACAGTGTCCGAGACTACTGACACTAATACCGGAAATCATATCTATATATGCCTTACCCTGCGTATCGTAGAGATAGATACCTTCGCCACGCTCAACTTCGAGCATGAGGGGCAATTCGGTGGTTTGGGCAATGTGTCGGAGAAATAATTGACGGAGATTCATGACGATGGACGATGGACGGCGAACGATGGACGGCTAATGTCCACAGTGTTTGACGCTAATGATGAACGAAAATAGATACCTGATTGCTGCACGAGAGTTTTGATTTGACGGACTTCACGAAGCCACAAATAAAGCATACTTTTATGTGATGAGAGAAGGGTGTTTTTGGTTTTGGAGTGAGTTTTATGGCTTCGATCCCTTTGCATTTATTCAAATGAAAGGGAACGTGCTATTCGATTTGGCTTAGATAGCAAGCATTTTTAAATAAAAAAAAACACTACACACATTCGATAAAAAATGTTGATAATAAGGGATGAAAAAATAATAAAACCCCTTAAAAAGTAAGGTCATTCCAAATTTATTTCGGAATCTCCCGAACTACGAAGCGCGACTTTAGGCAATAGCTTCTGTTCAAAATTGATTTTCACTGTCTGGGAGATGCTGAAACGAGTTCAGCAAGACGTTTTTTCTTTTTATTCTACTCATTCACCAATTAAGGTATGACTATCCGACGAATAACGCTCTCTGGACCGCTACGCAATTGGAGCAAATAAGTGCCGGAAGCCAAGCCCCGCAAATCTACGAGGCGGGTGTAGTCGCCGGGTTTTTGCTTGACGAAATTTTGTTCGATTTCTTCCTTGCCTCGCGAATTGTATATGTGCAAATCGACGTTGCCGATGTCTTGTAAATTATAATGAATTCGGAGTAAATTGGATTCGGGATTGAGTTCGAGTTCGTAATAATCTGACCACGGAGTGAGTTGGACGGCGCGTACTGCGGAGTAGCGTGTTTCGGTATTGTTAGAACCGTATTTGATGCGATAATATACTTTCGTAGAGTTCAAAAACAGTGCATTTTCGTCGATAAAAGTGTAATTTTTTTCTTCTTTGGAGGGGTCGGCACTCGTCTTCATATCAATTTCTTTGAAGTATATATTGTTGGTGGAGCGTTCGAGTCCAAAGAACATCGGGTCAGTTTCGTTTTTGGCACTGAGCATGAAATACACAATGTCATTATCGACTCTGGTATTGAAACTTTCGAGTTGATTGACAATAACAGGTTTGGGTGGTGGAGCTGGTATTGTCTCTTTTGGCGGTGTATAATCCGGTTCTGGTTCAAACTTGGGTTCTGGTTTTTTTGTGGGCGGGGGTACTGGATTTGGGTCAGACGGGATGCGTTCTGGAGTGGGTTCTTTTTTGAGGGGGGGAATTTTTGGAGGAATAACGGGAGGTATTTCCTTTTTTGGGGCAGGTTCTTTGACAGGAATAGGAGCAGGAGCAAGGGGGTAAGTAGAGGCAAGTGTTTCGTCATTTTCGAGGTAAATAACACCGCCATTGCTGGGTTGCCATAGGTCGAGGTTGGCAGGTTCGAGGAAGCGATTTTTGGGATCTACCGAAGCGACCATGTCTGCATTGTCGGTTTTGATGGTACGGGCTTCGACGGTGTAGCGATCGACAAATATCCATTTGAATTGATTGAATTTTCCGCTATTACGTGTCCATGCTTTGTCGTCATCATTGGGTCGAAGTGGTGCGCCCCAACAACCTTCGCCGATATAAACCGTGCCATTCACATCGTCACGAATAAACCCATCATCGCTGCCCGGCTCGTTTGAAGGACTTATGGGCCAAGTGGTTTTTACGGTATGGGCATCACATTCTACGACCATATCTACACCGTATTCGTGAAACAAAGGTGCCCACTCGGTACGTTGTTTTGTCTTGTCGCGTTTACGGCGAGTATGGGGCAGTATCGGGTGGTGATAATGAGCAAATTTCCAGATGACATCGGTATTAGAACTAAGGTCGGATTCCAACCACGCAGCTTGGTCACCACCTGCCGCCATCATCGAATTGAGGGTGTAAACACGGAGCAAATTACCACCGATAGTAAAGGCAAAATACACATTTTTATTGGGTGCATCGAAAAGATTGATAAGGGTTTCGTTGGAATATTCGTGGTTGCCGCGTGCGGTGATGATTGGGGTGATTCGTCCATCGCTGGGGATGGTGAGTTGCCAATCGTCAAACCACTGGGGCCATTGCGTGGCATTGTCGCTGGCGGTCATATCTCCGGCAAACATCACACAGTTTGGGCGCAATTTGGAGACGAGCAAATTGGCATTGCGACGCGAGGGGCGGTTGTTGCGAGAGTCACCACCGGCGATGATAGAGATTCGCTCCATAGGATTGTCAGGTCCGGTCGTAAAAGAGAATCTCTGACTAACACCTTCACTGTCTTTAATGACAAAATAATAAGTGGTACTGGGTATCAAGCTGGTCAGTCGCGCAAAGTGATTGTCCATGCCTTTGGAGACGATATTGTGGTTGGGGATTTGGGCGTAATTATAGGTTTCCCAGTTTTCTCCATAATCTTGTGTATCATAGTAAATCACCGGATTGGTGCCGGAGACTTGATTCCAGCCAACAGTCATCATAGTGGCGGGATCTGCGTTCCAAATACAACGGTATTTATCTGTTTTCGCAGTCGTATTTTTTGTAAAAAATAATACGAATATAAACAAAAACAGTGTTGATAAAGATTTCATACAAGTCATGTCGAGTAAGTCAGAGGGTGCTTGAATGTGTCGAATTTTGCGAACAGATCCAATTTAAGAATATGTTTGAAATTTGAGTGATGCGTAAAGTTACGCACTTTTGATAATGATTTGTACATAAATAGTGTATAACAAACAATTAAATCACGTCATAGATAGGTAGAACGAGACTTTTTGTCCAAAGTTGGGATGCGATTCAAAGAAAATCCTTATTTTTCGGACACATTTAAACATAAGTGAAAGAGAAAAAATAACTTGCGCCATTCTACTTGTTCTTTTTCCCTCTAAAAAATGACGGCGTATAATTGGCTCAACTTATTTATTCTCTTTCACTAAATTAAATTTTTACTTAAGATGAATATTTTGTTAAGGACGGGTCTTGTTGGTATCTTTGTCATTCTAATGACCTTAATATCTTGCACGAGCGATGTATGCTATGAGTGCATTGGTTTTGAAGGAAACACAAGTGGCGTATCGCAAGATACCGTTATTTGTGCCGATCAATTCAGTTCCAGAAAGGCATTTGATGATAGAGTGGAAGTCTATGAAGGACTTGGAGGAACTTGTAATGAGCAATAAAGATTAATATTATGATTTAAAAAATTATTCGTTCCGCCCACACAATTGAAACCCACCGACCCAAATTTACGTAAGAGCAAGAGGAAAATATGCTGGAGACCATAAAGGAAAATATAACCATATACCAAGCCATAGTTGCCGTGTTGCTACTTTTGGGAACTGTATTTAGCGTCTATACGCCGGATCTGTTTGTTCTCAAAATCGGGGCGCAGTTTGCAGCGCAATTTATGTTTTTGTGTTTGTTTTTGGGTTTTCTGTTTATGTTTTTGCGCTCTACCAATCTGATGTTTGTCAGTTTTGCAGCTTGCGCCTTGCTGTGTATTTTTTTGAAAGCCTCCTTCCACGATACCGAACATGCCGCTTTTTATCCCAAACTCAATGGCGAACCCGTTTTTAAAGTTGCCCATTTCAATGTCGGCACGACGAGTCAGTCACCGCCGAGCATGATAGAGACTATTTTAACTTCAGATGCTGATGTGGTATCCATTCAAGAGTTGACTTTTGATTGGAATATGTTTTTGAAAAATGGTTTGAAAAACAAATATCCATATTCAGAATCTATCGTTCGCTTGGACTTTCGGGGCTTGGCAATTTATTCCAAATATCCGCTCACGCAAGTTGATACTTTTCATTATAAAGAATCACCAAATATTTATGGCAATATTCAGATAGACGATAGATACGACGAAGTGTTTTTTGTCTATTCCAATACCGAACCTCCTGTCAATATTCCTGCTTTTGGAAAAATACGCAGACACCTCTCGCAAGTAGCCGACATGGTCAAAAATATTGATGTGCCTGTACTGACATTAGGCGCGTATAATGTCGTTCCTTGGTCTTATGAACTCAAATCTTTTCGTACAAAAACGGGACTTTGCAACGGAAGGCGTGACTTTATGCCCAATCTGCTAAACAACTCCGCCTTACGCACTCCGACCGATCATATTTTACATTCTAATAAACTTGAATGTATTGATTTTCAGACACTTTCGGATGCCGGAGGCGATTACGTCGGTGTGATAGGACAATTCCAATATAAACCAATCTATGCTAAAGGATCGATTCAATAGCTTTCGATACGCCTTCAAAGGCATTGCGGATTTGCTCAAGTCGCAAGCCAATGCGAGGATACACCTTGTGGCTACCATTGCCGTGCTTACTGCGGGGGCTTTTCTGGAATTAACACTCAATGAATGGTGTTTGATAATACTCTGTATTACTTTTGTATTCAGTGCAGAAGCCGTCAATACCGCTATCGAGTATCTTACCGACCTTATCTCACCCGATTATCATCCGCTTGCCGGAAAAGCAAAAGACGTAGCAGCAGCAGCCGTCTTACTGGCAGCTATTGGCGCAACTATCGTCGGACTAATTATTTTTTTACCAAAAATATGGACGATTTTGAATTTTGTCCTAATACTTGATACCTGATACCATTTCGTATTCACAGAATAAAGAACCTTTATAACACATGAATAACACTTACGTAGCCATTATGGCAGGAGGCATCGGCAGTCGATTTTGGCCCGGTAGCCGTATCCATCGCCCAAAACAATTTCTGGATATTCTCGGCACGGGCAAATCATTGATTCGATTGACTTTTGAACGATTTTTAAATGTATGTCCGGCAGAAAATATTTTTATTTTAACCAATAAAATCTATCGCGAACAAGTCAAAGAGCATCTTCCCGAAATTTCTTATGACCAAATTCTATGCGAACCTTCTCGTAATAACACTGCCCCTTGCGTGGCTTATACGGCATTCAAATTACATGGTCTCGATCCTGATGCTAATTTTGTCGTCGCGCCTTCCGACCACATTATTTTACAAGAAAATGCTTTTGTCGAAACGATAAAAAAAGGTTTGAATTTTACGAAAAACAACAACGCACTTGTCACGCTTGGTATTCGTCCGACTCGACCTGATACGGGTTATGGATATATCAATTTTGAAGCGAAATCACAAGGTGGAATTCATGGCGTTGTACGTTTCACTGAAAAGCCTGACCTTGACCGTGCGACGCAATTTGTAAAGAGTGGTGACTACCTTTGGAATGCAGGAATATTTTTGTGGAAAGCCGAACATATTATCAAGGCATTCGAGGAACATCAACCCGAAATTTTTAATACCTTTAATCAAATAAAACACGATTTTAATACGCCGAATGAGCAAAACACGATTGATGTAGTCTATCCTACAACACCCAGTATATCAATTGATTATGCTATCATGGAAAAGGCAAAAAACGTCTATACGATTCCGTCTGAATTTGGTTGGTCGGATTTGGGAACATGGAATTCGCTACATGCCGAATTTGAAAAAGATGAGCATCAAAACGCATTGAATACAGACAATATTCTTGTCTATGATACCTCAGATTGTTTGATACGTGCGCCCAAAGACAAGCTCGTAGTCGTCAAAGATTTGGACAATTATATTGTGGTGGATGAAGATGATGTGCTGCTCATTTATCCGAAAAGTAAGGAGCAGGAAATCAAAGCCGTTACCAAAGAAATTAAAACGAAAAAAGGTGAACGGTATTTGTGATAATTTTACCACGAAAAACTCTCGCGTCAGACAGTCGTCTGCGGACTGATAAACTACGGACACATTACACTTCCCTTTTTATTAAATAATGTGCTAAGTCGCGCATTTCGGTTTTGCGGTCATCTACTACCTTGATGGCATCTAAGTGAGCAAGGGCATTAGAAAGATAAGTCTCCATTTTTTTTTCGGCGATATTGCGAATGTTGTATTGATTAAAGAGTGCTTTAACTTGTTGTATTTTGTCGCTTGGGTTCGTAGTTGGTGTTTGCATGAGTGCGCGGAGGTTTTCCGCATCGGCAAGCTTGGCAAGTTCGAGTGTTTTTAGGACGAGAAATGTTTTTTTATTTTGAATAATATCACCGCCTACTTTTTTACCAAATTTTTCCGGATCACCAAAAGTATCTAAGATGTCATCTTGTAATTGGAAGGCAATTCCGATATCCCGCCCGAAGTTGGCAACGTGTTGAGCATCCCCTTCGCTTGCGCCTCCGATTAATGCGCCCATCTCCATACTACCCGACAAAAGTACCGCCGTTTTATACTCGATCATGTGCAGATATTCGGGAATTGTAACTGTATCACTGGTCTCGAAATTCATGTCGTATTGTTGCCCTTCACATACGCCTATCGCTATACGATTTAAGATATTTAATAGTTTGACAATTAAACGGTTCGATGATTTTGAGAGGTAATGATAAGCATAAATCATCATCACATCGCCAGAAAGAATAGCCGTGTTGGTGTCGTATTTTTCATGAACGGTAGGTTTTCCACGACGGAGGTTGGCATCGTCCATAATATCATCGTGCAATAAGGTGAAATTATGAAAAATCTCAACTGCCAAAGCCGCCGGAAGTGCTCCATTGACTTCGTCTTTGAACATTTGACAAGCCAATAGCAACATCACTGGACGCATTCGTTTGCCTCCGATGCTTAAGATGTAATTGACTGGTTCGTAAAGTCCTTGCGGGGCTTGGTCAAAACAATTTTCTTCTAAATATTGGAGAAATATTGTACGTAATTTATCGACATTCTGCATAGGTGCAAAGATAGTAACTTGAATCCGAAAATTTAATTTCGTTTACTTTTAGATGAATAAGAAATGTATTGTATTGCTATTGAAGTTGTGCTGCAAGATATTTATTAATCTCCTCAAAAGACATATTCACGCCTCGAATCACGCCTTTTTCATCAATAAGATACTTGGTTGGAATTTCATTTACGCCATATAATTTTGCTACAGGATCCCGCATACGTTTGAGACCGGAGACGTGATATTTCCAATATAAATTATCTTTTTTAATGGCTGCCAACCAACGTTCTTTGCTTTTTTCAAGACCGACATTGAGTACGATAAATTTTTCTGCTTGTTTGAATTGAGCGTTTTTATATTTGTTATAAAGCGGTACGATTTTTCGATTTTCCTGTCGGCAAGGACCACACCAACTCCCCCAAAAATCCAATAAAATAATATTACCCCGCAAATCAGACAAACGAATACTATCGCCCGAAGGCGTGTAAGAGACAAAATCGGGGGCTTTTTCTTGCTCATCAAATTTTGGTAATTTTCGATAAAAATAATAGGCAATGCCCATAATTATTGCCAACGAAAATAGAAGGTTGATAGCTTTCATATTGTAAAAATTAGTTGCTGCAATTTACTATAATTTTGACATTTAAACAGACAATCGTGCGACAGTACTTGTTTTCTTTCTTTTCATAATCGTAAACTCCGAAAATGAATCAACAAGAAACCATTTGTGATTGGACTTTATAAAATAATTTTTTCTATAATTATTAGTGATTTTGACATAAAAAGTGTAATTTTGAAACAAAATGTTCATTTTTTTATCAAATTCCTTGCTTTATTTACGCAAATGAGTTATCTTTGTGTCATTAATTTAATTATATTTACAAACAAGTCTTAAAACTCGCAATATGTCTCAAGAACTTGAAGCCAAAAAAAAGGCACTACAATTAACCATAGATCGCCTCGAAAAAACCTACGGAAAGGGTACGGTCATGATGCTCGGAGATAAACAAGTCGTTAGAGTACCTGCAATTTCTACAGGTTCACTCGGCTTGGATATTTCTTTGGGTATTGGCGGTCTGCCACGTGGTCGGGTGGTCGAAATTTATGGACCTGAATCGTCCGGTAAAACGACGCTTGCCATTCACGCAATTGCAGAAGCACAAAAAGCAGGTGGCATTGCTGCCTTTATTGATGCTGAACACGCATTTGACCGTTTTTATGCCGAGAACCTCGGTGTAGATACAAGTAACTTATTGATAGCACAACCTGATGATGGAGAGCAAGCACTCGAAATCACAGAAAACTTAATTCGTTCCGGTGCGATTGATATTATAGTGATTGACTCAGTGGCAGCACTTGTACCACGTAGTGAAATAGAAGGCGAAATGGGCGACTCAAAAATGGGTCTGCAAGCACGCCTTATGTCACAAGCGATGCGTAAGCTAACGAGTGCCATTAATAAAACGAATTGCTGTTGTATTTTCATCAATCAACTTCGTGAAAAAATCGGTGTGATGTTCGGGAATCCCGAAACGACTACCGGAGGTAATGCCCTCAAATTCTATGCTTCCATTCGTCTTGATATTCGTCGATCTGGCGCAGCATTGAAGGATAAAGAAGGTAATGTCGTTGGTAATCACGTCAAAGTGAAAGTAGTAAAAAACAAACTTGCGCCACCATTCCGAATCGCCGAATTTGACATTATGTACGGTCAAGGCATTTCGCGTAGCGGAGAGACGATTGATATTGGAGTGGAGCTGGATGTCGTCGGAAAAAGTGGTGCTTGGTACAGCTACGGCGGTACTAAAATCGCTCAAGGGCGTGAGTCCGCTAAGAATTTTTTAATAGATAATCCAGAAGTAGCCGCCGAAATTGAAGACAAAATCAAAGCTAAATTATTGGCAAACGAAGAAGAAATAAAAGAGGAGAAAAAAGAAAAAAGGGAGGCTAAAGCGGAAAAAGCTGCCAAAAACGGCGTGAAAGAACCTGCTTAGAGCAATGAGTGAATAAATGAATTTTGAATGAATGAATATGTAATGTCATATAAAAAATAATTTATTCATTAAATTAAAAAACAGGTTTTACATTTGCATAATAAAGCCGGACTATCATTAGATGGTTCGGCTTTTTTAATGATAAAACATCATTTCTTGACGATGGCTTTAAGGTCTTTTGCGATTTGGTTTTTGGTCTCTTGTTGCTGCAAAACATCTGCCGGGGCTGCCCGTTCCTCACAGTCCTTCAAAACACAACGCTGACAAGTTTGGCTTACTTCTCGCACTGGCACATCATCAATAAAAGCCATCGTTTTTCGGAGCTTTTCATTTACGCGCAGTCCAATCGTGACACTCACATTCGTATCGGGCGTAGGGTGTGCAGGGCGCGCAATCGTAAAACACACATATTCATCATCCGTACCTACGTAGCGAGAGCGTTGTGCGTCGGCTATCGGCGATTTATATTGTCCGGTCTGTTGAAGCTGGTGCAAATCATCCAAAAGCCACAAAGTAATCCAACGCCGACAATAATGCTCGTCCGTAGCATTACCGTAAGGTTGATGCTGACGGCTCAAGTGCAGTTCCTTTGTCAATTCATACCGTTTTTCGCCGGATTTATTATTAAAACGTAAAAAGAACAACTCATCCAATTCAAAATGATGTGGAATCAAATTAGTCAGGCGATGCAAGAACATTTCAGGACTTGCATTGTATTTATTCATAATGTCTAAAAAAACCTGCGGCTTCCATTTTTTTTGATTAAAAAAACCCTCAATGTCACCGCGTAGTTTTTCTTTTGGAATGAGTAAAGCACCCGAAAAATAGGAGGCTTTAAAATTATTCAACACTTGCTCGAAGGTCTCCACCTGCACGAATGAAGACGTATATACACGTTCTTTTATATTCAAATAATTAAACCCAATTTCTTTTGCCAACAAAAATGCGCGCTGCATATCCGTAAGGTCATCATTAATGAGCAATCGCCGTTCCTCTTGTAAGTATATTGACCGAAAACTTTTCAAGGACGGGTACTTTTCCAATTCCGTTTCGTCTATTGTGTATTGATATTCATTCACCAAAATATGATACAGATGACTTAAGGAAAAATCATCTCCAAAAGGAGGGAGGTGGCTTTCGGTAAAATCAGTTACCGTCTGCTCCAAATCTTCAAAATAATTATGGTGCAACTCCTGATAAGACCGCAAAGCAGCAAAATAAAAGTTCTCTTGTTCAAGCGCGTACTTCCTCGCAATCTCCAACAAAGTTGAAATAAATGCCCCTACGCGCACTGGTGCGGAAGCCATCAACTCTACCACTTTTCCGGCTTCGATACCAAATAAATCCAGTGGCAATTCATCTAAAAAATTTGATTCTAATAAGTCGCCTATCGGTTGGAGATTCTTGCTCAATTTTGTGGATAATAATTCTTTATCGCTGACATTCAGGGCATTAGCGAGAGCTTTGATTTTTTTTTCTTTTGGAAATTTCTTGCCTTTTTCAATTTCATTTAAATAGGAAACTGAAATACCCGTCACCTCTGACAAGTCCGCAAAGGACAGTCCCATTTGTTGTCGCAACCGACGTACCTTCAAGCCGAAAATCAATTTTTTATTTTGTACACTTATTGCCACTGTAATATGCTGTTTTGCTCAAAAGTAAGTTTTTTCGACAAGATTTTTAAATCAAAACCAAGATTGTGTCATACATCTTTCCTCTGAAATGTATATCTTTGTAGTATCAAGTTTTACCAAACAAAAATTATGACACAGACCTTTAAAGTAACAGGAATGAGTTGTGGGCATTGCGAAGCGCAAGTAAAAAATGCTTTGCTTACACAGGCAGATATAAGTACTGTTGAAGTATCAAAAGATACTCAATCCGCCACGATTACAAGCGATAAACCTATCGAATTGGAGAGCTTGAAAAGTACATTTGAGGAGTTTGAGGGGGCGTTTGAGATTTCAAATTCGTAGATATGTCCGCCAAAGATAAATATCACGAACACGTCAAAGAAGCACTCATAAAAGATGGGTGGGAGATTACGGATGATCCATATATCATGAAATTTGGTGAGGAAGATGAGGAGGAAAAGTTGAAGGTTGATTTCGGTGCAGTAAAAATCATTGCTGCTAAAAAAGAAAATCAAAAAATAGCTGTTGAGGTAAAGAGTTTTTTGAACGAGAGTGTAATGTACGATTATCATTCTGCATTAGGGCAGATGATGAACTACCAAATTGGAATAGATGAAACCGAAAAAGACAGGCTATTATTTTTAGCAATGCCAGATGAAGCCTACAGAAAACTCAAGACCAAATTCATTTTCAGAAAATCCGTTGAAAAGAACAACTTGAAAATTATTTTATTTGATATTGATAATAAATCAATTGTAGAATGGAAAAAGTAAAAAAATACGAACAAATCATCTTACAATTTTTGGAAGAACAAGAATCCTATTGGAATGGTGGCAATACGCCGATTGAGTATCAGGTTATCGCAGATACGCAAAGAAAACGCTATCAATTAATTTCAATTGGCTGGAAAGACAAAAGCTATTTTCACGGATGCTTGTATCATCTGGATATTATCAATGATAAAGTTTGGATACAAAACAACAACACCGATATGCTCATTGCTAAAGAACTCATCGAACTCGGCATTCCAAAACACGACATCGTACTCGGTGTGATACATCCCAAGCGTAGAAAAGACACCGAATACGCAGTAGCATAATAGTACAAACCTCAAAAACCAAACAACAAAACCCAACAAAAATCGTTACACGAATAAGATGGCAGCGAAAGTATTACATATTGCCTTAGCATTTCTCATTTTCGTAAGCTCTACGGGCTTTACGCTGAATAGCCATTTTTGTCAAAATACGCTACAATCTGTTGCTGTATTTCTTACCCCCCAAAATTGCCACGAACGTGCAGCTTCGCATTGCGCGATGACAAGCACGAAAAATTGTTGCGCCAAAAAGAAAACTTCCTGCGAAGCCTCCGAAGATAAAGATTGTTGCGAAGACACTTCCCAATTTGCAAAGGCAGACATTGATTTCACGCCATTTATGGTGAATGATTTTCAGATTGATTTGCCTGTTTTTGCTAATATTCTTCCTGTTTCATACACGATTAAAACGACATTAAATGACCAATTAATTCGTTTTAAAAACTACATTCCACCGCCACTAATAAGGAATATCCCCCTACTTATTCAGTCCTTCCTTTGTTAGCAACGTAACGCGACGCTTCCAGCTCGCGTAAGATTTATTTTTCAAAATAAATTTGCTAACACAACGTAATGCGTATTGTCGCAGTATGTTTCACACAATTTTCAATGAAAAAAATTATGGGAATGATGAGTTTTATACTCATCACTAGCCTTGCGTTATACGCACAAGGTCCACCGATTACGAGTGACAAACCGATTATGCTCGGCAGTGGCAGCGTCGTTGTCAAGACCCTCTCCGAAGTACGCAATACCGACTATGGCACATACACACGAGTGCCTGTAATGGTGCATTATCTCCCGACTTCCAACAGCCTCGTGGCAGTTCATCTGCCAATCGTTTTTCGGAATGTATCGGGCGATGTCAAGCATACATCCGGTTTGGGCGATATTGATTTGATGGCTAAATATCAGTTCTATCGCAAAGACGGAACGGGTAAAACTTTTCGTATGGTTGCCAAAACAATACAAACCCTACCCACCGGACGCGATTGGAATATAGCTGACATCAGTACGGGCGATTATGCTTCGTATCTGGGCATCGTAGCGGGCTACGAAAGCATTAAATACGGTATATCTAACGAGCTTGGTTATAGGCTTGTGCCTACTACCGACAGCGATGAACTACGTTACAGGTTGGGCTTTGGGCTGCCTTTGCTGAAGCCGACTTATCCGGTCAAACAGATTAATTTGTATTTTGAATACAATGCAAATTGGTTGGTAAAAACCAATGATTTTCTACTATTTTACGCACAAGGAATTCAGTACGCCATTAAGCGGTTGACACTCGAAACAGCCATTCAAATCCCATTTATTCAAACCGTTTCCGATGGACAAAAACGACGATTTTCAGTCTTACTCGGCACGCGGTATATTTTTTAAAAACGGTGGACGATAGACGGACACTTCGCTTGACGGCGGACGACCTGTGGCAAACGGTTTTACTCGCGATTGCCTATCGACTACGGACTATCGACCATTGACAAATTAAATTACAATGAAAAATACAATATTTGTTTTCAGTTTTTTTGCCATAATGACTTTGGCATTTACCCCAACATTTGCTCAAAAAACGACTTACGATAAAGTAGAAGTACAGGTGGACGGTTTGGGCTGTCCGTTTTGTGCTTATGGCTTAGAGAAGAAATTTAAAGAATTAAAAGGCATCAAAAAAGTACGCATTGATATGGAGACGGGTTTGATGAAATTTAATTATCCTTCGGATAAAATGATTGATATTAAAACCGTTGAAAATCAGGTAGATAAGGCAGGTTATACGCCTGTAACGACAACGATTACACGCATTAATGGCGAGGTCGTTGCCTCTGTTAATGAAGAAGAAATGATAGAAAAAGAAGTATTGAAAAATGTAGAAAAAACTTCTTTCGCAGTGCGTGGAAATTGCAGTATGTGTAAAGCACGAATCGAAAAAGCAGCGACCTCACTCGCGGGTGTAGGCGTGGCTACGTGGGAAGCTGAAACGCAATTAATACAACTGGAATACGATCCGAAAATAATTGACATTAATGAGATTCATAAGGCGATTGCCAAAGTCGGACACGACACAAAAAAGGCAAGTGCCACCGATATGGTTTATGATAATCTGCCACCTTGTTGCTTATATAAGCGTAATTAAAAGAGGATAAATTGTTCGTAATATATACACCTTACCGCTATTTATAGGGACAAGTCATGCCTTGTCTCTACAAATAGCAGTAACCTTCAAATAATAAACCATGAAAATTAAAATACTTATTGAACTAATATTTTCTGTAATCGTGTTTACTACACTCTCTGCTTGTTCAAATACACCACAATGGAAATACGAACGCACCATTCAATTTGAAGATATTACCCCGCTTGGAATTGCAAAAAAGGGAAATTTTTTATGGATTTCGGACAGCGATAATAATAAAGTTTTAAAAATAGATTTGGATGGAAAAATTATTGAAACTTACGAAAATTTTGACCGTCCGATGCACATTGATATGGATGGTGATAACGTTTTCATTCCCGAATACGGCGCAGATACTATTACAATAATTGATGCCAACAAACGCACGTATTTGCCCATTCAAAATGAACTGGATGCACCTGCTGGAATAGATGTAAATGGACAAGATTATGCCATTGCTGATTTTTATAATCATCGAATTGTGTATCATACCAATGGAGAAGATTTGACCTTTGGAAAGAAAGGAAAAGCCAATGGAGAATTTCATTATCCTACGGATATTCAGTTCGCTAACAACCTAATATACGTAGCAGATGCTTATAATAATAGAGTTCAGGTTTTTGATAAAAAAGGAATATTCAAACAAAGTATAGGCGAGGAAGACGGTATGAATGCCGCTACCGGAATTTATGTGACGGACAAAGAAATTGCTGTAACAGATTTTGAGAATAACCGTATTTTAATATATGATTTAAATGGTAAATTATTGCAAATATTGGACGAAAATTTCGACAAACCTACGGATATTATCATAAATAACAATAAATTTTATGTGCCCAATTATAAGGGCAAGTCCATCGCTGTATTTACCATCGAATAAACCGCAAATTTACCAATCAATGGCATCAAAAGGAATCGGCACATCGGCGGGAATGTCTTTCCGAACGGTCTTACCGACAACATCGCGTAGCATACTCGGAGGAATACCGGTAGCAGGGCGTTTGTAGCCCAAATCTTTTTCCTCAATAACCGTACCTGCCGAGATTGCCTTCAAAGCAATCAAGCTGCGGCGCATACCTTGCGTATTGGCGATTTCGGTGGCAGTTGGAGACTTGACGGCACTACCAAGCGATGCCTCTACGTTGCGTATGCCCTTGACAAGTTGTGTGAAAGCAGCCGGATCGAGCGAACTTGAATGGTCGGGACCTTCCATAGCGGTATCAAGTGTAAAGTGTTTTTCGATAAGACAAGCACCGAGCGCGACGGCAGCATAACAAGCATAATTGTTGGGTACATGGTCAGAATATCCCGTAAGAACATTCATCGATTCACTCATACTAACCATAGTACGGACATTGGCATCTTCGAGCGTAGAAGGATAATTCGTAGTGCATTGAAGCAAAATAATATCGTGATTTCCGGCATTACGAATCGCTTGTACACCTTCATACACCTCCGCGAGTGTCGCCATACCGGAGGAGATAATCATCGGTTTTCCCTTACGGGCAACGTAGTCCAAAAAGGGAGTCTCCACGAGTTGACCGGAAGCGATTTTGAAGGCATCAACGCCAAGTTCGGCAAGGAGGTCAGCGTCTTCTTTATTATAAGGCGTAGAGAGAAATTGAATGTCCAGTTCTCGGCAAAATGCCATGATTTTTTGCCAATCTTCGGTCTGCAATTCGAGTTTTTTGAGCATCTCAAATTGCGACTCGCCCGGATCCGTCACCTGCAATTGATAATTCGCCTTGGGAGCTTCGGGCGTAACGATTTGGGCAGCTTTGAAGGTCTGAAATTTGACACAATCAGCACCAGTTTTTTTTGCCTCACGCACGAGGTCAAGCGCAAGATAAAGGCTGCCATTATGATTGACCCCAGCTTCGGCTATGATATATGCCGGATGATTTTTCCCAACAGGGCGTTGATTGATGTGGATGTCTTTCATCGCTATTTTATCGAAGAAGTAAACGGTTTCTCACCCAATTTCAGGTGACAAACGAAGATAATTTAAAATCTCAAATTTGAGCGTAACTTCAAAGATAAATTTATTTCGTACAGGCGATTTCAATCGCCACATATAGTGAAATTTAAATTTTACAGGTCGATTAAAAACGCCTGCACGAGTTTCGGATTATGCCTTTTCTATCTCTATTTCATCCAATTCTTTCAACATCTCACCGAAATGCGGATGTTCGCCATTCGCGATAGCCGGACGAGCTGGCGTGACGGCTTTTCGTCTCAATTTGAATAAAATATAGACATTCAAAAAGTGCATTGCGCCCAATAAGAGGATAACGCCACCGACTTTTACACTCAATACCTCAAGCAAGGTTTTGTAGTTATTGATAGTCGTCGAATGTTCGAGCAAATACATCACCAAACCGATATTCACCAAATAAAAACCAGCTTTGAGCAGGTGATTGACCGAGTCAGCGAGTTCTTCATTATGTCCAAAAATATCGGTGAAAAACACTCTGGCGTTTTTGAATAAAATATGAGCCACCCATAGCGTCAAAGCTATGCCAACCCACAAGTAAATGATATACGCAATGACAGGATAATTGACCATGATAATTAATTTTTATGAGAAAATTTTAAGAATATTTTTCAAAAAAGGATG
>ENA-ORXR01001877-ORXR01001877.1-marine-metagenome-genome-assembly--contig:-NODE-1877-length-21206-cov-6.472479_pt1 | contig 21206 bp, 20 predicted proteins | sample MGYA00237866_ERZ511479 | MGnify/ENA metagenome assembly ERZ511479 | reverse complement strand
GTCGTGATTTTATCAATCTCGTCAAGGAACACAATTCCGTCTTGCTCGGCTAATTCCACCGCTTCGCGTTTAATGGCGTCTTCATCGAGCAACTTGTCAGCTTCCTCAGACAGAAGCGGGCCGTGGGCGTCGCCAATTTTCATTTTGACTTTTTTCGTCTTTCCGCCTTTGCCGAACATGGCCGACAAATCCATCATCCCCATAGAGGCGCCGGGCTGTCCCGGAATTTCAAAACCCTGAAAAGGTGAGGCGCTGTCAGTGAGCTCTAATTCGACCTCGGTGTCGTCAAGCTCACCTTTCAAAAGTTGCTGACGGAATTTATCGCGGGTATTTTCGCGCCCGCCTTCACCGACAAGCGCGTCAAGGATACGCTTTTCAGCCGCCATTTCAGCTTGGGCGGTGACTTGTTCGCGCTTGCTCTCGCGGAGCAGAGAAATAGAGGCTTCTATGAGGTCGCGAATGATTTGCTCAACATCACGACCAACATAGCCCACCTCGGTGAATTTCGTCGCTTCAATCTTAATAAAGGGCGCTTGGGCGAGCTTAGCGAGGCGGCGAGAAATTTCAGTTTTACCAACACCCGTCGGGCCAATCATCAGAATGTTTTTAGGCGTAACTTCATGCCGTAAATCATCAGAGACACGGCGGCGACGCCAACGATTACGCAGGGAAATAGCGACCGCGCGTTTGGCATCGCTTTGGGCCACGATGTGGCGGTCAAGTTCGGAGACTATCTCTCGAGGGGTAAAATCTGTCATACCCTTTAAATGGTGCCCTCAAAAATTATATCAAGGTTTATAGTCAGGGTCAAAAGGCGGCGGAAATATTGGAAGCTTAGGCAAGACTTTCAGCAAGCCATTGCGAGCTGTATGCCACCCTGCGCCCAAAAATATAATGGCCCCGCCGAGCAAGAGGAGCGTCACGGCGATCACTGTTCCTAAACCCATCCCCGTCCCGTCGAAAAGGTAGCCCATCGCAAAAGCGGCATATCCGAGTGAAGAGACAATTAAAGCGCGGCGATTTATGGCCAGCCCAATGATTGTAATCAGGGCCACAATGATCATAATGATGGCGGCATCGCCTTGGTTTAAGCTCACCATCGGCACAAAGCCAAAGAGCACATCTTTTTGCAAGCTGACAAGCATGAGAGCTAGACCGTGAATAATCAGAGGGGCGGCGAGAAAATGCAGCCAAAAGGCATTATCGGCAAAGCGCGTTGTGCGGTGCTTGTCATTCATATCATAGAGCAGGGCGACAGCGAAAATAACAACCCCGCTTAAAAGAAGCCCAAAACCAAATTGCTGTTTCAAAAACTCAGGAGCGATTTGGCCCACAATAGAGCCCGCTAAATAAAGCCCGGCTAAGGCGATCAGCGCGATACAGAAGGGTAGCCTGATACGCCAATAAAAGAGAAGCATCGCGCCAAGCGTAATTAGCGCGGCTGTAATATCGCCGCCTAACCTTAAATCACCTAAGACGGCAGAAGCTCCGCGCTGCATAAATAACAGAAAAGCTAAGGCTGTAATCAATGTGGGTAAATGTGCGCGGCGTTTACAGCCAAAATATTCTCCCATAATCCACATAACAGCCGCGGCGAGTAAGAATAAAACACCACCTCCCCTGGGGCCCGCAACAACTGACAGGCCCGCGGCGAAAATGCCGACACCAATGGCAATAAACACATCAGAGAATGAGCGTAGGAACCGCATTTCATCTTCATTACCAATTTGCGCGCGATCAGATTCCGTAACGCCCGCTTTGGCGCGCATCGTCTTCGCCTGGGCTTCGGAAATAATTCCCGCGTCTAGCGCTTTGGCAATTTGTTCGGGCGTCATATCGGTCATGATGAAAACCTAATCATCGCGTAGCCATCCCGTTATGGAGTAGCGGCCCCCCTTAGCAAAGCTCGCCACTTGTGTGACCATGTGTTTGCGGGGGACTTTAAACAGCGTGAGTGAGTTAAAGCTTGGCGAAAACCCAAATTGCGTATCATCATTATCATCAAGCATAAGCAATTGTCCGCCCCAATTTGGTGACCAATCTTTGGTAAAGCCCATCACATAGGCCACACGGCGCTCGGCATCTGTTCCCGTGTCATCATGTAAGTTTAGAAAATGGCCTGAAGCATAAAGCGTGGCTTGACCGTCAATTTTATTGACGCCGGGCTCATTCGTAATGGACTTTACAAAATTATGGAATTCAGGGGAGTTTAAATATTCCGTCATCGCGTGAAGCGGCCATTCGGGATCACGTTGTTCGAGATAGTTTTGAATCATCGGATAGCAAGCATAGAAATATGAAAACCCCTCACTGGCTTGTATCATGATGTTTTGTAAAATTTTCTGCCGCTCTTTATTTTCAAGCCCTGCCCAATCCTCGGGCCTATAATATAAATGAGACCCTTCGGAGTCTGCATGAACCACATGCCAAGGCGTTTTATTGGCAAGGTCATGATGTATGGATTGGGCAACGTCATCGGGGAAAAGGCCATTAATTCGGACACATCCATTTTGCGCATAGGAGGCCGCGAGCTCTGGGATGTTATGAGTAGTACGGAGCGCAAGCGTTACATTAGACATAGTCTATTGATAGCTAATATAAAGCCTGCCCTAAAGCTTTTTATAATAAACTTTTACGAGAAAGAATATGCCTTACGTGCAGTATTCTCTAGCGAAATGTATAGGTTTATTGCTTTCGGGCGTTGCTTAGGTCAAAACCGCCCTAATTGACCACTATTCCCGTATGCCAGCGTTTTATGACGCGTCTTTATCGCCCGACGGAAAATTCTTAGCGACCATTCAAGATAGCGGGGGCAATACATTCTACGTGTTTATAATTTGGCCGACCCGTCAGATAAAAAATTAAGAGCGACAAAATACGGCAAAGATTTGCGGGTTAGATATATTGATCGGGCCAATAATGACACGATATCGGTAAAAGTCTCAATTCCAAGCAAATACCAAAATCAAATTATTCAAACAGGCTATATTTACGTTGTCGATAAAGACGTTACAGGTGCAGAAGTTTTACTTAAGCCTGAAGCGCGGGGCGACCTTGGTAGCCGGATGTCAAAATCAACAGGCAGGCCGCAAAAACTGGGAAGTGATGCAAGAAGATGTTGAAGATGGAACGCGCTGGCTCATTGAAAAAGGTTATGCAGACCCAAGCCGTGTTTGTATCGTGGGTTGGTCTTATGGGGGTTATGCCGCGCTTATTGGATCTATTAAGAATCCAGAGCTTTATAGCTGCGCAGTTAGTATAGCGGGCGTAACCGATTTAAATGATATGGTGGATGACTTAAAGAAAAACCGCTTTGGCAAATTTACCGCCCGAGATTTTATGCTGCGTGGATTTGAGGGGGGCGATAATATTAAAGAAAACTCCCCTGTTAAACGCCCGGACGAATTAAAAACTCCGCTACTTTTGGTTCATGGCACAAAAGATATTCAAGTCCAGTTTGATCAATTTAAGCGCATGAAAAGCGCTTTAAAGAAAAGCCCTGCAAAAAAGAAGCTGGTCGAGATTAAAGACGGTGATCACAGCCTTGCAACATCTGAGCACAGGAAAATGCTGTTTGAAGCTATGGACAAACACTTAAGAACATATCTTGGCGAAAGCGCGGCCGCGCCTTAAATCTATTCTTTTACACTATCCAGCCTTGGTCGTGACAACTCGCTGCGGAAAGGGGATTTCTATACCCTCTTTGTCAAAAGCTGATTTTATAGCAATCCGAATTTCTGATGTACGGGCCAGCCAATTATCGGCAGGAATCCAACAGCGGCACGACAAGGTAATGGCGCTGTCGCCAAAGTTCATGACGTAACATTCGGGCGGGGTGGGGAGCTGTTTAACATCTGCCACATTGTTTAGAATGCCCAGAACAATCTCTCGTGTCTTTTTAAGATCGCTCCCATAACCAACGCCAATGGTTTCCATAAATTTGCGTTCCGTGTGACGGTCAAAGTTTTGCAAGCGGTTGCGCCAGACTTCGCTGTTAGGCACATAAATATAAAGCCCTTCAAGGTTTTTAAGGGTCGTCGCAAAGAGACCGATTTCTTGAACGGTGCCCGCGTAACTTGTTGTATCAACAAATTCGCCAATTTTAAGTGGCCGCAAGAACAAAAGCATGACCCCTGCAGAAATATTAGACAAGGTGTCCTTGAGCGCTAGAGCAATACCGAGGCCTGCGGCACCGAAAATAGCTAAAAGGCTAGTGGACGGGACGCCCAACTTTGTCAAAAAGGCGTAAATTGTAATGGCAATGATAATATAAAATATACTTGTCGCAATAACGGGGCGCAGCGTCGCATCGACATGGTTTGTTGTCATTTTGGAATTCAGTAGGCGTTTGCGAAGCCACTGCGCAATCATCATGCCTATGCATAAGATGATAATAGCTGCGGCCACATTCATCGCAAAATTTAAAAGTTCAGGAAATTTTTGACGGGCATGAGCCCATTGTTCCGTTATTTGTTCCATTACGTGTCTCTAATAACTAGTGGCGCTATGTCTATTCCGGCCTGATATTTGATCTTTGCGTCTTTGCGGACATTATTTTCGTTTTCCAGCATAAGCTGAGAGGGCTAATAGGAGGCGTCCTGTTATGGCGTCAACAGGCGCGCCGGCGGTTTTTAATTTTTTTTCGGCTTCTAGGCTTTGCGACAGAGCGCGGCGGAGCATGGTGCCGGGCCATATTCTAAGCTGTCCTAAAAAGGCGCGTTCTTGCATCCGAAAGACAGGGGGGCGTAGGGAGCGTAAAGCCCCTTCGGCGGATTCCCCGCTATCCATATTGGCGTTAGCTTCGAGCAATCGACCGATATGGCGTTGCAAGCTGCGCAGGATAACCGCGCTATTCATTTTACCGGCGACGGCGCGGCGAAAGCTGGCATCGCATTGGGCCACATTCCCGCTCATAGCGTTCATAATAATATCATCAATCGAAACGCTCTGCCCGCCTGCTGCAAGGGTGCGAATATCGGCCACGGTTACGCGGGCTTCAGGCTCAGCGCCGTAACCTTTATAAAGTGCCATTTTCTCAATTTCGCTACGGGCCATAGCATAGTCGCCTTCGAGGAGGGGCGTCCAGAGCGCTAAGGCGTCATTATCAATGGCGATGGAAAGCTCATTTAATGAGGTGCGCACTAAATTCCCAAGGTCAGCCGCATTAGCCGTATAACACCCAATGGCGGCGAATTTCCCAGCGGCTTCAAAGGCTTTGCGTACCGCGGAACGGGGCGTCAAATCACCTGCCTCAACGATGAGTTTGGCCTCACACTTATCGGGCTCGGTATCAAAACTTTTAATGATTTTCGCGATGGCCGCGCCGTTGCGCTCATGGTCGAGCCGCAAACGGACCAGCCGTGCATCGCCGAACATAGAGAGCGCCGACATTTCGTCGGCCAGTTTAGCAGGGTCGCCCGTCAGGTCGTCTGCCGTTAAAACGGTCGCGGCAAAAGCATCATCAGGATTGGGCAGGTAATAACGGGTCAATAACCCCCCGCGCTCTTTGACAAGGCCGCGATCGGGGCCGAAAAGCAACACGCCAATAATATCAGCCTGCGGGGCCGCGACGAATTTAGCCGCCCTCGCGCCCGTCAGCTTCATAACTTAGTTGGATGGATTTTCGGCGTAATAGCCAGCGAGTTTAACGAGGAGGCGGTCAGCCACTTCTTTTGCTGTTTGCTGCTTGGCGCTATTATCCGCTGCAACAATTCCGTAAGGGTCAATAGGTGCCCCGAAGGTTGAAATGCCTCTAACGCTACCTCTATCGAGGATTTTACCAGATTTAGCGTCGAGTAACTTATATCGCACTTGAAGAATAGAGTCGTAACGTGAGGCGACATCATCTGCGGAAATACCGAGGCGTTGACGACGAAGTTGAGGAGTCAGCTCTAAAACATGTTTACCAGTATTTTCGCCGATACGGTCGCGCAGACGCTGCATGACGAGGAAACCCGCTTCTTTATCGCCCGCATCACGTCCGTCATTGATAGTTATTGAGATATCTTCAAACTTTTCAGCATTGGCCCCGAGGCCAGTACCGTGTATGGGCGTAAAACCGCAAGCTGTGAGGAGAGGAAGGGCTAAGCCCAAAATAATAATTTTTTTCATCATGACGCTACTATATTGATAATTCGCCCGGGAACAACAATGACTTTCCTTACCGTTAAGCCATCTATAGAGCGCTGCACAGCTTCGTCAGCAAGAGCAAGCTTTTCAGCGTCATCCTTAGAGATGTCTTTCGCGGCCGTCAGTTCAGAGCGGCGCTTGCCATTGACTTGGATGGGGAGGGTCACTTCGTCTTCAACCAACATGGCCGGATCAACGCTTGGCCAAGGCGCATGATAACATAGCCCTTCTCCGCCCAAATGCGCCCAGCATTCTTCGGCCAGATGCGGCATGAAGGGCGCAATAACGCGGATAAGAATACCCATGGCCTCAGCTTTGGCCGCGTCTTCGCTTTTATATTTCTTCAGCGCATTAGTGAGTTCGTAAATTTGCGCAACCGACGTGTTAAAGCGAAAACTCTCAATCCCTGATGTGATTTTCTCCAGCGCTTTATGAGCGAAACGGCGCAGGGCGAGCGCGTCACCTTTTGCATCGCTGGCTACAGACATCGGGTTCATTTTTTCTGACACGGAGACTAAGCTCCAAACTTTTTTGGAAAAACGCCACGCGCCGATAACACCAGATTCTGTCCATTCGACATCACGCTCAGGCGGGCTGTCCGATAGGACAAACCACCGCGCCACATCCGCGCCGTAACCCTCGATAATCTCGTCAGGATCGACGACATTTTTCTTGGACTTGGACATTTTTTCAATTGCGCCCCGATTCACTTCATTGCCAGATGGTAAGTGAATATACTTACCGTCCTGCTCGTCTACATCGGCAGGCAGAACCCAAATAGGTTTCCCAACGTCGTCTTTGCCGAGGTCATAAGTTACATGGGTCACCATGCCTTGAGTGAAGAGGCCTGTAAAAGGTTCCCCGCTGGGAAGGTCGAGCAGTCCGCAATCGCGAAGGCCGCGCGTAAAGAAGCGGGCATAAAGCAAATGCAGCACAGCATGTTCCACGCCGCCAACATATTGATCAACGGGCAGCCAATCACTAGCGATGGCTTTATCAAAGGGCTTGTCGTCAGGCTGACCCTTACCTTGGCCGCCGGCAAAGCGCGCAAAATACCATGATGAATCCGCAAAGGTATCAAGCGTATCGGTTTCGCGCTCGGCTTTATCCCCGCAATTTGGACAAGTCACAGGGTTGTCATCTGTGCCATGTTTAAAGGTTGGGTGACGGTCCAGCGGATTACCGGGAATGTTCAGGTCAATATGCTCATAAGGCAGCTTCACGGGAAGGTCGCTTTCCGCCACAGGCTGTGGCCCGCACGTCTCGCATTTAATCACAGGGATAGGGCAGCCCCAATAGCGTTGACGGCTAACGCCCCAATCGCGGAGGCGGTACTGTGTTGTGCCTTGGCCTAATTCCATCTCTTCAATTTTCGCGATGGCGGCAGTGATGCCCTCCTCTTTGGACAGGCCATTGAGAAAGCCAGAATTAACGAGAACGCCATCGCCGATATAGGCTTCCTCTAACGCGCCGTCCTTCGAGACGCCCTCATCCTGAGGAGCCGCCTGCGGCGTCTCGAAGGACGAGGGCTCCTCAGGATGAGGAGAGGAGGCGGGTTGAACCACGGGTAAAATCGGCAGGCCGTATTTCGTCGCAAAATCAAAATCGCGCTGGTCATGGGCTGGACAGCCAAAAACAGCGCCCGTCCCATAACCCATAAGGACAAAGTTAGCGATCCAAACGGGGAGTGTTTTGTTTTCGTCGAAAGGGTGTTTGACCGAGAGCTTTGTATCCATACCAAGTTTAGGTGCAGTGGCGATGGCTTCTTCGGTTGTCCCGATTTTAGCGCACTGCGTGCGGAAACCTTCAATCTTGGAGTTTCTTCCAGCCATTGCAATTGTGAGAGGGTGATCTGGGGATAAAGCGATAAAGCTTGCCCCGTAAAGCGTGTCTGGGCGTGTCGTAAAGATCTTAATACCTGATTGCCAATCAGCATCATCCTCGTCACCAAGAAAGTAAGTATCAAGGACTGCTTCGGCAGCTTCATCCCACTCAAACTTCATCTGCAAACCTTCAGATTTTCCAATCCAATTGGCCTGCATTGTCCGCACCTTTTCAGGCCAACGGTCTAGCGTGTCTAAGCCTTCAAGCAATTCTTCGGCATATTCTGTAATCTTAAAAAACCACTGATCCATGTCGCGTTGTTCGACTACCGCGCCGCTGCGCCAGCCTTTGCCGTCTATGACCTGTTCATTGGCGAGCACCGTATTATCTACGGGATCCCAATTGACCTTGGCGATCTTGCGGTAGACGAGGCCCTTTTCCCAGAATTTGAGGAAAATTGCTTGTTGCTGTTTGTAATAGGCCTCATCGGAGGTTGCGAATTCACGGCTCCAATCCAGCGCAAAGCCGAGCCGTTTCATCGGCGCTTTCATGGCGTCAATATTGCCGTAAGTCCAATCTTTCGGATGGCCGCCCGTGGCGATGGCCGCGTTTTCGGCGGGCATACCAAAGCTGTCCCATCCCATAGGATGCAGCACTTCAAAGCCTTGCGCCTTTTTATAACGCGCGACCACATCACCCATCGCGTAGTTTCTGACGTGACCCATGTGTATACGGCCTGAGGGGTAAGGGAACATTTCCAGCGCGTAGAATTTAGGCTTATCGCTCTTATCCTCGGCGCGATAAATATCACCTTTTTCCCACACGGCCTGCCAGCGCGGCTCGACCTCAGCGGCATTATACCTGGAATTATCGTCTTGGCTCATGGTGTATGTTCGCGTCTAAATTTAAGAGCTGTCTATAGCAGAGACAGGGCACAAAAAAAGGCCTCATTCGAGGCCTCATTTCGTAAATTTTTGGCCTCGCCTTACTGGTTGTCAACCGTCGCGATATAGAGCTGACGGGCGCGGGTCAGGATAGCGTTCTCAATCTGGCGCGCCGTATCAGCGTCAACAGCTGCATCTTGCCAGCCGCCGGCTGTGCGGGTTTGCTTAAAGATAGAGGTCTTAAGTGCGTCGGCCCGTAGGTTTGTATCTAAGATGTAAACATTGGCCTTGAACCGCTCATTTGGCGCTTCGGCGCTGGCATACCAATCCGTGACGATAACGCCGCCAAAGGGATCGACCTGCTCAAGCGGCATAAAATTTAAAGTCTCAAGAGATGCGCGCCAAAGATATGAGTTCACACCCATATTTGGGGCTTGAGCTGTTGAAACAGCGCGAGACTGCTTTTCTGCTTTGCTTTTTCCAATACCGAGCGTGCCGCAAGCTGTTAGCAGGACAGAGGCCATCACTGTGGAAACAAGTAGGGCCGGGACGCGTGTGCGTGAAGATGTCATTAAAAAGCTCCGTAAGCAGACAAATCGTTCTTAAAATTACTTTGGGGCGTTATAACACTAAAAACCGCTACGCCTAGTGCCCACGTCAGGAAATTACGACCTGTTAATATGCGCCAACCCCCCATAAAACTGCAGGCTTTTAACTTTTGTTAACCATTTTTTAGGGAAGGACGCCCCATTACAGGGGCAGATTATGGTTAACGGTGTCTTTACAGGCGCGCGTGTGAAATCGGAGACGTTCATGCCTCACATGTTTCGAGGAAAATCACTCTTAGTGCCACTTGTGATTACAGGCTTGGGAGCGATAACGGTTGCCAGCGCGCAAACGGTGAGCTCACCCTTTGCCAAAAAAGCTAAAAAACAAGCTTGGGAAACTGAAGACACGCTGCCGTCTGCACCGAGCGTAACTGTGCCGACAGCGCCCAGCACGTCCTCGTCGCCTTATGCCGGATCATATTCTGATGTTGAGATTTATGATACGCCTGTCAGCAGCAATCCGCTCCAAGAATCGGCTCAGCGCCAGATCGAGAGTAGTAGCTATAATTATCAGCCTGAATCTAAGCCTGCGACTTACGGCACGCCTAGTTATGGCGAGACAGATCTTGCTGGTGGGTCACCATCAGTAACGTCTGACAGCGCGCCATATTATCCGGGCCGCGAAAAGGGCGGCCAAGTAGCGCCGTCAGCCACGACAGCCCAAACATATTCCCCGCCTGCGGCAAGCCGCGCGCCTGCGCCGCAAAATTACGCAGGGCCGACATCCGCAAAACCGCGCAATAAGTGGCTTGATAAATTTGGCCTCGGCGGCATCAAACTCGTTGCCAATGGCTTTATGAAAATTGGCGGCGCATTTGTTGACCGTAAGGGCGTTAATGAAATTGATAGCCAAGACTTTGATTTTGTCGCCCATGGCCGACTTGAAGTCGAAGCCTCTGGGATCACTGATGGCGGCATGGAATATGGCGTAAACCTTGAATTGCGCGAAGATTATGACCGTTATCGCCGCGGCTTTGGCGGCCGTGTCGGGGATTGCCCGCCAGGTGTTGTGGGCTGTAACGGAACAGTTGTTAATGGTGTGGCTACAGGGCTGCGTGGCCATACCTCCCAATTCTATACGTCAGGTCCAAGCAATGCGACTGAAACACAAATCGCCCTTGAAAGCGCTCATCTGTTTCTGCGCACAGCCTATGGTGATGTGACAGCGGGCCGCGATGATGGCGCCGCCTATCTCTTCTCATTAGGCGCGCCTAGCTTGATGATAGTTAATGCCTCTAATTCAGCCGTGGATTATACAGGTTTGGATAGCGTCAAAACCGTCAATGATGCGTCGGGCTTCTCTGAAAAAGTCACTTATACATCGCCGCGTTTATTGGGCGATCAAATTGGCGTTGGCGTTCAAATTGGTGCGTCCTATGCCTTTAATGCGCGCGCCTGCGGCGTTGATTATTGTGTGCGTAAAAACAGCGATGACGGCTCGGGCACACTCGCGCCGGATCTTAAGGACGTCATGGAAGTTGGTCTGTCGCTCGATCGCCGGTTTGATAATGGTTTGAAAGTTGAAGCCACAGGCACTTATGCAACAGCGAAGAACGAAATTGCGCTGGCAGGCTTTGATGATCTTAAAGCTTGGAATACAGGTCTTGAGCTATCTCTCGGTGATTGGACTGCGGGCGGGTCTTACTTGCAGAGTAATAATGCGCTCAGCGATGGGGATTACACGGCTTATGACGCGGGCATCACGTGGAAGCCATCCGCTTATGGCTTTACCGCCAGCTATGGTCACGCAAATGATAAAAACGTAAATCTGAAATCGGATCAATTCGTCTTTGGCGTCATGCGTGAATTTGAAAGATTCAACCTTGGGACAGGCGTGCAATATATCGAACGCACGACACCCTTCTCAAATGGCATAACTGTCGCCTCTGAAAGAGAAAAAGCGACAGCCATCTTCGTTGAGGGCGGCTTTAAGTTCTAAGCCCCAAAACCAACACCCGCAATTCCCGCAGCGTTTGAACTGAGAAGCTTTGGCGCAGTTTTATTATTGATACCGCCTAGCGCAAAGATTGGGACAGTGAGTGATTGGGCTTTTGCGCTGAACGCTTTAACGCCGATGGGCGCGCCTGCACTAGGGCTGTTGCTTGGAAAAACAGATGATACAAGTAGGCCGTCCAATACCGATAAGTCACCCTCGTAATCTCCTGACTTTATACCGGCCATCGAGATGAGCCAATCAGGGCAACGCTGCCGCCAGAGAGCGGGGCCTTCAAGTTTTGCATCGCGCTTAAAGTGAACCCCGTCTGCTCCAACCTCTATGGCAAGTTGTGGGTCAGCTCCGATAAGAAATTGCTGGCCTCTTTCAAATGTAACTTGGCGCAGAGCTTCCGCATCCACAAATCTATGCGAGTTTCCGAAATGACGATAAATAAGCGTCGCGCCTTGAGGCAGGTTTAGCGCCGCCTTGACCACATCAACGATTCGCTCCGGATCTGTCATAAAGATAAGCGGCGATAAACGGCTGAGGCGAGGGCGGGCTTGGAAGAGCTCTGTTGCAATGCGTGCGATCGTGTCTCTTCCCTTATAATCCCATTCGGGGTAAGCCGCGCACATGAGTGATGATCTGCCTATTTCTGAAAAACGAAACGCTATCCTAGAGCGGATGGCGAGCGCTGCCAAGCGTGCAGGCCGCGCGGATAATCCTGCTTTAGTGGCCGTGTCCAAAGTGCAGCCTGATGAGCGGATAAGAGACATGCTGGCGGCGGGCCAAAAAACCTTTGGCGAAAACCGCGTGCAGGAAGCGCAAAAAAGGTGGGGCGAAACTTTTGCAAGGCATCGCGGCGAGGTTGAGCTGCGGCTAATAGGACCGCTACAGACAAATAAGGCCGAAGACGCCGTGCGGCTCTTTGATGTGATTGAAACATTGGACCGCGAGAAACTTGCTAAAGCGCTGATCAAAGCCGCAAAGAAATCCGGGCGGATGCCGCGCCTTTTGGTGCAGGTCAATACGGGCCAAGAAGGTCAAAAAGCGGGGATAGCGCCGCAAGATGTCAAAGCGTTTTTAGAGCTGCTAAAGACGGAGTATGATATTATTCCTGAAGGCTTGATGTGTATTCCGCCTGTGGACGAAGCCGCGTCCCCACATTTTTGGCTGTTAAAAAAATTAGCGGAGGAGCACGGCTTAAAAACTGTCTCAATGGGGATGAGCGGGGATTTTGAAACTGCCATAGAAATGGGCGCAACCCATGTGCGGGTGGGCTCGGCTCTGTTTGGCGCGCGTGATTATGATTGAATAGACAGACTCATTCGCGGCTTTATATGGCGCAACAACGCAACCATTACCTCGGGAGCAAGTGCGACGCAGCCAAGAGTCTGCCTGTCATCAGCTTGCGCAATATGTAAAAATACAGCGCTGCCCAGCCCCGGCTCAGGCGGGCTGTCATTATGATCTATGACAATAATAATGTCATAAGCGCAGTCGCAACTCCAAAGTTTTTCGTGGCTGGCTTTATAGGGCAGGCGAATGAGACGATTATAGGCTGCGTCATCACTATCATCACACCAGCCATCATCTTCGCGCAGCGGCCGGAAGGTTAAATCACTTATTGGCTTGGGCAGGCGGTCTGCGCGGTAAAGCCCGAAACGCAATGCGTAATCTCCCAAAGGTGTTTTTTCGTCACCCTCACGTCCAAGAGCTTGGGAAATTGCGCCCTTGCGTCCTATGCGGCAAGGGTAAGATTTTCCGCCAAATTGAACAATTTTAGCAGAGGTGTTCACGGTAATACTCAAGTTTGGTCTCTTTTTTGTGATGCAATGCGAGCTAACTGGCATTAGTCTTTGTCTGAAAAGAAGTCTAGACGACGCACAATCTTTTAAGAGGGATAATCATGGCCGTAAAGAAACGCATCCTACTCATCGATGACGACGACGATCTACGCGAGGAGCTTGAAGACCAATTTGGCCTCTATGATGAATTTGAAACGACAGCCGTTGGCACAGCGACTGAGGGCATTAATGCTGCGAAAGCCAATAGTTATGATTTAATTCTTCTCGATGTTGATCTCCCCGACATGCTTGGAACCGAGGCTTGCCAGTTAATGCGTAATGCTAATGTCGCGGCCCCGATCGTCATGCTGACGGGTAATGATGGCGATATGAATGAAATTTTGGGTTTGAACTCTGGCGCCAATGATTATGTCACGAAGCCTTTTCGTTTTGCAGTTTTACTCGCGCGCCTGCGCGCCCATTTGCGTAGCTTTGAACAAAGTGAGGATGCGGTCTTTCAAGTGGGGCCATATGAATTTGCGCCCGCCTATAAAAAACTCACGCCTCCGCAAATAGACGGCAAACCCCCTATTCGGGATATTCGCCTGACGGAAAAAGAAACCAATATTTTAAAATATCTCTACCGCGCGGGCGGCAAACCTGTGGGCCGTGAAGAGCTATTGCACGAGGTTTGGGGCTATAATTCAGGCGTCACAACACACACGCTTGAAACCCACGTCTATCGCCTCCGCCAAAAAATCGAAACTGAAAAAGGCGTCGCGACTTTGCTTGTGACGGAACCAGGCGGTTACCGGCTTGAATTGGGATAGGTCTTTTCTGGTCAGCGGGCCTAAGCTGCTGTAAGCTTAGGGCATGGTTCCCGCGTCAAATATTCCTGACATAGAAAATGTCTCCAATCCCGGCGACGCTATTTATATGCCTGCCGGTTGGTGGCACCATGTTCGCGCGAATGCGCCCCTTTTTAAAGCTAGATATTCCGATGAAATTTCTCGTAGGCATTTACAGCGTCATTATTGTTACAATGGTGGTTTTTGCTCTCGCAAGCCAAGTAACATTGGCAATAATTGCTGCTATTATGTTTGCCGTTTCTGACATGTTTGTCGCCAGAGATCGCTTTGTAAAACACAGTCCGAAGAATGCATTCACTATTTCGACGCGCAGGCTTTATTTGCGTTGAGCGTTTCTATTTAACAGATAAGTCCAAAACCTGCGTCATCGGCACATGGTCACTGGGTTTTGCGTCCCATATGCGGCAGGGCACGTGGATTTCATGGGCGGCTTTTCCGCCCGCTTCGGCGGCGGGTTTCAGCGCTGGACTGACCCAGATATGATCGAGGCGGCGGCCGCGATTACTCTTCATGGGCTCACGGCCACGGTAACTCCACCAACTATAAAGCTTTTCCTCATCATCTGCGAAAAGGCGCGAACAATCGGTAAAATCATGTGTTTTGCGCAGTGTCTCTAGAATAGACACTTCAAGCGGCGTATGGGAGACAACTTTCAAAAGCTGCTTATGGCTCCAGACATCGTTCTCATGAGGCGCGATATTAAAATCGCCGACGAGGACTTGTTGATCATCACCTTTGGCAAAACGTTCCGCAAAATAACATCGCATGTTTTCCAAAAAGTCGAGTTTGTGCTTGAATTTATCATTGATGACGGGGTCGGCGACATCACCGCCAGCCGGAATATAGAAATTGTGAAACTCAAAGTCCTGATCGCCTGCAATGACTCTGGTGCTGGTATGCCGTGCATGCTCAAGAGGGCAGAAGCTTGTGGGCAGGCGTTCCATGGGAAGTTTTGAAACAGTCGCCGCGCCGTGATACCCTTTCATCCCGGCGACTGCGATGAATGTATAACCGGCATCAATAAAGGGTTGGCTCGGGAAGAGGTCCGTCTCGCATTTAATTTCCTGCAAGCCTAAGACGTCGGGCTGTTGCTCGTTCAAAAAACGAATGACCTGATCAATACGCAAGCGAACAGAATTGATATTCCAAGTGGCAACTTTAATTTTCATGGGAGGTGCTTAGCGGAGCAATGCTTATGACTCAAACGCTTTAAAGCTCTGAATAGAAAAAAGGACCAATATAAAAAAGCCGGCGCACATTATGTGAACCGGCTTTAAGTTATATCAAGTTTGGAGTGGGTCTTTAACCATCAAGCTCGATGCTTGTTGGATAAGGAATAGTGATGCCGCCTTTATCAAAGGCTTCTTTGATGGACTTGTTTAAGTCAAACATAACGTCCCAATAATCCTCAGCTTTACACCAGGCGCGGCTTTGAATATCGACGGAACTTTCATTAAGCAAAACAACTTTTGCCCAAGGCGCCGCAGGTTCAGTTAGAACGTCAGGATGAGCGTTAGCTGTATCCGTAATTATCTTTATCGCCTTATCAATATCATCATCATAATGAATACCGTAATCTACATCGACGCGGCGCATGCCCATCGAGGTGAAGTTCTTGATTGTTGAGCCCCAAGCCTCGCCATTGGCGATGATAACTTCGACATTATCAATCGTTGAAAGCTGCGTTGTGAAGATATTGACATCTGTTACGACACCTTCTTCGCCGGCGACGCCGACAAAATCGCCCAGCTTGTAAGGGCGGAAAAGCATTAGCATGACTCCTGCGGCGACATTGCCAAGCGTTCCTTGGAGCGCAAGGCCGATAGCCAAAGTTGCGGCACCGAGCATAGCGACGAGAGAGGCGGTTTCGACGCCGAGTTTTGTAATCGCGGCAATTACAACAAAGGCTGTCACGATATATTTGACGATAGAGGCTAGGAAATTGCCTAATGTATCATCAATAGCCGGATTCTTGGCCAACATATTGCGGACAAAGTTTCCGGCCCAGCGGGCAATCTTCATACCTATCCAGAGAATAAGAATGGCAAAGATTAAATTAATAACAATGGGCTGTGCCGTTGTCCAATAGCCCATTAATTTATCTGGGGTAAACAAACCCGCTGCGTCTGTGACGCCTTGGGTTGTTTGTGTTACAGCGTCTGTGGCGTCTTGTGCCATATTAAGTCTCCTAGGCCTTTTTCATTTTATTTAATTTAGGTGCGGCCTTTTTGGGCGCAGGTTTTGTTTTAACTTTAATTTTAATTTCGTGCGGGTAGGGAATGCCGATATTAGCCGCGTCCAAAGCTGTCTTAATAGGCTGTGAGATTGAAACTTTCAGGGCTTTGTAATCGGCTGCGTTGCACCACGCCCGAAGCTGTAGATCGACGGAACTTTCATTGAGATAAACAACTTTGGCCCAAGGTGCAGGCTCGCTTAAGACAAGTGGGTGAGCGGCTGCAGCTTTTGTAATCGCGGCGATGGCTGTGTTTATGTCTGCATCATAGCTGATGCCAAAATCTATATCCAAGCGGCGTTTACCAAGAGACGTATAGTTCTTAACGACCCCGCCCCAAATTTTACCGTTGGCAATAATAATCTCAGTATTATCTGTCGTTTTAAGGCGTGTCGCCGTCATTTCCATTGATGTGACTGTGCCGGTCTCGCCGCCAACTTGAACCTCGTCTCCAAGCTTGAAGGGGCGAAAAATCATTAACATAACGCCAGCGGCCAAGTTTGAAAGTGAGTCTTGAAGGACAAAAGCCATGGCCGCGCCCATACCTAAAACAGCAACTGAGATAGAACTTGTATTAACGCCAAGAACGGTCAGGGCCGCAATAACGGCGGCAATCAATATGAGATACCCAACAAGGCTCGCAAAAAACACAGACAGGCTGGCGTCGGCTTTAGGAGAGCGGTTCAGGGCGTTTTCGGTGCCTTTACGAGCTTTGCGGGAAATCCACCGCCCAATCCATAACACCAACAGAGCCAGCAAAACCGGCACAGCATATGTTACAACAATGGATAATATGTTTGAGATATCCAACCTATTTCCCCCTAGATTTGGCACTCCTTAACGCATATCGAACCAAAAATGCAACCGACCTTAAAAATAAATTGTAGTTTTGATAACTTTAACGGCGGCGGTCGCGGCGAGACTCATCCCGAAGGACGAAGAGACGCGGATTTATGCGCTCATTATATTTGAGCTCTGAGAGGAGAACACGCGTTTCTCCGCCAAAGCTATCAGCGATAATCCACTCTTTCAAAGCGAGTGTATTGGCATCGAAAACCATCGTAATTGCGCCGTCCATTTCGCCTGAGCCGTCACGGGCTGTGACGCGCCATTCATTATATGTTTTCTGCAAACCGATAACTTCGGTGTCATTGGCCAAATCAATATTTTCCTTGAGAAAGTAATTGAGCGGTGTGGCCGAGAGCGGGACGCGGTCAATGGTTTCCAGCGCTTTATCTTGTTGTGTCAGGGTCACGCCATCAGACACGATCAGCAATGGATTGGGCGCGTCATATTCAAAACGAAGCTTGCCGGGACGTTTAATGTAAACCTGTCCCTGCGCGAAGGACCCATCGGCGGCATATTGCGCAAAGCGCCCGGAAAAGCTGGTTGTAGAGTTCATTGTGGCATCAACCCGCGCGAGATCTGCGGGTACAGTGCGCGGATCTGTAAAGGCGGCTTGAGACGGTGCAGGCTGCAATCTTTGCGGCGCGTTCTGTCCATTAGGCCGAGGCTGAATCTGAGCTATAGCGGTAGGCGCTAATATTGTCAGCGCGGCAGCTATCATCAAAAACTTTTTCATGTCGAATCCTTAACGAGGTTCGTTAATCTGATGCAAGCCTTAGACAAGTTCGCTTTAATAGAAGCTGAATATTTGCCTCATCTAAATTACAAAAGCGTTAGAGTGATTAACGTCTTTTTAAGCCTCTAGCGCCAGCTCATGAGTGTGCTTTTCAGGTCTTGCTCCATAATGACTGATGACTTCTGCGGCTGCGATGCTGCCTAAATGCCCGGCATCGGCCCAATCCAATCCCATAGCGCGTCCGGCTAAAACACCAGCGGCATATTGATCTCCAGCACCAGTTGTATCCACAACTTTATCCACATGACAGGCTTTAACGTGATAGCGGCGTTGTGAATCCTGGATGATAGAGCCTTTTTCGCTACGTGTGACGCAGGCCACAGTCTTTGTTTTCGTGAGTTTATCGAGCGCTTTATCAAGGCTATCTGTCTCATAAAGGCTGAGGATTTCATCTGTATTTGCGAACAGGATATCCACATGGTTATCCACAAGATGACGAAAGCTGTCGCGGTGACGATCAACACAGAAACTATCAGAAAGTGTCAGGGACACAGTGCGCCCCGCCGCGCGGGCGATCTCGGCGACTTTCACAAAGGCGGCTTTGGCGGGTTCAGTGTCAAAGAGATAGCCTTCCAGATAAACACAGGCTGCGCTTTCGACTTTAGATTTGACAATATCTTTGGGCGTGAACAGGCAGGATGTGCCCAAAAATGTGCTCATGGAGCGTTCCCCATCTGGCGTAACGGCAATCAGGCAGCGTCCGCTGGCAGGGCCGCTTGTTTTGGGCTTGCTCGAAAAATCAACGCCGCCTTGTGCCATGCCCTGGCTGATACGTTTACCAACGCCGTCATCCGCAACATTTCCCAAATAAGCGGCGCGAAGGCCTAAAGCCCCGATGCCAAACATGGTATTCGCGGCAGATCCGCCTGCAATCTCTTGAACGTCTCCGGCTTTCTTAAGCGCCGTGTTTAGCGCCAAAGCACGGGGCTCATCAATTAAGGTCATAGAGCCTTTCTCAACAGTATTGTCTGTGAGGAAGTCGTCGGACACTGGCGCGATGATATCCATCAACACATTGCCAATACCCAATACGTCATATTCAGTTTTCATGTCATGCAGCCTTATTGTTCACTCTTGTTCTTGGGAGGGGTCATAATTACATGGAATAAGAATTAAAAGCTTAAAAGCCATCCTCTATAATACCAGGACATTTCTCATGAAAAAAATCGCTATTCTTGCTTCGGACAATATGATTCCGGGACACCCTCAAGAGCGAAAAGATTTTTTTGAGCGTGATGAACAAATGGGCAAGCTTGTTCCGGCTTTTGCCGCGCAAGGTATGAGCCTTGATTTGATACGATGGCGAGACGCGGCAGAGCGCGCCGATGATTATGCCGCCATGCTGCCCCTTTTCGTCTGGGATTATTTTGAAGGCAATGAAGCGGCCTTCACAGCGGAGATGGCGAAGGCTGAAGCGAAAACCAAACTCTTTAACCGCTTTAAAGTTTTAAATTGGAATTCTAACAAATCTTATTTGGATGAGCTTGAGCGCGAAGGTGCGCCTGTCATTTCAACGATTACGGTTGAGCGTGTGACTGAGACGGGCGTGGCCCGCGCTTTTGAGGAGCTAGAGACAGACACTCTTGTGATCAAGCCGCAAGTGGGCGGCGGGGCTTGGCGTCAAGTGCTATATAAAAAGGGCGACCCCTTCCCGAGTAAAGATGAACTTCCACCCGATGGCGCGATGATACAAGCATTTCTGCCAAGCGTTGTTGAGGAAGGTGAATATTCTTTTCTCTATTTTGGCGGTAAATTTTCGCATGGTTTAAATAAGCGTCCCAAAAAAGGGGATTACCGTATTCAATCGCTTTATGGCGGAACAGAAGAAACCTATAAGCCGAGCGCGCAAGAAAGAAATTCTGCTCGGGCTGTTTTAAATGCCCTTGATTTCACGCCGCTATATGCGCGCGTGGACTTACTTCGCGGGCGAGACGGTAAGCTCAAACTTATCGAGCTCGAAATGATTGAACCTTATCTTTATCTGTCCCATGCCGAAGGTGAAGCGGGCGAGAATAAAGGCGCGCAGAAACTGGCTGAGGCTCTGGCGAAGCGGTTGGCGGATTAAAAATATCGTCATCCCGTCTCATTGCGAAGCAATGGCGGGACCCATGCCCCAACGGTGAGGCCATACGATAGATTGTGATTAGGCGAAATGTTAAGGCATGGCTAGCGTCAGGGCTTCGCGCTGTGTCGCTATGACAGAACAAGTAGACCCGCCTTACGAAACCTTGTGCTATTTTCGCTTCACATCCGCCAAGAGTTAACTAAGGCTTAAGACAAATCAGGACATCCTGGTTTTGAAATAATGGTCTTTACCAGAAGGTATTTCATGACTCTTCCTAATCCGGCTGCAACGGCAAAAACTTGGTTTGCCCGGCTTGCGCCTTACCGTAAATCCGAAGATTGGCGCGCAATTTACGAAGTCCTTGTAACCTTAATTCCGTTTTTAATTCTTTGGGCTGGTATGTGGGCCCTGATTGCGAATGGCCAGTATTGGGCGTTATTGGGCGTTATTCCTGCGGGCGGCCTTATTGTGCGCTTGTTTATTGTTCAGCATGATTGCGGACATGGCTCTATGTTCTCAAGCAAAAAAGCGAATGACTGGGTCGGACGCTTTATCGGCATTCTCACGCTCACGCCTTATGATCATTGGCGCAGAGGCCATGCGCTGCATCATGCCAGCTCAGGTAATCTTGATCGCCGCGGTGTGGGGGACGACATTATCACGCTGACCGTTGATGAATATGCAGCTTTGCCGAAATGGGGTAAATTGAAATACCGCCTCTACCGTCATCCTGTTGTTATGTTCGGCGTCGGGCCAGCCTATGTCTTTATCCTTGCACAGCGCCTGCCGATTGGCGCGATGAAACGTAAAATGCCGTGGATATCAACGCTCACGACAAATGCCGGTGTGGCGTTATTATACGGCCTCCTGATTTGGGGCATAGGCCTGAAAGCATTTCTGCTCATCCAAGTGCCTGTCGTTATTATCGGCGCGTCGATAGGGGTCTGGATGTTTTATGTTCAGCACCAATTTGACGAAACTCATTGGTCGCGCACTGACGACTGGGACCGCGAATCCGCTGCGCTCCATGGCAGCTCCTATTACGACCTACCCAAACCGCTTATGTGGATGACGGGCAATATCGGCGTGCATCACGTGCATCACCTCTCCAGCCGTATTCCCTTTTATCAATTGCCGCGTATTTTGAAGGCCCATCCTGAGCTGAAAACAGTCGGACGTCTGACATTATGGGAAAGTTTCAAATGTGTACGTCTCGCCCTCTGGTGCGA
>ENA-ORXR01001876-ORXR01001876.1-marine-metagenome-genome-assembly--contig:-NODE-1876-length-21211-cov-16.403331_pt1 | contig 21211 bp, 19 predicted proteins | sample MGYA00237866_ERZ511479 | MGnify/ENA metagenome assembly ERZ511479 | reverse complement strand
CGGACCTTTTGAGGCGAGAGTCGACCGCTTGTTCTTAAACCGGGGCTGTCGTGACCGTTGGAAACAATGGGGTTGGTAGAGGGTGGTAGGAAACGCTTTTTGCTGACACGTTTGATCATCTTCACCGGATGATGCGGCGTCGCGGCATGCATGACCGGAAGGGCTAACTGCGGGCCCCCCGACCGTCACATCAAAAACTGCTGCCGCGTGCCTAGCATTTCGCGCAAGCGAAATGCGGGGGCGGAATGGGCTTATGGCCCAATCCGCTTTGGTAACTGCGTAAAACAACTAACTCATCTGGTCTCCATCGCGGGGGCCAACACGCGGACGGTCCTAACTTTAGGAATATCGCACTTTAGCTGAACACTAGATTGTCAGCGGGAGGTTTCGCATATCCAAATCATTACCATCGTGGCTTAATTGTTTCTTCTCAGATTATTCAGAGAAACGATCAATTGTTTCCCAATATAAATCGGGAAGAAACAATCAATTGTTTCCCATTATAAATCGGGAAGAAACAATGAGGCGCTTCGCTGCACCCGACTCTCGTCAGTGCGAAATTAGATTGAGGATAAGTTAGTTGTCGTACAGGTGCCGAGCGTTTTATGTGGGGTAGATTTTTAATGAGATTGACTATGAAAAAACTTCTTCTCTCGGCGGCAGCGGCTGCGGTTCTTTTAACGGGCTGTGCGTCCAATGGCTCCAACACACTTTCGCCCTCTGATTTCGGTCCGGCTTACGGCTCGGATTTCGGCTATCGCAATACGCAGCTGCAAAGCGATCGCTTCCGCGTCAGCTATACCAGCCGCGACCCCTATCAGTCCTATGACTTTGCCCTGCTCCGCGCGGCGCAAATTGCAACCAATGAGGGCTATAGCCATTTCCAAATTATTGGCGGCGATGGTTATGATAATGGCCCCAATCCCATCAGCACCGGTTTTGGCATTGGCTTTGGCGGGCGGGGGTATAACCGCTCCAACATCGGCCTTGGTATTGGCGACCTGGAACGTACGCTGGAAGGCCGCAAAGTCACGGAGACAATTGAAGTAATTTTGCTCGCCGCCGCGCCGTCGCCGCGGGACCTGAATGTCTTTGAGGCGCAAAGCGTGATGAGAAATATCGTGCCGCGTAATCTCGCGCAGCCCGCCCCGGCGCCTTCTCCTGTAACGTCTCCTGTAACTGCACCGACGCAAACAACGCCGCAAACAACGCCCTAGGGACTAGCCCGTTTCCTTGAGGCGCAGCCAATCGCGTTTCGGCAGGCCGTAAAGCTGATCGAGGAATTCCATTTGTAAGCCAATTGGGCGCGTATGGGGACTGTTCCACATCATCGCGATTCCGGCCTGCGCTTCGGGATCAAAGATAACCAGCGAGCGATAGCCTTGGACGCCGCCGCGATGCCCGACGACCTTATGGCCGTGATAGTCATAGACTCTCCAGCCGAGCCCGTAATGCGCGCTTTTGAGATCTCTGAACCGGCGATTGAGAAAGCGCTGCTCGCCCGTCGTGTGAATGATCGGCGTTTGCATGGCGGCGAGACGTCCTACGGGAATTTGTCCCTGTCCCGGGAATTGCGCGATCATCCATTTCGCCAAATCGCGCACGGAGCTGTTCACGCCTGCGGCGGCCGGCACGCGGTAATAGGTCGGCTTCACGGCCGCGATACGCTCGCCATATCGGCCATGCGGACGCGCCCAGCGTTTACTCCGGGTGAGGCCTTCCAGGGTGACGCTCGCGCTGTCCATACCAAGCGGATTGAACACGCGGGTTTGCACGACAGTTTTATACGGCAGGCGGGATTGGCCTTCAATAATCTCCGCCGAGGCATCATAGGCCACATTTTGATAGGTATGGCAGGTCCCCGGCTCGCACAGCAATTTCAGGTCCTTGAGCGAGGCCCGCGTGGATTTCGCAGAATGCCCGGCCTCTATCCGGTTGTCATAGGCATTGCGGACGATCCCTGTCTGGTGCGAGAGAATGTGGACGAGATTAATATCCGCGCTTTTCTGTCCCGGCAAATCCAGAGAGGGCGCGAGTTTTTCAGCCGAGTCGGACAAGTTGAACCCGCCGTCCTCGACAAGAGACAAGAGCGTATTGGCGGCCACGCCCTTGGACACGCTGGCCCAGCGGAAGACCGTATCGGCTGTGACCATCAGGCCGCTATCTCTAATTTCTTCGCCGTAGCCTTGGGCGAAAACAGTTTGCCCATTTTCGACAACGGCCACGGACAGGCCTGTCATCTCTAATTGCGTCATTAAAAGATTTGCCCGGCGGTCAATTTCAGCCGTATCGATTTTTGGCCTTGCCTCTAAGGGCTGCACAGGCGCCGGTTGGGAGGCCACTTGTGACGTTTGCGCAAACGCCGGAACGGCGAGCAGAAGGACCACACATATAGAGAAGAGGCGTTTCACAAAAAGGGTCTAATCCTAGTTACATGCGGGGACAATCACCCGGCTCATATATGGCGCATTACAAATTGCTCAGTTCGCAAAGATAAAGAAAAGCAGCGCCGCGCCCAATACAAGGCGATACACCATGAAGGGGAAAAATCCGATGCGGCCCACCCACTTCATAAAGAGCGCGATACAGGCATAGGCGGTCACGAATGACAGCCCTGCGACGACGAGCCCATTTGCGAGCGTGGCGGTATGTTCTGAGGCATCCGCGGACATAAGCTTCAAAAGCGCGAAAAGCCCCCCTGCCCCGATAATGGGCAGGCTCATGAGCATGGAAAAACGGGCGGAGGCTTCGCGGGAGAGTCCTAAGGTCCGGCCGGCAGTCATCGTAATGCCGGATCGTGATGTACCGGGAATGAGGGCCAGCGTCTGCGCAAGACCTAAAATCGTCGCGCCGCGCCAAGTTAGGGCTTCGACGGGCTTATTCTCTTTGGCTTTAATATCAGACACCCAGAGCAGGATGCCAAAGATAATAGTTGTCGCGGCAATTACAGGCAAAAGCCGCATCGCGTCATCAAGCCCGGTTTGCGCGAGAACGAAAGCGATAATCAAAGCCGGCGGCGTTGACAGGATAAGGTTCAGCGCCAAAGCGCTATTCGTGTTTAATTTGCGCTGCAGGAGGTCTACCGTCCCTCGCAGGATATCCGCGACGTCCTTGCGAAAATAGAGCAGCACGGCGAATAGGGAGCCAAAATGCGCCATAACATCTATCAGCGGGCCTTGATCGGGCCACCCCAGAAGTTTCGACGGCAAAATGAGATGTGCAGAGCTGCTGATCGGCAAAAATTCAGTAAGCCCCTGAATCAAAGCGAGAAGAATGAGTTGAAACCATGACATGACGCAGCCTTATGGAGCGAATGTTAAGGCTTTCTTTTGACAAAGCAGTCTTCGGGCACAAAAATTTGAACGAAAATCTGTGAATTTTATCAATTTTTCGACGCCCTTACGCCTCGGTACTTTCCGACAAATCCGAATATTTTATAAATGTTGAATTGAATCAGTAGCTTAAAATGCCAAATTTTTCAATTTCTATCTCGAATGGACAAAATGTCGCATCTTGTGCGCCTCATATTCGCGCTGTATAGGCCCCACAGAATATTAGGAAACCACCCCCATGGCAGATGCAAAAAAACGAGCCTCAACGCAAAAGCTGAAAATGCTTCAATTCGTGAATACGCCGCGCGACATGCCGGCCAAACGCGACGCCGAAGTCCGGAATGAGGACTATCTCGAGATTTATGGCGATTATATTGACGCCAAAGCCCAAGAACAGGCGTCGCGCTGCTCACAATGCGGCGTGCCATTTTGCCAGAATCACTGCCCACTCCAGAATAACATCCCGGATTGGCTGAAATTGACAGCAGAAGGCCGCATAGAAGAAGCGTGGGAAGTCTCCAATGCGACGAATAATATGCCGGAGATCTGTGGCCGGATTTGCCCACAAGACCGCCTCTGCGAAGGCTCCTGCGTTATCGAACAATCAGGCCACGGTACAGTCACCATCGGATCGGTCGAACGGTTCCTGACCGATACAGCTTGGCAAGAAGGCTGGATCAAACCCCTCGCTCCGAAACGCGAACGGACATTATCCGTCGGCATCATCGGTGCAGGGCCGGCGGGTCTCGCTACGGCTGAACAGCTGCGCGAGCAAGGTTGGCAGGTCACGGTTTATGATCGTCATGACCGCGCGGGCGGGCTCCTGATTTATGGCATCCCGAATTTCAAACTCGAAAAATCTATTGTCGAGCGCCGCGTCAAACGCCTCGAGGCGGGCGGGATTGAATTTGTCCTGAATTGCGATGTCGGTGTCGATATCAGTTTCGACAAGCTCCGCGAAAAACATCAAGCCGTCTTGATCTCCACAGGTGTTTACGCCGCGCGTGACCTCTCTGTTCCGGGCGGCGGCGCGGACGGCGTTGCCCCTGCTCTCGATTTCCTCATCGACAGCAATCGCCGCGGACTTGGTGATGATGTCGGCCCGGAACCGGCTAAGGGTAAAAAAGTCGTCGTTATCGGCGGCGGCGATACGGCAATGGATTGCGTGCGCACTGCCGTTCGCCAAGGCGCTAGCTCGGTGACTTGCCTCTATCGCCGCGACCACGCCAACATGCCCGGCTCCCGCCGCGAAACCGCCAATGCACAAGAAGAAGGCGTGACCTTCGAATGGCTCGCTTCGCCCAAAGCCGTGCATGATGAAAACGGACGCGCCACGAAAGTTCGTACCGACAGAATGCGCCTCGGACCGAAAGACGCCTCTGGCCGTCAGTCGCCAGAAAAGACAGGTGAAGAATTTGACGTCGACGCGGACATCGTGATCAAAGCATTAGGCTTCACACCCGAAGATATGAAAACGCTCTCGCCGCAACTGACGACAACACGTTGGGGCACGCTTCGCGTAAACCCGCTGACCTTTGAGACGAATCTGCCCGGCGTTTATGCAGCCGGCGATATCGTGCGCGGTGCCAGCCTTGTTGTCTGGGCGATCCGCGAAGGCCGCGACGCCGCTACCGCTATGCATAAATATCTGAGGGGCCTGGAACGCGCCGCCGTTCTGGAAGCCGCAGAATGACATCGCGAACCGGACAATGCCTCTGCGGCAATGTAAGCTTCACCGCAAAAGGTGACCTCATTGAGACTGATGCCTGCCATTGTTCTATGTGTCGTCGTCAAGGCGGCGGCGGACCTTACTTCGCGGCGCAATTTAAGGGCGGCGTGACCCTCGACAAAGTTGATACCCTGAAATGGTATCGCGGGTCAGAGCATGGTGAGCGCGGTTTCTGCTCTGACTGCGGCGCGTCCATAGCCTGGCGTCTGCAAAGTTATCCCGATAAGATCGGGATTAGCCTCGGCGCTTTGAACGACACATTCGGCATCAAGCTGGACGCGCATATCTTTACGGATAGCGGACCCGATTATTACGACATCCCCTCTGACGCGCCTCATAAAACGGGTGAGCAAGTCATGGTAGAATTTATGGAGCGCCTGCAAAAGGCCGCCCAGAAAGAAGCAGTAAGCAAATGACCAATCAAAAAAACTGGCTCAACGACTACACGAAAAACCGCGACGCTTTGATTGAGGCGAACGCCTATGATCCCGCGCATGAGCGTGCAAACTGCGGGGTCGGTCTTGTTGCCTCCGTTGACGGTACGCCGCGCAGAGATGTCGTCGCGAAATCCATCCAAGCGCTGAAGAATGTTTGGCATCGCGGCGCGGTGGATGCCGACGGCAAAACCGGCGACGGCGCAGGTATCCGCATCGATATTGCGCAGGAATTTTTCCGTGCCCAAGTTGAACGCACCGGCCATAAACCAACCAATGTTAAAATCGCTGTTGGGATGATCTTCTTACCTCGCACGGATTTCGCCGCGCAAGAAGCGGCGCGAACCATTGTTGAGACGGAGCTTTTGAAGGAAGGCTTTTACATCTATGGCTGGCGTCAGGTTCCCGTCGATGTGTCCATTATCGGGGATAAGGCCAGAGCGACACGGCCCGCCATTGAACAAGTCATGTTCCGCGACCCAAAGGGCCGCAAAGGCAATACGCTGGAACGCGAATTATATATTGTCCGACGCCGCATCGAAAAGCTGGTTATCGAAGCCGCTATTCCGAGCTTTTACATCTGCTCACTTTCCGTGCAGACCATTATCTATAAGGGCATGTTCCTTGCGGAAGATATCGATAATTTCTATCCCGATTTGCAGGATGAGCGTTTCACCTCGCGCGCGGCGATTTATCATCAGCGCTTTTCGACCAATACGTTTCCGTCGTGGAAACTCGCGCAGCCCTTCCGCATGCTGGCACATAATGGCGAGATAAATACGCTCAAAGCCAATGTGAACCATATGAAGAGCCATGAGATAAAAATGGCGTCAGCCGCCTTCTCTGAGCGGTCCGTTGATGTGAAACCCGTTATTCAAAAAGGCAGCTCGGATTCATCCGCTTTGGACGCTGTCTTTGAACTTTTGGTCCGCGCGGGCCGTTCAGCTCCGATGGCGAAAACGCTGCTCGTCCCGGAAGCTTACTCTAAACGAAGCGAATTAATGCCGGAAAACTGGCGCTCACTTTACGAGTATTGCAACGCTGTGATGGAGCCGTGGGACGGGCCGGCGGCGCTGGCCGCTTATGATGGCCGCTGGGTCATGGCCGGGCTTGACAGAAATGGATTACGCCCGCTGCGTTACTCGCTCTCCAAAGACGGCATTTTGGCAGTGGGATCAGAGACGGGCATGTGTCCGATGGACGAGGCCGAAATCGTACAGCGCGGCGCATTGAAACCCGGGCGGATGATTGCCGTCGATTTGGAAGAAGGCAAATTTTATAACTCATCAGAAATACTGGACGAGCTTGCCAATAAAAAGCCCTACCGGAAATGGCTGGAAAAATCCGTCAATTTGGACGAAAAACTGGCGGGCCCTGAGAACATCACCCTGACAGGCGAAAACCTGGCCCGCCGCCAAATGTCCTGCGGGCAAACGCTGGAAGATTTGGAATTAATTCTCTCGCCTATGGCGGAAATGGGCAAAGAGACCGTGGGCTCTATGGGCGATGACACACCGCTCGCGGTCTTGTCCGATATCTATCGTCCGCTGTCGCATTATTTCCGGCAGAATTTTTCGCAAGTCACGAACCCGCCGATTGATCCGCTGCGCGAAACCCGCGTTATGGGTCTGAAAACGCGCTTCCGTAATCTGCGAAACATATTGGCAGAGGCCGGCGCGCAGACCAAAGAAATGCTGGTTCTGGAAAGCCCCGTCATGACAACGGGCATGTATGACCGCTTCGTCAAATTGGTCGGAAAGAAAAAAGTCCACGTCATTGATTGCACTTTTGACCCGGAATCCGCGCAGTTAAATCCCGGCGGACGAACGCTCAAAAACCTGTTGGCCCGCATCAATGCGGAAGCCGAAGAAGCCGTTCGCGACGGCGTCGAAAACATCGTTCTCTCCGATGAATTTACGGATGAGAACAAAGCCGCTGCGCCAATCATTCTCTGCACGGGCGCGGTTCAAACCCATTTGGTCAACCAAGGTTTACGCTCGTCTTGCTCTATCATTGTGCGCTCCGCAGAATGTCTCGACACGCATTATTTCGCCGTGTTGATTGGCGCGGGAGCTACAGTCGTCAATGCTTATATGGCGCAGGATTCCCTGTCTGACCGCGTCAAACGCGGACTGCTGGATATGTCGACAGATGAGGCTGTCGCCCAATATAAAAAGGCAATTGAAGGCGGTCTTTTGAAGATCATTTCAAAGAACGGCATCTCCGTTATTTCGTCCTATCGCGGCGGGAATAATTTTGAAGCTCTCGGTCTATCTCGCGCGCTTGTTGGCGAGAATTTCCCGGGCATGACCAGCCGTATTTCCGGCATCGGCCTCGCAGGTCTTGAGATTAAAATCACCGAAGCCCATGAAACCGCTTACGAGTCTTCTGTTGTGCGTCTGCCCGTCGGCGGGCTTTACCGCGTGCGGGCCAAGGGCGAGCGTCATGCTTACCAGGCCGACATGATCCACATGCTGCAAGAGGCTACGACGCGGGAAGATTATGAGCTTTACCGCAAATATGCGGATGTCGTGAATAACCAAGCGCCGATACAAATTCGGGACTTGCTTGATTTCAAACAGGTCGAGAAAGCCATTCCGCTTAGCCGTATCCAATCGGTGAACGAAATCCGCAGACGTTTCTGCACGCCCGGCATGTCGCTCGGCGCGCTCTCGCCTGAAGCCCACGGTACGCTCAATATTGCGATGAACCGCATCGGCGCGAAATCCGTGTCCGGCGAAGGCGGCGAAGACCGCTCGCGCTACACACCGCTGCCCAACGGCGATAATCCAAACTCTGCGGTTAAGCAGATTGCTTCGGGGCGTTTCGGCGTTACCGCAGAATATCTGAACCAATGCCGCGAGATTGAAATCAAAGTCGCGCAAGGCGCAAAGCCCGGCGAAGGCGGACAGCTGCCGGGATTCAAGGTCACAGAGATGATTGCGAAGTTTCGTAATGCGACACCCGGCGTGACACTGATTTCCCCGCCGCCGCATCACGATATTTATTCCATCGAAGATTTGGCGCAGCTCATTTATGATCTGAAACAAATCAATCCAACCGCGCGCGTTGCCGTGAAACTCGTGGCCAGCTCCGGCGTCGGCACGATCGCGGCGGGCGTGGCGAAAGCCAAAGCCGATACGATCCTCATCGCCGGCCATAATGGCGGCACGGGCGCGTCGCCCAATACTTCGCTGAAATATGCAGGCATCCCGTGGGAGCTCGGCCTGTCCGAAGCGCATCAAGTCCTGACCCTGAATAATCTCCGCGATACGGTCACTCTACGGACCGATGGCGGTCTGAAGACAGGGCGCGATATTGTCATCGCCGCTCTGCTCGGCGCGGAAGAATATGGTATCGGCACGCTCTCGCTCGTCGCGATGGGCTGTATCATGGTACGTCAGTGCCATTCTAATACCTGCCCCGTCGGTGTTTGCGTTCAAGACCCGGCCCTGCGTGAAAAATTCACAGGCACGCCGGAAAAAGTCATCAATCTGATGACGTTTATTGCGGAAGATGTGCGGGAAATCCTCGCGCAAATGGGCTTTGAATCACTGGACCAAATCATCGGACGCACAGATCTCCTCGCACAAGTTAGCCGCGGCGCGGAAAACCTCGATGATCTCGATCTCAACCCCGTCCTCGCCCAAGTCGGCGCCGGCGCGGTGAAGGACAGCCGCCAAGGCCGTGTCGAAGTGCCGGACACGCTCGACCCGCAAATCATCAAAGACGCGGCGCAGCTCTTTGACCGCGGCGAGAAAACCCACTTGACCTATGCCGTGCAAAATACGCACCGCGCCGTGGGCACGCGCACCAGCTCTCACATTTATAAAAAATTCGGCGCAAACGGCCTGCCGAACGGACATCTGACGGTGCGCCTGCGCGGCTCCGCCGGACAATCTCTCGGCGCATTTGGCATGACGGGCCTTCGCCTCGTCGTGGACGGCGACGCCAATGATTATGTCGGCAAAGGCCTCTCCGGCGCAGAGATCATTGTCGCCCCGCAAGGCCGTTCTCCGATTGACCCGCACACATCCGCGATTGTCGGCAACACCTGCCTCTACGGCGCGACCAAAGGCACGCTTATGGCATCAGGCCGTGCGGGCGAGCGTTTTGCTGTGCGGAACTCCGGCGCGCAAACCGTTGTCGAAGGTCTCGGCACCAATGGCTGCGAATATATGACTGGCGGCATCGTCGTCGTTCTCGGCTCTGTCGGCGATAATTTCGGCGCAGGCATGACGGGCGGCATGGCCTATCTCTATGACGTCGAAGATGAGTTTGAGAAAGCCGTCAATCCGGACAGCGTCGTCTGGCAACGGTTCGGCAGTGAGCATTACGAGGAAGAATGCCTCGACCTCATCCGTAAACACGCCGCCCAAACCGGCAGTGAGTTTTCCAAGAAAATTCTCGCGGAATGGGAATTTGCAAGGACGAAATTCTGGCAAGTCGTGCCGAAAGAAATGCTCAACCGTCTGGACGTCCCCTTGCAAGACGCAGCGGAGTAGCCCCCAAACAAAAACCCGGCGATTATCTCGCCGGGTTTTTAGTCTCTAATTCGTCTCGATTTTGATGCCGTCGCTAAAATCAATTTCTAAGTCAGCTTGCTCGCTCGGCGCAAACACCATGTAGCCCAGCCCAATCACAGCGACCACCAAGGCCCCTACGATAAAATACAATCCCCTATTGCCGCCTGAATTATTAGCCATATTAGATCTCTCTTCTGTTTCTATCTCTAATAAACGCCAAGATGGAGAGAAGGTTCCCCTAGAGTGTGATTGAGCCTCACATCCGCATGCAGTATATCTCATTTCACTTAAATTCTAAAATCTCGCCAGATTCGAGGTAAACATGATAGTTGAAGACCTCCGAGCTGGGCCTAGATCCGTTTAAACCCAACGTATAACCAGTGATCTTAACTCCAAAATACCCATTGACACAGCTGAAGTCCATGTCGTAGAATCTATAATCCTCAATCGCATTAGATGCCTTCGAAATCTCCTCGCGACTAAGTTTTTCTCCATTTTTCTCAACAGATAAATCTACAGCGATACGTTTCTTACTTTCGAAACGACGAGACAAATTGACTTCAAGAGTTTGGTTTTCGCAAAAATAATGTTCGGTCATGGTACTAATACGGGAGGAATCGCTAACGTTTACATCGGTAGAGAGTTCAAGATCCCAGGTTTTTGACTTATCGAGTTTATCATATGTTACGGCAGGTTTTGAAGACTGCTCTGCCGAACATGCTATTGGGTAGAGTGTCATCAGTGATATAAAAATTGCAGCTTCTTTTTTCATTTTACATCTCTCCCCAGTCGGACATTGCATCTTCTCGATTGGACTCGTCAGCTTCATACCGTTCATCAAAGTCTGGACTTATAAAATTCCCGCTATCGTCCTTGTAATCACTATAATCAAATTCCGCAACGTGACCGTCCGAACCTATTATAAATGCAGAAATAGTATCTGCTTCCGCTGAAACTGGGTAAATCCTGCCATTGAATAAAATTTTGAGAGTTTAATATCAATCGAGGTCCAGTAAGCGTTAAGAGCTGTTGGGTTCAAAGAACATTGAGCCTCTCAAAGTTGATTTTTCTAAAACGCCTCATAACAGCCGCTAAAATTGTCCAGCAGGACGTGAATAGAAAGTCCGGTAATAATAATTATAGCGGGTTTTGAGTAATAGCCCACTTAACCAATGGCAGTTGGTCATTCCCAAAGTATAATCGTTCACTCTGGCCGAAAGGAACGAAAATGGATGGTGACCCAAAGGCTCCGCGCGCTATAGCCTCATCTGTATTGGATCTGAGGTGGTCCTTACAGTCCTGTTTTTGACAATCAGAACGCATAGCCTCGCCGTTTAAGCCAACACCATTGGCAATCCTTACTAATATATCCGGATCATCTAAATTTTCTTGATCTGAATAATAGGCTTCAAATCCCGCCTTGGCGAATTTTTTAAGCTTGTCTTGCTCTTGTTCGAGCAGGCAGCAAAACCTCATGGCATTTACTGACCTAAGAGGAAAATGAGGGCCTGGGAAATTCATTGTAACACCGGACTGAGCCGACCAATCTGCCAAGCTTTGCGCAAGCTGTTTCCATTTGGGAGACCCATAATCTTTCGCCCGGGCTTCAGGATATGCTTTATTTACTTGGTTGTGAATGCCGCCAACGAGAAATGGTCGCCAAACAATATCAACATTTAATCCGTCCAGCATGGGCTGAATGTTATGAAAAGCCAAACAGGTCCAAGGTGAAGATAAATCAAAAAAGAACTCAATAGCTTTGGTCATGATATCGTCCTGCTCATATTTGAGACATACAGCATTAATGCCCCAAAGAGAATGGAAGCTCTTAGTCGAATCATCCTGAATACTAATTTTGCCTCGAGGCATAAAACCGCTCCATTAAGAACGCGCACTAATACCTGCTAAGCTCCCAAACCACCAAAACCCACGCTTTTTCCAAACTCTTTCCACAATTTCAGTTCATCTTTACAATGACTTAGGCCTCGCCATCCATCAAATGCAGAAACATGATCCGCACCTTGGCTTTTATGCCTCATATTAAATGGGTTCTTTCGGACATGGGACAGGTTGACGTCATCTTCTGGTTCGAGGGACAGCGGGTCTGAGCATTTTGGGGTGACTCCCGGAACTGTGCCGGGACTTTTGGAGTGAGAGCCGACACCATGGTCCAACGCTGGCCTTACTGGTGGGACAGACGGGCCGCTTCATCTACAACCGCTGCCGCGTGGCTTGTTGCATTTGTTCTACAAACAAATGCACGAGAATCGCATTGGATCCGTTTATTTTGTCTTTGGACAAATTCAGCGGTCCAATGCGATTGGCCTTTGCGTAAAACAAACTACTACATTGGTACTCCATCGCGGAGACCACCACGCGGGCCGTCCTCTTTTAAGGATAAACCCAAGCTTCGGCAGCCACTTAGTTGAAATCCTAATTTCAACGGATGGGCTGTGAGCCTAAACGCGTGAGAAAAACTATGCCCCGACATCCCGGCACCTCCAACTCCAACAGAGCCGCCTATGAACGGCTCCGAAACTTAAAGCTCGCTGTCCAGACCCGCGCCGAGCAAGTGAAGCTCCGCCGCCTCGAATGGGACACGCAGACGCTGGCCCTGCCCCACATTACGCCAATGCCCGGGGATGGGGAATTGCAGGTGCGCAAACCGCTCACCGAAAAAGATATGCCCCGCCCGCGCCCGCCTAAAGAGATGCCGGAGCTAAAACCCGGGATGCCCTATGAAATCTATCAAATCTTGATCGACCTTTATCTCAAGGAGGTCCAGCAAGAGGAGCGGCGCGACCCCTATAATAAACTCGCCTCCGTTACAGCCCAAGCCATCTTAGAAGCCGCCCAAGAGCGCGAGGATGTGCGTTTGGAAAAACAGAAAGACCGCGAAAGACGAGACCGCGACCGGAAAGCAAAAGAGGCTGCGAAGGACACCTCATGAGTCTCGTCGGGGTGACTAATCCTTATAACTGGATCGCGTCAATTTCGGCGCAAGAAAAGCGGGATGCGAAACTCTACAGCTTGTTGTTGGACCTTAATTCAAACTCGCCTGTGTCGTCATTGGGACATAGGTTTCAAATCGAACGGAGCGCCCGGCTTGTTCCATTTCGTCTTTGACCGAAACGACATGTCCAAGCCGCGCGTCTTCTGCGGCGCGAAGGTCAATCACGGCATTCGGGCGGTCGACAAGAAAGCGCTGCACTTCAGATTCAACCAAGGCCAAAGGAACGATGCGGCCTTCAACGGAAATCTTATCACGGCTGTCAATGACAATCGAAACTGCAGCGGTCGGCGGTCCCAAAGGGGCGTCACTATTGGCTTGCGTAAAATCAATGCCAGTTTCATCCAAGAACACAGCGGTGACGATGAAGAAAATGAGCAAGATAAATACGATGTCGAGCATGGGCGTCATATCAACTCCGTCCTGATCCCGGTGAGCGGATTTATTGAGGCGTCGCGACATAACTTTCTCCCTTGTTCATAAATGTTATGTAATATTATTATGTTTATTTTGCAAATTATTTCTGAATCTGTTGTCCAGATGACTTCATACTCGCATCTCTCTATTGTTCTGTTTAAGACCTTTCCCATGACCGATATTTGCCAACTCTATCTCCTCACGCCGCCCGCTATCGACGATGTGGCGGCCTTTTGCGAAACGCTGAAAGAAACGCTTGCCGCGGCGCCTGTCGCCTGTCTTCAGATTCGCCTAAAGGACCTCGAAAGTTCAGCACTGGTTCAGGCCGGAAAAGCCATAACGGAGGTCTGTCACGCTGCGGGTGTGGAGGTTATTTTGAATGACCGTCCTGATTTGGTGGCCGAGATAGGTGCCGACGGCGCCCATATTGGGCAAGATGATATGGACTATTTTTCATCTCGTGAGGTGCTTGGCGGGGATGCTATTATTGGTGTCACCTGTCATAATTCGAAGGAACTAGCCTTTGCTGCGGCAAAGGCGGGTGCGGATTATGTGGCCTTTGGCGCGTTTTTTGACACGCCAACCAAAGAGCCAAAAACCCGCGCGGAATTGGAGATTTTGTCATGGTGGCACGAAGCCGTCGAAATACCGAGCGTCGCAATTGGCGGGATCACGGTGGACAATGCAGCCGCCGTGATATCGGCGGGGGCAGATTTTATCGCCGTGTCCTCGGGGGTTTGGGCCCATCCGGACGGACCCGCCGCAGCAGTGTCGCGCTTGTCGCAGCTTTGTGCGGAGCATTTGCCCCAATCGCCATAACCGCGCCTGCGGCCGCCTCTGCGCCGACGCTTTCTAATCCTGCGGAAACAGAAGCGAATTACGATATTGCCCTTCAAGCCTTTAATGGCGGACGGTATTCCGAGGCGCTGCGCCTGTCTGAAACGGCGGCCAATCTCGGCAGTTCCGACGCTGCCGTCATGGCGGGATATATTTTGCGTTATGGCAAAGCGGGCCGCACGGACATGCTCATGGCGCGTAAATGGTACGAGCGCGCCGCAGCTAAGGGTCATCCTGACGGGTTCGTCGCCTTGGGCGAAATGGGCATTCGCGGCCAAGCGGGATTGACGAAAACCGATGCCGTGTCTTGGCTGACGCGGGCGTCTGATGCCGGGCGGACTGATGCCATGCGGGCGCTGTCCGATCTCTACCGGACGGGCCAAGGCGTGATGCCTAATACGGCAGAATCTGAACGTCTGTTACAGCAGGCCTCGCAGAGCTTTGACGCCGAAGCCACAAAGCGTTTGGGCGATAGCCTGTTCGAGCGCGATGCGAAAACAGCGCTGAATCATTACGAAGCCGCCGCCGCCGCCGGCCATATTGAGGCCGCGTATATCGCGGGCGTCATGTATGCCGAAAATTTTGACATTCGTCCGAACAGCGATCTGTCAACGCAATATTTAAAGCAAGCCGCAGATGGCGGGCATCCGGCCGCGATGGCTGACTATGGCCTGCGGGTCTACCAGGGTTACGGCGCAAGTCAGTCTGAGACGGAAGCCGCCGAGTGGTTTCGTAAATCTGCCGAGGCCGGAGATACTGAGGGTCAGTTCCTCTATGCCTTCACATTGGCCAAGGGCGAAGGCGTGACGCAAGATTTTGAGGGCGCCTATTATTGGGTGCTGAAATCCGGCGAGAGCGGTGTGGATGAATATGACGCGGATAAGCAGGCGCTGCGCGAACGTCTGGAAGGGAATGTCGATGGGGACGTTCTGGCGCGGGCGCGCGCGAGATTGTAAGTAGAGCTAGGCTAAGAAGCTCTGAAGTTTCATCATGGCGGGCATGGCCGCAGCCTTCATGCGGGTCAGGATTTCGACCTTGACCGTGTCTTCAGGTTTGACGCCTGAAACCAATTTGGAGAAGCCGTCCAGCCGCTGCTCGCGCATCCAATTACGCAGAGGTTTGTTTTGTCCCCAAAGCGCTTGGTTCATCATATTGGCGGCTGTCATGCGCACAAAGGCGTCCAGATCATCCGGCAATGGCACAACGCCTGTCAGGCCATTTTTAGACGCCTCGTCGTCAATATTGGCTTCGACCCAAGCGATCATCGCTGCCGAGAAAACCGGCTGATAGGCGCGGACGGTTTGGGGCGTAATGACATTGCCGTCGAAGACAGGTTTGATGACGTTGCCCATAATCGCACTGGCCGAACAATCGACAATGACGTGCCCAAGGGTCGGCTCCGTCCGGCCACTGACGAAGGTGATAACGCCGGAGTCTATCGACGCCACACGGCCTTTGCGAACGACATCTTTGACGCGCTGCAATTCGGCCAGCTCGGCTTCGCTAATTGTCGCGCCGTGAAACATGGTCGGCTGCACTGTCGGGTCAAGGCGGAGAAAATAGCCGCAGTCTTCGAGACGGTCGAACATATCAGATTTCGAACTGGCGGCGGCAATCGCCTCAAACATATTGGCCTGATTCCCAATCGACACCTCAAAAAAATCCGGGAAAGGCTGCGCGTGTTTCCGGTTAATTAGCCAGGCATCTCGGGACTTAATCCACCGAATGGATGTCGGTGATATATTATTCTCAAGCAGCCAGAGAATAGCATCAATACCGGTCTTACCCCCGCCAACAACGGTAAAACCCTTAGGGGCATCCGTAATCAAAGGAAGGTCATTCAAAGGCATAAAACGGACATCATCCGCCACCGTAAAATTCGGCGTATGGGTTGACGGCACCGTCGTATTCAAATGTGTGCAGTCTACAATTTTGGAGGCGGTCGCCGTGATTTGTTTTCCGCTGAGGCGATGTTCAAAAACGCCGTCTCCCAGATAATTTGAAAGAGGATAATATCTAACCCGCCCGGAGGTTAGGAACTTTTGGCGCATGACGGCTTCGAAGTAAGCGAGAATTTCCGCTCCGGTTGCCAGATCGCCCAGGCCGATGTTAAGGCCTGTTTCATCCCGAAGGCCTTGGCTCAACTCGCGGGAGTTGACGCCGTAAAAAGCGCTCGGTTGGTGGAGTGTCACAAAAGGGTAAGCAGAATTCCAGTGCCCGCCCGGTTTTGCAAAGCGGTCAACGATGACAATATCGGCGTTAGGCTTTTCATCCATCAGCGTATCGACAAAGGCCATGCCGACAGCGCCGCTGCCGATGACAAGATAATCCGTTTTGATCTGTTCGCTCATGAGGCTTTGATATCACGAAACAAACCCGTGTCGTTAAACAATCCTGAAAAGCGGTTTATCAATCAAGGGTGCGGGCGAGGCGCAAACCATAATCATCATAACGGTAATCCGTGACATATCTCACGCGTGCTGCCGCGCGCATTTGATAGCCATGGGTGACCCAGGAGCCGCCCTTCATGACTCGATATTTGCAATCGCCGTCTGTCCTGGGCGACCCGTCACCTGCGGCGTCGCTATGGTCCGCGTTCCAGCAGTCCTCGACCCATTCATAGACATTTCCATGCATGTCATAAACGCCAAACGCATTAGGAGGATAACTACCAACGGGCTCTGTCTTACGCCGATATGCCCCTTTGGTTGATGTCCCATATGGCGCTTTCCCGTCGAAATTCGCCAATTCTGCGGTCATTTCATAACCGCTGCCAAAGGGAGCATCTTGACCTGCTCTTGCTACATATTCCCACTCTGCTTCAGAGAGCAAACGATAGGTCTGGCCGGTTTTCCGATTGAGCCAAGAGATAAAGTTTTGCGTATCGTCATAGCTAATGTTTATGACAGGGCGCTGACCTCGACCCCATCCCTGATCATCGGGCGTGTAACCGGAACACCCGCCATCACTGACGCATTTATTCCAATCATCAAATGTGATTTCATATTTGCTGACTTCGAATTGATAATTAATCGCAGTTTCCCGCATGGCGTTTTCATAGCGCTGGCGTTTCAACTCGAATTCAGGCGACCCGATAGTTCCGATGCCCGAGCCGATTACAACCATGTCTATGCCCATCGGCGAGCTTCCCGGGCGTATAACTTTCGCTTTCGGAGGCGTCGTATCGAACGACCGTGCTGCGGCTTCGCGTTCAAGTTTACGCTGTTTGGCTCGTTCCTTTAGCCTTTGCTTTGGGTAGCTATCAACGACTTGCGGCGGTGATTGCGCAAAGCTTGCAGACGGAACGGCGAAGCTCATGAAAACCAAACTAAAGGCAACCGATCTCAATTTATAGGCTCTCATCAACAAGTCTCACTATTCCGAATAGCAATGACATATCATTAGACAGCGCATTGCACATCCAATTCACACTGAGTTGGTGAAGACCGCGTTAATGATTTCCTCATTAGGCTATTTTGGCAGACTTGGACGGCGTTAATGCTCAAAGCCGGGGTTCGTTCGTGCCAGCTTCCTCATTAGGCCGGGCCAGATCAAATTATCTCCCATGCCGGGTATAAAGGCCGCTGCGCCTTGCTGACCCACACGGTCCGCCATATCTTGCGGCTCCTCAATCAACTGGTCTTCGTCCCCGACGCTTTGCGCAAATATCTGAGCCTTGCAGGCGTTTTCGAGAAAATACATGCGCAAGAACGCCGTCCCACAAGTCGGACCGAGTGTAAGCGTTCCGTGATTACGCAGCATGAGAAGCGATTTAGCGCCGAGATTTGCAACAATTCTATCTCTCTCTTCAAGCTCTAGAGCAATTCCTTCATAATCATGATAGGCCAGATCATTATACACCTGCATCGACATTTGCGTGTAGCGGCGAAGGCCTTTCTTCTGCGCGCTGACGGCCATGCCATACGGCGTATGAACATGAATGACGCAGCCCGCATCAGCGCGAGCCAAGTGAACGGCAGAGTGGATCGTGAAGCCTGCCGGGTTTATAAAATATGGTGTATCCTGACAGACTTTACCTTCCCCGTCGATTTTCACCAAAGCCGAGGCGGTCATCTCGTCAAACATGACGCCGTAGGGATTAATTAGAAAACGATGCTCGCCATCTTCATCAGGCAAGCGCGCAGAAATATGCGTGAACACAAGATCCGTCCAACCATGCATTGCGCATAGTCGATATGTCGCCGCCAGAGTTTTTCGGATTTGCCATTCTTTATCCGATACCTTGCCTTCCAAACGGTTCACTTTGGTGGGATCAGGGATATTAAATCCGGCCATTCCGTCTAATGCGCTGGACGCGTTATTTTCTGTTTGTGCGTTCATAACCATCACTCCTTCATCCCTTGATAGCTTGCCTTCAGAATATGGCAAGTTATGCCCATTGCATGACGCCTCATCGAAATTTTGGAGTCCGCGCTGACGGCCAGCCTGTAACTGCCTATGAAATAAAATCTAATACGCGCCTGAGAGCCGTCGTTTTGAATCATGGCGCCATTCTCCAAGCGCTCTACTTGCCCGACGGCCGCAATGTAACTTTGGGTTACGACGGATGGGATGAATACGCCGCCGACAAGACTTACAAAGGCTGTATTATCGGCCGTAATTCAAACCGGATTGTGGGGGGAAGCTTTCAAATTGCCGGGCAAGCTTATATGCTGAGCGCCAATGATGGACTGAATAATCTGCACAGCGGCCCGCGAGGACTGGACACTCAATTATGGGAGGTGACGCAGAAAGACACTTCCTTAGAGCTTAGACATACATCGCCGGATGGCCATGATGGATTTCCGGGCGAAGTTGATATCTCACTCAAAATATCACTGCGCGACATGACCCTCCGGCTCGACATGGAGGCAAGAACCAATCATCCCACCCCGATTAATTTGACGTGGCATCCTTATTGGAATCTCGCCGGCCGCGGCCGGATTGACGGGCATAATTTTCAGATTGAGGCGGACGGAATTACTGGTCTCGAAAAGACCGACACGATCGACATCAAGGACACGCGCTTCGATTTTCGGCGTGCTCACCCTATTGGCAACGTCCGTCTTGATGTGAACTATAGCAACGTAAATTCAGCGATATTGACGTCGAATGGAACGCAGCTGCGCGTGACGAGCTCGCTTCCGTACATGCAGGTCTACTCCGGCGACCAACTCACGCCCCCGCGAAGCGGAATAGCTATTGAGCCCCAATATCGGCCCAATGACATAAACTTGGCTCAAGACTGCTTATTGCGCCCGGGGGAGATTTATAATCATTGGATCGAGTATCAGTTCTCTATGGATTAAAGCATCGAGGCCGGGTCTACCCAATCCAGATTTTGCGCGTCGGCCACCGCTTCAATTGTAAGTTTTCCGTCGCACACATTCAGCCCGTTTAGCAAATGCGGATCGTCGCGCATGGCCTCTTTCCACCCCATGCGTGCAATGCGTTTGGCATGGTAAAGCGTCGCCGCATTCAGCGCATAAGCCGATGTGCGCGCAACCGCGCCCGGCATATTTGCCACGCAATAATGGACAACCCCGTCCACGATATAAGTCGGGTCAGCATGCGTCGTGGGTTTGGAGGTCTCGAAACACCCGCCTTGATCAATCGCGACATCAACTAGCACCGCGCCTTCTTTCATAAGTGAAAGCATGTCGCGCGATATAAGCTTTGGTGCTGCAGCCCCCGGAATGAGGACGGCGCCAATGACAAGATCGGCCTCTTTCAAAAGTTTTGAGAGCCCGTCGGGTGTGGACCGGCGGACCTGGGCGCGGTTGCCAAACTCATAAGAAAGCCTCTCCATCACCTTATTCGAGCGCTCTAAGATAGTGACATCTGCCTGCATTCCAATCGCCATCAATGCGGCATTATAGCCGACATCTCCGCCGCCAATGATGACGACTTTACCGGATGCGACACCCGGAACGCCGCCTAACAGAACGCCGCGGCCGCCGCCTAATTTTTGTAGCGCCGTAGCGCCAACTTGGGTGGCCAAACGGCCGGCAACCTGACTCATCGGTTTCAACAACGGCAGCTCGCCGCTGTCATCCGTGACCGTTTCATAAGCTATGCAGACCGCACCGGACTCGATTAAGTCTTTCGTCTGTTCGGGATCGGGCGCGAGATGTAGATAGGTGTATAGAATTTGTCCGGGGCGCAGCATAGCGCGCTCGACCGCCTGCGGCTCCTTGACCTTCACGATCATATCGCAACCCGCGAAAATTTCAGCTGCTGTCGCGATGATTTTGGCCCCCGCCTCGACGTAGTCAGCGTCCAGCGCCCCAATGCCCGCCCCGGCATCGGTTTCGACCCAAAGTTCTTGGCCATCGGCAACGAGTTCTGAAACCGACTCCGGCGTTAATCCAACTCGATATTCTTGAGACTTAATCTCCTTAGGGACACCAATACGCATAACTTCCTCCGTGGCTTTAAATGAGGAATATCAAATTCGACGCAGGAGATTATTCAAATCTGTCTTTACATCGGCGGTATTTTTGATAAATTTTATCGATATAATTTAATATATTAAGAAATATTATGACAATTTCTAAAATTGATCGCCAAATTTTGCATGAACTCCAAAGCAATTGCCGCCAAAGCTCTGCAGCGATTGGTGAAAAAGTCGGGCTCTCTCCTTCCGCATGCCACCGGAGGATTGGGCTGTTGGAAGAGCGCGGCCTCATCGAGCGCTATACCGCCCGGCTGAATGGGGAAAAGCTAGGATTTATGATGACATTCTTCGTCGAAGTCACACTCGAGGGGCAGAGCGAAGCTATCCTATCCGCTTTTGAAAAAGCTGCTGTCGCGCGGCCGGAAGTTTTGGAATGCCACCTTACGACAGGCCATGCAGATTATCTTATCAAAGTTGCGGCCCCAAATACCGCTGATTACGAACGCATCTATAAACGCTCGATTGCCGC
>ENA-ORXR01001873-ORXR01001873.1-marine-metagenome-genome-assembly--contig:-NODE-1873-length-21258-cov-129.285728_pt1 | contig 21258 bp, 10 predicted proteins | sample MGYA00237866_ERZ511479 | MGnify/ENA metagenome assembly ERZ511479 | reverse complement strand
TTCAGCGCGGACGCGCTCGGAGCGATCGGTGTTGTGCCGACTCAGACGGTTCTCTCTGCCGACGCCGACGCATATGTACGCGGGCGTTCGGAAAGCCAGAACAGCAACTTTGGCACAGGCGGAGCGTTGCAAATTAAATACAACCTTGAGGGCAATGGCCGTGGCGACCGCTTCAACCGCAAGGCCTACATCCGCTACGACGTGTCGCCGATCGCCAGCCTCGGCAAGTTGACCAATGCCGTGCTCTGCCTGCCCCTCATTACCGGCGGCGGCACGCTCGAACCCGGTCAGACCTACACCTTCGCGGTCTACGGACTCAATGATGGCGATCCCGGCGAAGGCTGGGCGGAAGGTGGCATCACCTGGAACAACGCCCCGCAGAACGCCCCGCACGCCGGACAAATGGCTGCCGGCATGACCCTGCTTGGCCGCTTCACGGTGTTCGAAACCGGTGCGGGTTCGACCATTAATTTCAGCGACCCGCGCGTGCTTCAGTTCGTTCAAGGAGACAGCGATGGACAAGTGACCTTCGCGGTCGTTCGTGAAACCCAAGCCATCATCGGCGGTGCCTACACCCACGCCATCCAGTCCAAGGAAGGCGGTGATGGCGCCCAGCTCAAACTCGGTTCGGCGGTCAGCGCCGACCTGCCGATCAACTGTCCGGTCGGCATCACCTGGGCTGGCGACGCCGTGGTCGAAACGACGCCCTGCACCACCACCGTCGAACGCGTCTACATCGCCACCAACGACTGCGGCCTCGCGGTGATGACCACCCAGACGATCCGCTACACGATCGACCGGGTCCCCGAAATCCTGATGGTTGAGAAGGGCATCGATTACGGCTGCGTTCCGGCCAACTTCTACCCCGGCACCAACTTCGGCGCCGACGTCTGGCTCGCCACCAACGCGGTCAGCACCAATGTCATGGACATGGTCATGACCAACGGCTGTGAAGTGATGCTGCGCCGCAGCTATGTCATCCGCAACTGCTGCGGTGAGTTCGACCGCCGGGAAGAGGTCTACACCTGGACCGTGCGTCCGGACGTGACGACCCTCGACGCGCTGGCCTCCCTTGACCTCGGCTGCATCGCCAGCACCAATCAAATTCCCACGCCGACCAGCTTGATCAGTGAAATGGATTCGGCCTGTGGCGGCGGTCAAGTGGTTTGGCTCGGCGACCAGTTGATCACGGGAGACGTCTGTCCTCCGGAGATCGAGGCAGAAGCGATGGCCTTGTCCGGCAACTTTGTGCTCGGCTTTGATCCGGTCGCCAGCGGTGGTTCGTACATCGAAGGTGCGGGCGTCGGCAGCGGCAGCTTTAGCGCCCCGAACGCGAACACGGCTGAGGCCGGGTTCACCGTGCTCACGCCCGGTACCTACCAACTGCGCGTCTGGCTGCGCACCCCGAACAACGGCCCGAACCCCGACGCCGCTGGCAACAACGACTCGTTCTTCTACGCCGTCGACGGCATCCTCGGACCCGGTCCATGGAACGCCGGCACCAGCACCGTCGCCTTCCCAAGCCGGGTGGTTGCCGGCACGTGGGACCTGACCTGCGGCGAGCACACCGTCACCCTTTTCCAGCGTGAAGACGGCGCTGAGATCGACCGCGTCGCCCTCGAACTCGTCGCCGCCACCCCGGAACCGCTGTGCGAGTGCCCGGACGCGATCGTCCGCACCTACCAAATGACCGACCTCTGCGGCGGTCAGACCACGGTGCAGCAATGTTTCACCTACACGCTCGACACCGCGCCGCCGCAGATCGCCGCGGTGTCCAACTATGTCGATTACGCCTGCGTCACCACCGAACCGCGTCCGCTCGCCGACTCGCTCGCCGCCGTGCTCGCCTCCGATATCGACGGCAACTTGCTCTCCACGAACCTCGTTCAGGAAGTGCGTCTGACCAACGGCTGCTTCGTCACCGTCACCCGTTCGTGGCGCGTCGAAGACTGCTGCGGTAATTTTGATCTGCGCGACGAGACCTACAGTTACACCGACACCCCGGCGATCACCGCCATGCCGATGATCCAGGACCTGAACCTCGGTTGCATCGCCACCACCAACAGCATTCCGCCACCGTCCGCGTTGCTGCTTGGTGGCAACTTCGCCTGCGGTGCCAACATCACCTTCCAAGACCGTTTCCTTGGCACCGACGGCTTCTGCACCTGGACCAACCAGCGTGTTTTCAGCGCCATGGACGAGTGTGGCGGCATGCTCAGCTTTACCCAGTTGTTCACCTACACGCTCGACACCGGCAACCCGCTGATTACTGCCGTTCCGGCCTTCACCAACTACGGCTGTGTCGCCGACGATCCGCGTCCGCTACCGATGATTGACCAAGTGGCGGCGGTGGATGACGGCAATATCGTACTCACACAACTGGTGATGGAAATGCGTTCGGTGATCGGCCACGAGATCGAAGTCACCCGGACCTGGCGCGTTGAAGATTGTTGCGGCAACTGGCACGAGAAAGATTCGGTCTATCGCTTCACGCCGAGTCCGACCAACATCACCGTCGCGACTTTGCCGGATCTCAATCTCGGCTGCCTCGACGACATGGCGCAGATCCCGCAACCCGATCCGGACATCGTTGACGCCACCGTGTTCCCGCGTCCGATCACCAACTGTTCGTTCGTGCTGATCAAAGCCGGCAAGGACTCCTACGTCTGGAACGACCAAGCCCCCGGCCCGAACCTCAACGGCAGCCAGCCTTGGATTCAAGTCGGCGACATCACCAGCATGCTCGGCGACTCCGGCCTCAAGGGCTATCTTCAGTTCGATCTGTCCGGCGCCCCGTTCAATCCGCTCACCGCGCTCTCCGGCGCCTGCCTCGAGTTCTCGGTCAACAGCGTCAACCCGAACGCGTCCGGCTACCCGGCTTGCTTCGAAGTACTCGCCTTACCCGAAGGCGATCCCGGCGAAGCCTGGACGGAGGCTCTGCTCGAGTGGGCCAACGCCCCGTTCAACGACACCGCGAGCAACAACCAGTTCCTGCCCGGCCTCTCGTACGTGGCCGACTTTGTGATCACCAACACGACCAGCAACACCACCGTCCAGCTCTGCGGCACCAACCTCGCCAACGTGCTCACCGCCAACCTCGACGGCATTGTCACCCTGCTGATTCGCGGCAAGGATCCGGTGTCCGCCCCGATCCTGATCGGCTCGCGTGAGAACATGGGTATGCCCGGCGTCACCCCGCCGACCCTGCGCATCGATAGCTGCGTCGAAACACCCATCGTCGACGTTCCGTATGATGTGGTTTGGACCAACGATATGATCGTATCCACGAGCCCGAACGGCTGCACCACCACGGTCGAACGCGTGTATGTCGCGACCGAGGAATGTGGTCTCAGCGCCAGTGTTACCCAGACCATTACCTACCTCGAAAACGGGTCGTCGCCCGAGATCACGTGGGTGGAAATCGGCATCGACTGGGGCTGCCAGCCCTCCGGCTGGACCCCACCGACCAACCTCACCGCCTCGTTGATGGCGACCAACGCGATCAGCACCAACATCTCCGACAAGATCTCCGTCACCAACTGCACCGCTTCCGTGCAACGGACGTTCCGAGTCGAGAATTGCTGTGGCGACGTCGATACCCGTGTCGTCACCCACACCTACACCATCACCCCCGACGGACCCGGCGTGGACGCGCTGGCGGATCTCGATCTCGGCTGCATTCCGAACGCCTCGCTGGTGCCGCAACCGAGCGCCATCCTAGTCACCGCCAGCAGTTCCTGCGCGGTCGTGTCCATCCTCTGGACCGGCGACACCGCGCTCTCGAACGTCGGCTGTGTCTCCAGTCTCGAACGCGGCTATCTCGCCACCGATCTCTGCGGCCAGACTAACGCCATTGTGCAAACGATTCAGTGGATCGAGAACGACACCGATCCCGCGATCACCGTGCCCGCCGGCATCGACTTCGGTTGTTCCGGACTCGCCTTGCCCGCCGAGTGGGACGGCGTCACCGCCACCAACTTCATCACCAGCAACGTCGTCACCTCGACCGACGCCTCTGATCCCTGCCTGACCACGGTCACCCGCACCTACTCGGTCGCCGACTGCTGCGGCGACAGTATCTCGGCCTCGGTGGTCTACACCTTCATCCCGAGCGCGCCCGCGCCGACCCTCGCCGGCCCCGAACTGATCGACCTCGGCTGCATCGCCGATCTCGGCCAGATCCCGGTGCCGAGCACCAGTCAGTTTAGCGGCACCTCGACCTGCGGAGCGGTGATCGCCTACGTGGGTTCGAGCACGACCAACACCACGGTTTGCAGCCACGAGTTCATCCGCACCTACCGGATCACCGACCAGTGCGGCGGCACCAACGATCTGCTGCAGACGATCCGCTACAGCATCGATACCGATGATCCGAAGTTCCTCGTCCTGCCGGGCGGCGACCTCGGTTGCGCGCCGGTCACGCTGCCCTCGCCGGCCGATGACATTCTCGCGATGACGGTCACCGACGCGTGCAGCCAGACGACCATGTTCGTCAACGAGTCGAGCAATCTGGTCGACTGCACCTGGACCCTGGTTCGGAATTACATGGCGATCGATGCCTGCGACAACAGCGCCGTGGCGCAGGTCACCTACACCTGGACGCTGCGTCCGCCCGCGCCGACCCTCGACCCGCTGGCGGAACTCGATGCCGGCTGCGTGAGTTCGCCGGCGGCGGTGCCGGGTCCGTCTTTGGCCTTGCTCAGCGCCAACACGACCTGTTCCGAGACTCTTTCTTGGCGGGAAGATTTGCCGGCCGATTTGCTGCCGGGCCAAGCGTGCATCTGGTCGTTCGAACGCGTCTACCAAGTGGAAGACGGCTGCGGCGAAATTGCTACCACCACGCAAACCGTGACCTATACGCTTGAAAGTACGGTTCAGATCACGGCGGTGCCGCCGCCACAGGACTTCGGTTGTGTCACCGTCGCGCCGCCGATCCCGACCGCCATCACCACGACTGGTAATGTGCAGAACACCACCATTGCCGACACGGTCACCACCAACGATTGCCGCGTGACGCTGGTCCGGGAATGGACCTCGACCGGCTGCTGTGGCGAGTTCGATCAAGCCTCGCAGACTTTCAATTGGACCGAGACGCCGGGCGCGCCGAGTCTAATCGGTCCGCTGCAAATCGACCTCGGTTGTATTGCCGACGAAGGGCAGATTCCGCAACCCAGCACCAGCCAGTTTACGCCGGTTGCCGGCTGTGGCGCGAGGGTTCGCTTCGTTGCCGAAACGCCCGTCAATGTCATCGACAACTGCAACCGCGCGCTCAACCGCACGTACGAAATCACCGATAGCTGCGGTCAAACCAACCAAGTGGTGCAAAGCATCACGTGGACGCTGAACGACATCCCGGTGGAGATCACCGCCACTGAGTCGGGCGGACATCTGGGCTGTCTCGCCCTTGCTCCAACGACGGCGCCAACCAACCTCCCGCCCGAACTCACCTCGGTCGTGGTCGTCGGCAACCCGACCGGTCTGTTCGTCAACGTCACCCTGACCAACGACGGCTGCCTCGCCACGCTCACCCGCGAGTACACCACCCGCGATTGCTGCGGCAACTTCGACCGCGCCACCGTCGTCTGGACCTGGGACATCGAACAAGCCCCGCCGGTGATCACCGGTCCGGCGCTGATCGCGCTCGGCTGCATCCCCGCCGCCGGCCAAGTTCCGGTTCCGTCCACCAGCCAGTTCACGGTTCAAAGCGCCTGTGGTTCGAGCATCGCCCTGCTCAGCGAAAGCACACCGAGCACTGCCGCCTGCGTCACCAGCCTCGAACGTGTGTACCAAGCAACGGGCAACTGCGGCGAGTCGGCGACCTTCACCCAGACCGTCACGTGGGTGCTTGAAAATCCGCCGAACCTCACCGCGCCCGCCGGCCAAACCTTCGGCTGCGAAAGCGCTGATCCAGCGCCGTCTCTCGATTGGACCACGGTCACGCTCGGCGGCGGGCTGGTCGTCTCCTCGAACGCGTTCGAGAACACCACCATCGACGGCTGCACCGCCACCAAGGTGCTCACCTACAACGTTATTGGCTGCTGCGGCGGCCAAGTCAGCGACAGCGTGACCTATACGTGGACCGTCCAGCCGGCGCCGCCGACCCTCGCCGGTCCCGAACGCATCGACCTCGGCTGCCTCGCCGACGTCGGCCAGATTCCCGTCCCGAACCCCGCCGCGTTCACCGTCGCCAGCGACTGCTCCGCCTCGACCGCGTTCGTGGTGGAGACGCCGCTCCCCGCCAACGGCTGCACCAACTTGCTCGAACGCGTCTACACCGCCACTGACAACTGCGGCCAAACCACCACCCTCACCCAGACCATCACCTGGGTCACCGATGGCGGTCCGCCGGTGATCACCTCCGCCCCGCCCGGCGGCGACCTCGGCTGCGCGCCGGTCACCGTTCCCGCCCCCGACCCGAACGCGATCGTGGCTCAAGACGGTTGCCGCGTGGCGTCTATTATTCATCTCGCGGATATCACCAACCGCGTCGGTTGCGTGATCAACCTGCGTCGCGTGTTTCGGGTCACCGACCTCTGCAATAACCGCACTGACCTCGATGTGCGCTATCACTGGACCGACGATGCCGAAGCCCCGAACCTGACCCCGCCGGCTGGCTTCCAGGCGGTCAATTTCCTCGGCTGCAATCCGAACATCGGCATCGGCAACATCCCGCCGGTCGACCTCTCCGGCTGGAGCGCCACCGACAACTGCGGCAGCGTCATCCCGCGTTTCTTCGGCGACGAAATCACCACCAATGGCTGTGCGGTCCGCGTCGAACGCGTGTTCCACGCCACCGACACCTGCGGCAACACTACCACCGCGACGCAGACCTACCGCTACGTTCTCGACAACGCCCAGCCGACGCCGAGCCTCACGCCCGGCGACCTCGATCTCGGCTGCGACATCACCGGACCCGGCGACATCCCCGCGCCGGACGCGACCATCTGGACCGCCGACGACATGTGCGGCCCGATCATCGCCACCAACCACATCGGTGACACGACCACCTCGATCGGCTGCGAGACCTTCGTCACCCGCACGTTTGAGTTCACCGACGACTGCGGCAACACCGGGCAAGCCTCGCAGGTGCTGCGCTACCGCGCCGACAACGCCGCTCCGACCATCCTGTGTCCGCCCGACGAAGAACTCGGTTGCAACCCGCAAAGCGTGCCCGCTCCGAACGCAGCCCTCGCCTTCGTGTCCGACGACTGCGGCCAACCGACCGTCATCCACCTCGGCGACACCGCCACCACAAACGGTTGCGCGGTCGAAATTCTGCGCGTCTTCCAGGCTATCGACAACTGCGGAAAATCCAGCACCTGCACCCAGCGGATCAGCTTCGTTCAAGATAGCGACGCGCCGACCCACAACGCCCCAGCCGATGCCGAACTCGGCTGCAACCCGACCGATATCCCCGCGGCCATTTTCGTCGCGACCGACGCGTGTTCGTTGAGCACCAACGCCACCGAAACGACCGCCACCAGTGGTTGCTTGGTTACGCTCACCCGCACCTGGAACGTCGCCGATGCCTGCGGGAATACCACCGAACATATCCAGACCCTCACGTGGACCGAAAACACCGAACCGCCGACGTTGCTCGCGCCGCCCGCCCTCGAACTCGGCTGCAACCCCGCGTCCATCCCCGCGCCGAACCCGGCACAGGTTCAAGCCACAGACGATTGCGGCCTTGGACCGGTCACGCACGTTTCCGACACGGAGACGGATGATGGGTGCGCACGGATGATCCTGCGCGTGTTCGAAGCGACCGACAATTGCGGCAACAGCGCCGTCGTTACCCAGGCGATCACCTGGTCCGTCAGCACCGAGTCGCCCACCCTGACCGGTGCACCGGTCGGACAGACGCTCGCGTGCAACGCTGCCGTTCCGGCTCCGAACCCGAGCGCCATCGCCGCCCAAGCTGGTTGTGGTAACGCCACCGCCGTTCTCGCGGCGGTGATTACCAACCAAACCGCCTGCATGCTCACGGTCGTTCACGAATACCTGATCGCCGACGCCTGCGGCAACCAAGTCACCCACCAAGTTAACTGGGGCATCCCGCAAGACAGCGAAGCGCCGACCATCGATTGCCCGGCCAACGTCTCGCTCACGGCCGACGCGCTCTGCGAAGCGCGGGTCGACGACCTGCTCACCAGCGCGTTCTCGGACAACTGCGGCATTGTCGAATCCACCCAGGAGCCGCCCGTCGGCACCGTGCTCGGACTCGGTAACCACACCATCACGCTCACCGCGCTTGATACCTGCGGCAACGCCACCACCTGCACCGTGCCGGTCACCGTCATGGGCGGCTGTACGCCAGGAATCGACATCCAGAAAACGGTCGCGTCCGGTCATGGCGCCGATTGTTCGACCGCCATTGAATCGCTCAGCCACACCAACGGCGCGCCGATCACTTGGTGCCTGCGCGTCGAGAACACTGGTTCCGTCCCGCTTGAGGACGTCACGGTTCGCGACTTGCCGATCAATTATCAAAACACCATCCCGGGTGTCATGCAGCCGGGCGATGTGGTGCTCCTTTCGGTCGACGCGACGCTCACAATCGACATAGTCAACACCGCTTCGGTCACCGGCGAACCGCTCAATGGCGCGCCACAAGTCAGCGATGCCAACCCCGCCGAAGTGCATCCGGTGAGCGCCTCGATCGCGCTGCTCAAAACGGTAGCCATCGGCGAGAACGCGCAGTGCCCCGCCGTCGAATTGATCGACCGTCAACAAGGCGACATGGTGACCTACTGTTTCGAGGTGACCAACACCGGCGAGATTCCGCTCACCGATGTGACGGTGGTGGACCCGATGCTTAGCGCCACTCCAATCCCGGTGGTCGGTACTCTGTTACCCGGTCAGACCGCCGTCATCGGCGTGCCGGATATGTTCGAAGGGGCGCCGATCACCAACGTGGCCTATGCCACCGGCGCTGCTGACAGCCTGCCCGACACCGCCTCCGGCGGAGCCCCCATCCTCGCCACCCCGCTCGATCCGGCCATCGTCATGCCGCCTTGCGGCTGTGCCGGTGGTACCGTGTTTAACGACCTCGCCAATGATGGTTCGTCGGTGGGCGATAACCTCGCTAACCTCGGCATCCCTGGGGTCACCGTCGAACTCTACGCCGGCGGCAGCGTCGCCCCGATCGCCCCGATCGCCACGATGGTTTCCGACGGCGACGGACGATACACCTTCGCGCCCCTGATGAGTGGCACCTATACCCTGCGCTACGATCCGTCGACGCTGCCGGCCGACTTCGCTGGGTTCCCTGAAAAAACCGTGACGCTGGGTCCCTGCGACTGCATCGAAAACATCGACCTGCCTGCGGTGCCGTCACCGACGGCGGTCCGCCTCGATGGGTTCAAGGTGCATCCCACCGACACCGGCCTGCTGTTCAGTTGGACCACGGGTTCGGAAATTGACACCCTCGGCTTCCGCGTCCTCGACACTGCCGGTGCCTCGGTCAGCCCGCGCCTCGTTCTGGCCGGTGCTGGTCAGTATGCCCTTCATGTTCCCGGCTTGCGCGCCGGCACCTACACGCTGGAAGAGGTGGCCAACGACTTGGACAAAGAATCGCTCGCGACCGTTCAAGTGATCGACGCCGCCCCGCAAGGTCCGCCGACCGAGACGGTTGAGGCCGTGGAGGGCTTGGCTCAGTTCGAGACGGTGAAAGGTGTGACCAGTTATTTGGTCATCGGCTTCGCCACCCCACCGACCGCGACGACCGCGAATGGCGATGTCCTTGCCGGCGCTTTGTTGGAAGTCGACGGCGATCACGCCATCTATCTCAGTCCGCGTTCGGGTCTGCAGTTGACCGTGGAGTGATGCGTTGCATTTACCGAGACGAGACTGCGCAGGTAACGTGGACTTCAGTCCGCGTTCGTCGTGACGAAATTTATTTCGGTCGCACGCCTCAAAGCATTCGCCTTGGACGAATTTCACCCCCTGGAAGGGAGGGCCACCGAGCGAGGTCCATCTCCGATTTGAAAATTCGAGATCAGGCAACGGAATCGTCCGCCACTCAGGCCGTCATCCGTTTCACGAGTTCTTTCAATGTCCGCGCGGGGGGGCGGCGGGCATCGGCCTTGTTGTTGGCGTAGAACCCTCGCTCTTCTGTTTTGCCGCTCGGCCGATGGGTGACCCGTACATGGCGATAACGTGAGTTGGTTAAAAAGCCTTTGTTATAGCTGACGCCTACGTCCCAAACGGTATCATCCAGTCCGAGGGTTTCCGCGATCTGGCCCGCTGGGGCAGGGTTCGAACCACCTTTCCTCCGTTTCCTTTTCTTACTCATCTACTCCAACCAGAACTTCGAGGCGTTTTCTTTCTCGCGCCAGTCCACGTTCCAGAGCAGTCCAACGACGAGATAAATGATGATGCCACTGATAAGGTTGACCATCCATCCGATCATATACTGGCCGTCCCGCAGGGCGATGTAGAGTTCGACCGCCCACGATGCGGCAATCAGCATCAGGCAGGAGGCGACAAAGAGCTCTAAAACCGAGGTCTGATCACCACGGAGCTTCTTGCAGAAAACGGCAACCGACCAGGGCGCGAACAGGAAGGCTAGCAAGGGCTGGAACAAGCAGATCGGCATATCCCAATACGTGTGCGGGCGAATGAACGCGAACGCCACCAGTCCCAGCGTGCCCAGCACGTAGATGCCAATCTTGGTTGGGGTGAGGATGAATCGCCAGTAGCCGCGGGTAAAGATCCGTAACGCGCGCCACTTGAACGCGATCACCGCAAAGCAGGCCAGCGACAGCGCGCTGAAGATGAGGATGTAAACTTGGGCCGTCGTTCCGAGCTGGCTGAACATATCAGAAGGCTGGCATCATCCTTACCGGCTGCCGCCGCCGAACGCCAAGGATCCCAATCCGCTGCTGCGGCGAGTAAGCGGGCCGGTCTTAATCGTGCGATACGGAACAAAGCCGGTCGGCGTGTTACAGGCCGGCGTGTTTTGAAAGGTGTAAGACGGCGTGTACGTTCGGGAGGGCGGGGTGTAGATCACCGAAGGTCGGTAGATGTTGTGGCCACTATTGTAGGTGTATCCCGAGTTGTATCCGGAGTACGGCGAATAACCATAGGGAGAGACGACCACGCGGCGTTCGCGGGCGCGTCGGTCGGCTTCGCGTTCGGCCTCGCGGCGGCGTTGGATTTCAGCGTCGAGTCGTTGGCGTTCTTCGGCGACGCGCGCCTGGGCGGTGGCGGCCTCGCGTTCAGCGGCATCGGCGCGCTGGCGAAGTTGGGCCAGCTCGCGTTCCCCTTGAACAACTTGCCCGGCAGCGGCGGGCGCGTTGTTCTGGGCGCGCTGGCGCTGAACGCGTTCGACGCTGCGCACCAAGTCGTTTACATTGACGCCCGGGTAGCGGGTTTGGAACGAACGTAAAATTTCCATCTGGCGTTCGGGCGTTGCGACCAAGAAGTCGACGCTGGTTCGAAGTTCGTCGGCCAGTTTCACGCCTTCGTTCGACACCGTCGGCACCACCGGCAGGGCGTCGCCCGCTTGAATGGCTTCGGGTGCTTGAGCCGCTTGAGCTGTTTGAGCCGCTTCGAACGATTGAACCACCGAGGGGAGCGGCGGCCGAACAGCGTCCTCGTCCTGACCAGGCATGACAATCTGGATCACACGGCCGTTCATCAAAGTGATTTGCCCGCGCGGGTATTGCCAGAGTTCGCGGCCTTCGGCCATAAAGCGGCGATTGAGGGGTTCGCCGTGCTCGGCGACGACTTGCGCCTTGGTATTGCCGAAGTCTGTCGAATAGGCAAACGGGCAAACAAACAGGCAGACGATGGCGAGAAGGAGGAAGAGGAACATCTTCATACAGATATAGTAGGCTCTTTTTCTCCCTTTATTCAAACATTCCTTGGAAAATTGAATGTCAGCTACATGGATTCCGCCTTGAGAACGAACCGCCGATGTTCTAATCGCGACCTATGAAATCCATCGTTACTGCCGTTCTCCTCCTCTGTCTTCTCCCCGCTTTCGTCAGTGCGAAGGATTGGCCGGGTTGGCGAGGTGCCGACCGCAACGACCATTCGCCGGATAAAGGCTTGCTCAAAGATTGGCCCGCCGACGGTCCCGAACGCATCTGGTTGTTCGATGAGGCGGGCCTAGGCTACGCCGGCTTTTCGATTGTCGACGACACGCTGTACACCATGGGCGCGTTCGACGGGGAGACCCGATTGCTCGCGCTCGACGCCAGAACCGGCGCGCGGAAATGGGCCTTGAAAATAACGGACTTCTTCGCCGAAATGTCCAAGTGGGGCGACGGACCGCGCGGCACGCCCACCGTGAGTGACGGCCACGTCTACGCGCTCGCCGGCAACGGCACCCTCGTGTGCGCCAGCACCGACGGTGAAGAAGTGTGGCGTAAGTCGCTGGTCGATGATCTCGGCGGCGGCGTGCCGAAGTGGGGCTACTCCGAGTCGCCGTTGGTTGAGGGCGACATGCTGATCGTCACCCCCGGCGGTGCTGATGGAACGCTCGCGGCGCTCGACAAGAAAACCGGCAAGACCATCTGGCGTTCTACCGACTTCACCGACGGCGCGGCCTACTCCTCGGTCATCGCGGTGGACCACGGCGGCAAGCGCATGCTGGTGCAGTTAGTCGAGAAAAACTTTGTCGGCATTGATGCCAAGGATGGTTCGGTGATGTGGAAACACGAATGGCCCGGACGCGTCGCCGTCATCCCGACGCCAATCTATCACGAAGGCAAAGTCTTTGTCGCCACCGGCTACGGCGTCGGCTGCAAACAGGTCGAACTGGTCGGCGACGACGCCAAGGAAACGTGGATGAACAAGAACATGAAGAACCACCACGGTGGCGTCATCCTGCTCGACGATCACCTCTATGGTTACTCCGACGGCATCGGCTGGGCATGCATGTCTTGGGATACGGGAAATATTGTTTGGTCGGAAAAGAAAGCGCTCGGCAAAGGCACCGTGACCTACGCCGACGGCAACTTCTACTGTGTCGACGAAAAGACCGGCGATGTGGTTCTGCTGCGCGCCACGACCGAGGGATACAACGAGGCCAGCCGCTTTAAACTGAGTCCGCAGACCAAACAACGCAAACCGGACGGGCGCATCTGGACCCATCCGGTGGTGCTCGACGGCAAGCTGTATCTGCGCGACCAAGAGTACATTCACTGTTATGATGTGACCGCGAAATAGGTTGCCGAACCCCAGTAAGAAACATAACGGAGCAGAACATGGCTGATTGGTATTATTTGAAAGACGGAGAGCGGGATGGCCCACTCGACGACGAGGCGCTTTTGGACGCGGTGGGCAATGGTACGGTCGCCCACACGGATTTAATCTGGTGCGAAGGCATGGGCGATTGGCAGCCCGCCGCCGAGTTGATGGAGTTTGAAGAGGTGGAAGGCAATGCCGCTGCTGCAACCGCCGCCGCGACTCCGACCGCCGCCGCTACGACAACCAGCGCCGCGCCAGCAGCTGCAGCAGTACCGGCCGCCGCATCGAGCCAAGCTTGGTACTATCTCGCCAACGGCGAACAGACCGGCCCTGTATCGATCCAGCAACTCGGTGCCTTGTGCGCCGATGGCACGCTCTCGTCGGACGATTTGATTTGGACCGAATCGCTCGGTGACTGGAAAAAAGTGAGTGATGTGGACGCTGTCGCGAGCGCCGTATCCGGCGCTCCGGCTGCCGCCGCAGCGAGTAAGCCCGTCAAGGGGGTGAAGCTCGGTGGCCAGAAGAAGAAGACCGTCGTCCGCAAGACGACGGGTGGCAAAGGCAAGAAAGCCGTCGCTGCCGCCACCGCTGGAGCGGTCGCGGTTGGTGCCACCGCCGCCGCCGCTGCCACCGCCGTTGGTTCGTCTGCGAGCGATGCCGTTACGGGCGCTGTCGGTGCTGCCGGGGCCACCCCCGACACCCCCGACAACCGCGACGGGCACTGGGTGTATCCCGGGTTCAAGTGGTTGATCACGAGTTTTAAAGGCCGCATTCCACGCAAGAAATTTTGGATTGGTGGCATCCTCCTCTACCTCCTTTTCTTGGTGATGATGATTCCAGTCGTCGGTTTGGCGTTCGTTGGAGGCAAGGCTGTCGTCATGGACATGATCGGTGGCACGATTCCCGAGTCGATACCGATTCTGGTCATTGTGGCGATGATGCTCGGCTTCTTGCTGTACCTGCTGGTGTTCTGGTTCGCCTTGTCGATCCAAGTAAAGCGTTGGCACGACCGAGGCAAGTCGGGTTGGTGGGTGCTCATCGGCCTGGTGCCCGTGGTCGGCATCTGGGCCTTCATCGAATGCGGATTTCTGGAAGGAACGGTCGGCCCCAACGAGTACGGTCCCGACCCGCTCGGCCGGAAATAATCATGTTGCGTAACGGCCTGCCTGGTACGGGTGAGGAGGAGTAAGACGATGGCAGGATGGTATTTTCTGGAGAACGGCGCCCAAGCGGGTCCCGTGAGCGACGAGGAGTTGCTGGCCAAAACCGCGCACAACGAACTCCATCCAGACGACCTCGTCTGGCAAGCCGGCATGCCCGACTGGGTACCGGTTTCGACGGTGGTGGACATCGAAGAATCGGGCGGCGGTAAAGCTCCGCCGCCGGCCCCCGGTTCCAAAGCCCCTGCGCCCGCGCCGAGTGCCGCAGTTGTCGCCAACCCTGCGACCGCCAACTCGCAAACCGCTGGCGAGGAATGGTTCTACAACAATGACGGCGAACGCGACGGCCCCCTGTCCATTCTCCAACTCGGGGAACTCTACAAGTCGCGCAAATTGGCCAAAACCGATCTCGTCTGGAGCGCCTCGCTCGGCGACTGGACGGTCGCCTCGGAGGTGGAAGCGCTCGCGCCCTACAAGCCGGTTGGTCTCGCGGCCCCGCCGAAGAAAAGCGCGCCGAAAAAATCCGGCGGCGCGAAAAAGAAGAAGGGCATCGTCATCGCCAAATCGAAGACAAAGATCAGCACCTCCAAAAAATCCAAGATCGCTGGCCTCGTGTCGACCGGTCCCATCGACGTGGACGAACCCGCCGCCAAACCAAGCAAGAAAAAGTCCAATGTGACGCCGAAGAAGACCGCCAAAGCCGTCAACCCCTACCGCACACCCGCCACCTCGGCCGGCGGCCCTTCGGTGGGATTTGGCGGCGACCAGGTTGATTCGATCAGCATTGATTATCTTTCGCGGAGCCGCGTCTGGGTGATCATTATGGCGGTGTTCAATCTCATCGGCGCAGCCGTGTTTATTGCCTTTGCGCTCTTTTCCTTGATCATCGGCGTTATGGCAGCCTTCTCCAGCGGCAAGTTTGGCGCGCTGCTGGTGGTGATCCCGGTCGGCCTGCTCTATCTTGGTATCGCCTACCTCGTCGGCTATCCCGGACGCCGCTTGCTGAAATACGCGGCGGCGATCCGTCAGCTTGAACTGTCGCGGGATAAAAAGGATTTGCGCGACGCGATGGACGCCCAACGGGCTTTTTGGATGTACAGCGCGGTGATGACATTGGTCGCAGTTTTTATCCTTCCCCTCTTTTATTTCCTCGTGGCCATTGTTGGTATTTCGCTCGGGGCACTTCGATAGATCTATTATGAAACTCCAGCTCGCAACCTCCACTCTTCTCCGGCCTTGCCTCCACGTCGTTTTTGCGACCCTGCTGTTGTGCGTGGTCGCGTCTTGCAGCAACCGGACCGACAACGCCGCAGCAGAAGCCGCCGCCGACCGCAAGGGGATCCAAATTGAGGTCGCCAGCCAGGCCGAGCTGCTCACCTTGCCGGCGACCATCGCCGCCCACCGCAAGGCCTCCCCAGATCAGCCCGTCACCGCTTGGATCAACCCCGGCCACTATCGCCTGAGCGCACAAGGGCTGCTGCGCCTCGGTCCCGAACACGCTGGCACTGCCGCCGCGCCGGTGACCATTCGCGGCTTGCCCGGCAAACGCGCGGCGACCATTCTCTCGGGAGCCATCCGCCTCGAACCCGCCCAGTTTGTTGCCGTCTCCGAACCCGATCAAGCCGCACGCCTCCGCCCGGAGGTGCGCACACGCGTTCGCGAACTCGATCTGGCCGCCATCGGGGTCACTCCTTCAAATTGGCCCGACGCGTTCGACGACGCCGGCGGCTTGCCCGGCTTGTACGTCGGCGGCCAGCGCCAAACGCTGTCCATCTACCCAGAGAAGGCCGGCGCAATGACCATGGAACGGGCGGTCCGCAACGGCGACAAAACCACTCCCGGCATCTTCACCTACCGGGCCGAACATGCCGAGCGCCACGCCGCATGGGCGAAGGCTATCGACCGCGGCGTCTGGCTCAAAGGCTACTGGCGGGTGGTCTGGCAGAACGAAGCGCTGCGTGTCGCCGCCATCGATCCGGACAAACGCCAAGTCAGCTTCGTCAAAGGCATCAACGGCGGCATCGGCAACAAGTACCGCCGTCCCCACGGCAATGGCAAAGAAATCTACTGGGTGCTCAATCTGCTCGAGGAGGTCGACCGACCCGGCGAGTGGTGCATCGACTTCAAGAGCAACAAACTCTACCTGCTACCGCCCGACGATTTCGACACGGCGGAGATCGAACTCGCGGTGGTCAAATCGCCGTTGCTGTCGGTCGACAAGGGCAGCCATATCCGCGTGAAAAACCTGCGCTTCGAAAAGACCCTCGGCGAGGCCGTGCATATCCGCAGTGGCGAGTGCGTCGAGCTGCTCGGCTGCCTAGTCGAACATGCGGGCGGCGATGCGGTGCGCATTCAAGAGGGCAGGGGGCACCGCGTTCAGAGTTGCGAACTGCGCCACCTCGGTGCCGGCGGCGTGATGGTCACCGGCGGCGATGCCTCGACCTCCCCGCGCACCCCCGCCGGTCACGAGATCGTCAACAACCACATCCACGATTTCGGTTTGCTCAAGCGCGTTTACGCCGCCGGGGTGCAAGTCGGATACAAAGCCCGCACGCCCACCGTCGGGGTTCGGGTCGCCAACAATCTGATCCACACCGCGCCGCATGTGGGCATCCTGTTCGAGGGCTTCGATTCGGTTTTCGAGCACAATGAAATCCACAGCTATTGCGAAATCTCGAACGACATGGGCGGCATCTATTCGTATTACAAAGAGGCGAGCAGCGGCTACAATGTGATTCACCGCAACTTCATCCATACCACCCCCGAGGGCGACGGAATCTACTTCGACCAAGACGTCAACCACGCGACGGTGACCAGCAACGTAGTCGTGCGCATGGCCTTGAGTGAGGACGCGGTGCGCGGTATCGGCATCCTACTAAAGAACATCAATGGCGGCTTGGCTGAAGTACGGGACAATACGGTGCTGGAGTCCGGGGTAGGTTATCAATTGAACCTCAGAACCGGCTGGGGTGTGCACGACAATTACGCCGGCGCCAACCGGGTTCCGTGGAAATTGACCGGCGCGCCATTCAAAACCGATTCGAACGGCAACCGAACTGAGACGCTTGCCTTGTCCGAAGGCGAACGACCGCCGCTCCCGAATCTGGAAGGGATCGGTTTGTTCCCGGATGCGTACCGAAGCGCGTCCGAGGTTGAGGCCGCGCTGGCCTTGCGCGAACGCGTGCTTCAGCAGCGCGCCGCGTCGACCTCCGGCGATGGGTACAACATCGGCGACCGGAAATAGTCCGGAGCTGCAGCATCGATGGTGGTGACCGCAGAATACGCGGAACCTCGTTTAGGGTGGCGGTTTCATCGGGTGTTCCGGCTAGCTCGTCCGGTTGCACTAGGTAGGTAGTTAAATTTCAGGTGCCACGTTCGAGTACGAACGAGGCGAGTTCGGCGAGAAAGTCGCCTTGCAAGCCGTGGCTGTGCACGGCGTCCACGGCGTCCTCAATCAGCGCCGCGGCGCGTTCGCGCGAGGCATCGATGCCGTGTAGGGCGACAAAGGTAAGTTTGTTCTGCGCCTCGTCGCTGCCGGCTGGTTTGCCCAGCGTGTCGGTGTCGACGGTGGCGTCAAGGATGTCGTCGATGATCTGGAAGGCGAGGCCAATGTTTTGGCCGTACATCGTGAGCGCCGCGAGCTGGTCGGGTGTGGCGTCGACGCAAATACCGCCCATTCGAACGCAGGCGACCAGCAGGGCGGCGGTTTTGTGGCGGTGGATGTAGTCTAGCGTTTCCGCCAATGAGTCGGCGCGTTCGGGATTGGCGGCGAGCGACGCGGGTGCCACGTCGGATTTCTCCGAGGCGAGGTCTTCGATCTGGCCGCCGATCACCCCTTGACTACCAGCTGCTTTAGCGAGTTCGGTGACCAGCCGGGCTTCGCCGGTGCGGCCGAGCCATTCGAAGGCGAGGGTGAGTAGTGCGTCGCCGGCGAGCACCGCGTTGGCCTCACCGAACGCGATATGGGTGGTCGGCTTGCCGCGGCGCAGGTCGTCGTCATCCATGCAAGGCAGGTCGTCGTGCACCAGCGTGTAGGTGTGCAGTAGTTCGGTGGCCAGCCCAGCGCTCAGGGTCGGTTCGATCGGGGCGTCCGACCTCACCGCGTTGGCGGCGGCTAGGCAGAGAATGGGACGCAGACGTTTGCCGCCGGCGAGCACGGCGTAGCGCATCGCCTCGTGCACCAGCGCCGGACGGGTGTCGGCGGGCGGCAGGCGTTCCGCGAGTTCGGCGTCGATGCGTTGGCGGTGGGCGGCGAGCGTGTCGGAGAGAGCCATTGAAATTTGAAATCCTAATTTGAAATCGATGCGCGTTCCCTTGCCTGTATCCGCGAAAACATAAAACGACAACATCATTGCGCCACGCGGGGGTGCGCTTATGGTTTTGGCAATGAAGGACGACCTTTTAAAAGCGGCAATTGCGGCGCGCGAACGGGCCTATGCTCCGTACTCAAACTTCCTCGTCGGGGCGGCTTTGCGCACGTCGGAGGGAGCGATATTTGTCGGCTGTAACGTCGAGAACGCGAGTTACGGCGGCACGGTCTGCGCCGAACGCGTGGCCCTGTTCAACGCCGTGGCCGCGGTCGGCACTTTCAAAGTCGAAGCTTTTCTGTTGGTCACCGACACCGATCCGGTCGCCGCCCCCTGCGGGCTGTGCCGCCAAGTGATGAACGAGTTTCTCGGCAAAACGACGCCGATCTATCTCGCCAATCTCGATGGCATCAAGTCGACCTACACGATTGCCGATCTGCTGCCGCGCGCGTTCGGTCCGTCGGATTTGTAGACATCGCCCTGTAACTGATTATGTTTGAAGGTTGGGATTCATGGCAATCGGCTCGGGAGGGCCCTCGCCCTCCAGGGTCCTATTCTAAGTTGAAATTTGAGATCACAATGATTTGCGACCACGCCGCCCGCAGGGCGGAAACAACTGATTACTATCCAGCGGCTCGGGAGTCCCTCGCCCTCTAAGGGCTGGTCCTTTTGAAATTTTAAATTCGAGATTTGAGATCACTCATTGGGCCCTTGCCAGCCAGTTGAGGCAGTGATGACACGGTCCGGCATTGACTCGCCTGTACATCACCGCAATGAAAGCCGCATGACTTACGATTTTGAAACCGTCCCGGATCGCGCCAACACGGGTTCGTTGAAATGGAACAAATATGCGGGCACCGAAGTGATCCCGTTGTGGGTCGCGGACATGGATTTTGTCGCCGCGCCGGAGATTCTCGCCGCATTGCGCGAACGCGTCGACCACGGCGTGATTGGCTACACCCATCCGACGCCGGACGCGTTGGCCGCGACGATCGCCTATCTCGAACGCGTTCACGGCCTCCACGCCGAAGCCGAACACCTGTTCTGGATGCCCGGTATGGTGTCGGCGCTCAACTTGCTTTGCCACGCCTTCGCCGAACCCGGCGAAGGCATCATGACCGCCACCCCGATCTACCCGCCATTCACTTCAGCGCCCGTGAACCAAGGCCGTCGCTGCATCGCGGTGCCGCTCACGCCCGACCCCGAGAACGACGGACTGGCCACCTTCGACCGTGATGCCATGGAGGCTGCGGTCACGCCGGACACGCGCGTGTTTATCCTGTGCAACCCGCATAATCCCCTGGGCCGTGTGTATAACCGTGACGAACTTACTTGGCTGGCCGAGTTCTGCGTCCGTCACGATCTGGTCCTCATTTCCGACGAGATTCACTGCGACCTCGTGCTCGAGCCAGACACGCCGCACCTTTCCACTACGACCCTCAATCCGGCCCTCGCCGAACGCACCGTGACGATGCTCTCGCCGAGCAAAACTTACAATATCCCTGGCCTTTGTTGCGCGTACTCGGTGATTCCCAACGACTCGTTGCGGCACCGCTTCGCCCGCGCCACCAAGGATATTTTTACCGAGATCAATTGCTTCGGATATGCCGGACTGACCGCTGCCTACACTCACGGCGAACCCTGGCGCCAAGAACTGCTGACCGTGCTGCGCGGCAATCGCGATCGCGTGTACGACGTGGTCGGCACACGGTGTCCAGAGGTAAAAATGCGTCCGATGGCGGCGACCTATCTCGCTTGGATGGATGTTTCGGCTCTTGGTTTGGACCACCCCGCCGCGCATTTTGAAGCCCACGGGGTTGGCCTTTCGCCCGGCAGCGCCTTTTCGGGGCCGGGTCATGTCCGGTTAAATTTCGGCTGCCCGCGTTCCTTGCTGGACCAGGGACTCGAGCGCTTTGTGGCGGCGGTTGCGGCCGCATCATAGTCCGCGTGGTGTCGTCTTCATGAATGCGCTTGATCCACGGCGAATGAGCTGACCCGAATTAAAGTCTGTAGTCATCTCGGTCGTGCTCAACCGCACCGGCTCGGAAGGCCCTCGCCCTCCAAGGTTATAAATTTCGAACGATCCTGAAATATTAACGCCGACCACCAAAATACCCTCCGCCTGCCGGACCTTTTGTTCACTTCCTTAAAATATTAATTTCAAGTGATTTGTGACAGCGGTTCAGAAAACGTTTGATCGATTTTAACATATTCTCGGAACGATTTCAAAAATCCGCAAACGCCGAGGGTCTTTTTTTCATAGAGGGGATAGAATGAAACCATCCGACTCAAATACCCGCCCAACTCTCCTCTTGTTGTTCTTGCTCGCGCTGTTCGGGGCCGCTGTCCTGCCCTCGTTCGGCCAATGGCGAACGGAAAACCTTTAACCTCGTGGAGGGCTGGCAGGGGATCTACCTCAGGGTCGATCCCGGCGTGGCCGCGAGCATCGGGGTGACCCTCGCCGCGTTCTCAGAGGTCGAGGAAGTCTGGCGCTGAAACCGTTCCGGCCTCGACGCACGGATCTTCGACGACCCGCACAACCCGGTCACCAGACCCGAATGGCAGATTTGGCGGCGGGACGCGCTCGCCGCAGG
>ENA-ORXR01001872-ORXR01001872.1-marine-metagenome-genome-assembly--contig:-NODE-1872-length-21263-cov-3.403191_pt1 | contig 21263 bp, 21 predicted proteins | sample MGYA00237866_ERZ511479 | MGnify/ENA metagenome assembly ERZ511479 | reverse complement strand
AGCGTACTGTTGCATCAACACCAACGCCCGAAACTTCGCCAAATTGGGTCAGCTACTGCTAAATAACGGCCGATGGAAGGGGCAACAGCTGTTGACTGAAGACTTTGTTGTCGCCATGCGCACACCCCAAGCAGTTGGGAAATATGGCTACTCTATTTGGATAGACAATAAGAAAATACCAGACTTTTACCAACTCCAGGGACATCTCGGCCAATACGTTATTGTGGTTCCAAAGGAAAACATCATCATTGTTCGGCTAGGGCGTCAGCGAGACCGCACGGCTGATTCGATAACCAGTATTGTGCCCATTTATGTTGAGCATGCGATAGCGTTAACGAAATGAATATCTCTGACAATTTTCAATCAAACAACTCAAGGCTCATGACATGGCTCGACTAAGCACACCCAAGCACGATGAACTCAGCGACGAACAGCGCGCCGTCCACGATGCAATTGCTTCAGGCCCACGCGGTGAAGTGGTCGGCCCTCTAGGGGTTTGGTTGCATCGCGCCGCGCTAGCCGATAAAGCCCAACAATTGGGACAGTATTGCCGTTACGACAGCTCACTGGAACCGCGCCTTTCTGAATTGGCTATTTTGGTGACAGCCAGAATCTGGGACGCTGGTTTTGAATGGGATTCTCATGAACCACCAGCGCGTGCAGCAGGCTTGGCCGACAGTATCATTACTGCCCTAGCAAATGATCAAGAGCCAGAGTTTGAACATACTGATGAGTCAGTGGTCTACCGCGTATCTCGCCACTTGAATATCGATCGCGAACTGTCACCGGAGTTATACGCTGAAGCCGAGCAATTACTGGGTAAGGGAAAATTAGTCGATCTGATTGGCGTATTAGGATATTACGCGCTCATTTCGATGACGATTAAGGCGTTTGAGGTAGACCCAATTCATAGTTGATAAGACGTATGTGATCTAAACAGGCTTCCCCGCCATAAACGTCACAAACGACGCATTCGCATTAATAATTTCAATGTCTACAAACCCGAGGGTATTTAAGGCATTCAGGTACCAGGTAAAAGGATAAGTCACCAGCACGCCTTCAATTTGCTGGCGCTTTTTCTCCACCTCTTCCTCCGTTACTCCCCGCGCTCGCTTGTAGTCGTGATAGATCTCGTGAACACAGTCACTACTAGCCACTTTATCCGATAAAACCAGCGTAGCACCCGGAGCCATCGCCCGATAAATTGACTCAAGATACACAAGCGGATCACGAATAAAATGCAGGGTCCAGTTATTTAACACATAATCAAACGGCCCGAGCTCTTCCGGAAATATTTCAGAGTGAATAAGTGTCGCTTTATCAAACGAGCGTTCGATCATATCTATCGATGAATCAACACCATAGAGATTACGGAAACCGGACTGATATAACTGTCGCAAGGTTTCGCCGGTTGCACTGCCCACATCAATGATTTTTGGCTGTTCAAGACTGCCTTTTTTAATGAGGCTTATGCACATCTCAATCACCCGAAGGTAATCCGGGATTTCTCGCCGCGCAATGCCATCAAACACTTCTGCAACCTGTGCATCAAACTTCCAGTTTCCAGCACTCGCCTGACTGCTTAAAGCTTTAGCTTGTTTTTGATAGGCCTGCGTTCGCGCTTTAGTCACCGGATCGTTAGTCCAGGAACGCATTTCCCCTGACTGCTCCGGCAAATTACTTTCTAAGGTCGTCAGGGCTTGCCGCTTTTTATCACGAGAATAACGAACCGCAAATCGAATGGGTAAATCACTGCTCCCCAGCGCGGCATCATCGTAAATAAGTGCTTCAGTCGTCCGAGGAAAACTTAGCTTATTTTCTTTTTTCGAATAACCATTCAGTCTAAACAAAATGTCCAATGCCGATATCGAGGTAGTTGCTGAGACTCCCAGCATTGATTGATCACCACTGTCCAAACTCACTTCCTGATCAGTTACATACTCTGTAATTACGGCATCCACAGGTAATTTCCCTGCGCGCATCCCCGGTGGATAATTGGTTTCAACCACCACTTGCTCAGCTGCAACCCGACAGGCCTGATCGATAATTTTTTTGGTGTCGACAAAGTGATAGAGCATTCCGGCCAGTAGCACCAGATCAAACGCTGCATCATCCGCTTGCTGTAAATAGCTACTCACGTCCTGCTTGATGATAATGGCACGCTCTTGCCAATGTGCTAACAGCTCAACTGATTGATCCACATAGTTTTGCTGTACTTCAACCCCTATATAACTTTTTGCGCCATAGAAAAGCGCCCACTGCCCTGCCGCACCATTACACGAACCAAGATCCAGCACTGTCTTACCCGCGAGTAATTCCTTAGGCAAGAGAACGTTAAACTTCGTCTCTAGAAATGCCTTACTGGTTGGATTAAAGCTACGGTGACGACGATTATCATCCTCGTAGAAAGCGGGAAATTCATCAAAAGGCAGTATGGGTATCGACATGCTTTAGCCTACCCTAGCTTGTTATTTGGGTGAACTTTTATCATCCAATCAAATAGCGATCGATTCCACAGCCACATAACCACTTTCTGGCATAGCACTTCATACCTGATCAGCATTGGATGCATTGCCTCAGGCCAGCGCTCTTGGTGCTTAACAAACTTTCCTGTACTATCCAGTGGCTCAAATTTATCAAGCAACTCAGTCGCTTCCAGCTCCTTAAGATAGGCTTCGGGAACACAGTCCATTTCACGATACGCCGTGGTAATAAAGTCCAGATATTCCTGAGAAGGCTTAAGGTTCGGTGTAATTAATACGGCACGGTAATAGAAAAACTGCTCGCCTAGATAACCCCGGAAAACCTTATCGTGAACATTTCTAAAGGGCACCCCTTCAAAGTAATCCATACGTTTAGCATCGGACTGTCGCATCAGGTACAGCTTGCCGTAAACTTTCTCCCCCAATGCTGCGTCAGCTGAGGCAAAGCCGTGATCTTTGTAAAATCCACTCTGGGTGAAACGCAGTGCAGCATCTTCAAGCGTGTAATCTATTGATTCGTAAATAGTGATACGCCGTTCCTGCAAGATATCAGGGCTGAGGTTAGCGCCAAAGGCAAAGTAGTAAATGCGTTGATCGTCTCTTGGACAAAGGATTCGCATCACGTTAGCCCATTCAGAGCCTAGTTTCCATATCAGTATTCTAAACAAAGCACTGCCTCTTTAGCTTAAACGGTAAAATCAACGCTTCTGTAATCGTAATTTGTACTTTACGTAAGTTCACCCCAAACTAGTCTTACTTCATGTCTTACCGAGGTAATGAAATTATGTTAGCTTCAACTGTCCGGCTTTCAAGCAAAGGTCAAATCGTTATACCAAAAGAGGTGCGTGACTCTTATCACTGGAGAACAGGCACCGAACTTGTATTAGTAGCGACAGAGGATGGTGTCATGTTACAGGGCAAATCATTATCCGAGAAAAAGATCTCAGCTAAAACGTTACGTGGCTGCCTGCAACACACGGGTAAAGTAATTTCTATTGAGGAACTTTGCAAACCTGTTGAGTATTGCCTACACCAATAAAACTAAAGACCCGCCGCCAGTGCGCCTCTCCAACGTATCATGCGCCTTCCCAGCATCTGCTAGCACAAACGGCATCAGCTCATCTTCAGCTCGCAACACACCTTTACAAAACGCTTCAAACACAGTATCTGCCATCACACGATATTGCTCAGGATCGCTCATATAATGAAATAGAATCGGACGTGATACCGTCAGAGATTTAGCCGCTAATGTACTCATAAGCAAAGGATCGACCGGCCCCGAAGATTGCCCAAAATTCACTAGATGACCACACATAGCGAGGGACTCTAACGAACCTGCAAACGTATCAGCGCCGACCGAGTCATAAACCACATCAACGCCTTTGCCATCAGTCAATTCCGCAACTGCTTCTGCAAAGTCAGCTTCGCGATAAAGAATCGTATGCTGACAGCCTGATTGACGCGCGGCTTCTGCTTTTTCAGCACTTCCAACCGTCCCAATAACTGTCGCGCCTTGATGCGAAGCCCATTGGCAAAGCAGCCGCCCCATTCCTCCGGCAGCAGCATGTACTAAGATAGTCATCCCCGCTTCGATGCGATGTACCCGACACATCAACATCTCAACCGTCATCGCACGAAGCAGTGTACTTGCCGCCAGTCCATCACTGATTTCATCATCTAACTTTAACGCTAAGGCAGCAGGTAAAATGCGCTCAGAGGCATACGCTCCATATCCTGCCGTGACGTAGGCAACCCGATCACCCACAGCAAAACCCGTCACATCATCACCGATCTTCGCGACGATGCCGGTCGCTTCACAACCCGGCGTTCCTGGCAATGCCAGCGTCTTGTACAAGCCTGAACGCACATACACATCATGGTAATTAACACCAACCATGGTCTGCTTGATACGCAGTTCACCTCGACTCGGAGCAGGAATATCAACCTGCTCGACTTTCATTACATCAGCCGCACCATACTCACGAATTACAATTGCTTCTGCCATTTCAAATCCTTATAACTGTGGGTTAGGGTCTTCAGTATTACCGCTGCCTTCTTGTAGCAGTAGATAGTTCATGGTCGAGGCAGCATGGCGAAATTTCATCGCTTCCTGATACTCAGGGTCAGCAAACCAAGCTTCTACGTCAGCTTTGCTCGGAAACTCTAAAATCACCATTCGGCCATCGTAGTCTTGCCCTTCAACGCAGGTAATGTCTTCGCCTCGGGTGAGGAACTTACCACCGTATTTTTTCACGATGGGCGGTGTTCTATCCGTGTATTGTTTGTAGGTTTCTGCATCATTGATGGTCATCATCGAAACGACGTAAGCTGGCATGTTAATTTCTCCTCAGAACAGTTTAGTGCGAATACGGCATCTACTACTCAAGCATCGTAGCGTTAACCTTAGCTTCCGCCATTCGCCGCTCAGCGATTTCATCCGCCACATCCGAAGAGGGTCGCCCGCTTTCATCCGCTTGAGAGAGTATTGAACGGATGGTGTCAAATAATCCGTGAATTCGTGTCAAAGAAGCTTCACGTGAAGGCGTATCAAAGATCACTGTCGATGCCCCCATCATGCCACCCGCATTCACCACATAATCCGGCACATAGGCAATGCCTCGCTGTTGCAAAGCCACGCCATGACGAGGTTCTGCCAGTTGATTATTTGCCAAGCCGCAAATGACTTTGGCCTTGATTTCAGGCAGCGTTGTATCGTTGATAATAGCGCCCATCGCACAGGGTGCAAATACATCAACATCTTGCGCATGAATAGCTTGGGGTGACACCGCTACCGCACCGTATTTCTCTACAATCTCTTTCACTGCTTCATCACGCACATCGGTCACCACTAGCTCAGCGCCTGCACCATGCAATTGTCCTGCTAAATCAGCACCCGTCGCACCCAGCCCTTGAATGGCTACCTTTAAACCCGTTAACTCTTCTCGACCCCACACATGAGCAGCTGCTGCTTTAATTCCAGTGAAGCCACCTAAAGCGGTGAACGAAGAAGGATTAAATCCAGGCTCATACTGACTGGCGCGTGCGAAAATATAGTCACAGTTTTCTGCTAGCACATCAGCATCCTCAGGCCCCACACCGACATCAATCGCTGTCCAGTAACGACCGTTTAGGGATTGCACATGCTTTGAAAACGCTCGGAGCAGCTGAGGCTTATCAGCTCGTGAAGGATCAGCAATAATTACGCACTTACCACCACCCAATGGCAAACCTGCAACCGAACTTTTATAGCTCATGCCTTTGGATAATCGCAGCACATCAGTTAGTGCATCATCAACCGTGGCGTAAGGATGCATGCGGCAACCACCGGCGGCTGGCCCAAGTGCAGTTGAGTGGATCGCGATGATCGCTTGCAAGCCCACGGATGGGTCGTTACAGAACAGCACTTGCTCGTGTTGGTCGAAGTCTTTATGGGTGAAAACGGTCATAGTAATCCCTGAATGATAACCTGCGGTATATAGCTTATCGGAAAAATTCGGGTGGCAAGTCGAAAGCGGCGTCATCAAAGAAATCAAAGGCGTTAGGCAAACGATAACCCTTAAGCCACTGCTGAATACCCTTTACCGTTTTCAGGCCGGACAGATCCTCCTCCATCGCCAGCGTATCTTGTTCCAACTGCTCAGTATCCTCTTTGAACCGCTGCATGACTTGCGCAGGCGACACCACGCCATATGAATGAATCTGGGACATTTGCTGGAGCGGCATCGCAATTGCTTCTACCTCCATCCTGATATCTTCTAGCTGACGCTCCAGCACCTTAATAAAATGCTTGAGCCGATCATCCGCAATATCATCAATCATGGTCTGATCGATCTGCTCAACTTCCAGCTGTAGCTCCAGCAGTTTTAATAAGTCCTTTTCGCGATACGCGCCTGTGACCTTTTGCATCAACTCCGTTTTACGCAGGCGCTCATCCTCATCGGTTTCACGATCCGGATGCAATGCTCTGGTTAGTTCACGATACACCGACTTGATAGATTGGCTGACCTTCTCCTCCTCTTCGCGTGCTCTTGCTTCTTTCTTAGTTTCCTTGGCGGTTTTCTGTTTCGTCTCATTCCCTGCTGCTTGCTGACGCTCCTTTTCTTCCATCTGTTCAGCGACTCGGGCAGCGACGGCTTCCGGATTGTTTATATCAAAATCATCACCAAGATCAACGCCTAATTCTGATTCAAAAAAATCACGCACCGCATCCTCTGCGACTCCCCTCATTTGCCCATCTATCTCATCAAAACTCTCTGAGCTATAGCTGTCGTGGATTCCCCGTAAGTCATCAAACCCTGCGGCGATAAGTTCAGCAGACGTTTCTTCAATGAAATACGCCATCTTATCCCGCTGCACACCAGAAAAGCTTTTGCGCGTAAAAAACTTATCTAAACGCCTCACTAATTCAGCTCGAACTTGATTATATCGCTCCATCAAAGGGGCAAACGTTTCGCTACGCTTTACCTCAAATTCAGACACCGTTTCCTGCCACTTCGCCAATAACGCTTTTTCTTTTTCAATCTTGCGAATGGTGGAATTAAATTTTCGTTGAGCGGGACTTAGCTTTTTCTTTTGCTGTTTTTTTGCTTGAATGGCTGATCGGGACATGATGTATGAATTCCATTGAGCTAGGGATGGGAATTGTTGATTTTACGGTCACCACTGGAGCCAGTCAAAACTTTAATATTCCGAAACAACACTTGCTCGTGTTGATCGAAGCATTCTAATGATAAACTATGATAAAGCTAAAAGCGTTATAAGGGTTTGTCAACATGGCACAAGCACTCGAACATTCCAATGTCACTTTTGAAGAATACCTAACGGGCGAACGTGATGTTGAGAACCGTAGTGAATACGCTGGTGGCGAGATCTATGCGATGGCTGGTGCCAGTGAAACACACAACACTATCGCAGGTGATTTTTATGCCCGCATCAATATTCACCTGCCGGAACAATGCCGCGTGTGGCAATCCGATATGAAAGTTGTTGGTAAAACGCTAGATCAGCAACCCTTTAGTTACTACCCAGATATCATGGCTGCCTGCGAGCAAGACGATGATGCTAGTGATTATTACCGAACCAACCCAATCCTGATCGTCGAAGTACTCTCCAAATCAACACAGAGAACCGATTTAATTGAGAAGCTAGATAGTTACAAGCAAATAAATTCTTTACTTGAATACGTCGTTGTTTCACAAAGAACACCTTGGGTTCGTGTATATCGCCGGCGTAATAACTGGCAGCTTGAAACCTTCGGTGCAGAGGACAGCTTAGTTTTGGAGTCGATCGATATGGAGCTTCCGGTGACGGATATTTATCGGCGAGTTAGGCGCGAAGTGGGTTTGGATATACCACCCTTGTAGTGCATTGCTTTTGCTAAAACTGGCAAATATTACATCAATCCGTTAAATTCGCATATCACCCAACACTCCCCGCATCCTCAAAGGCTGATATGACCGATACAGACACGGTAGCAGACGATTTTCTTTCTCGCTGGCAAGGCAAAGACGGCACTGAAAAGTCGAATTTTCAGTTATTTCTCTCCGAGCTATGTGAAATGCTGGAAGTGGATAAGCCTGACCCAGCCGCAGCAGATAATGAATTGAACAGCTATGTGTTTGAGCGGCGAGTGGACATGCCGCAACCAGATGGCAAGGTAAATCGCGGTTTTATCGATTTATATCGGCGCGGTTGTTTTGTATTGGAAGGCAAACAAAGCAATCAAAAGTTGGATTCCGGAAGTTGGGATAAAGCCATGCTACGGGCGCATTCACAAGCGGATGCTTACATTCGTGCTTTGCCGCTTGATGAAGGTAAGCCACCGTTTCTGTTAGTGACCGATGTTGGCCGAACGCTGGAAATTTATGCGGAATTCAGCCGCTCCGGTTCAACCTATACCGCGTTTCCTGATAGCAACAGCTATCGCCTGACACTTGATGACTTGCGCAAACCTGACGTGCGCAAATTGCTGGCAACGATTTGGAAAGACCCACACAGTCTTGATCCATCAAAGAAAGCCGCGCGAGTCACACGGGCGATTGCCAATCATTTAGCGGAATTAGCCAAGTCTCTGGAGAAACGACACAGTGCTGAAGTGGTTGGTACATTCCTAATGCGCTGCCTGTTCACCATGTTCTCCGAAGATGTTGGACTGTTGCAGAAAAAGAGTTTCACCAAACTGCTTGAGAAGCTTTACGGCAAACCCGATAGCTTTGCGCCTGCCTTGCAGAACCTGTGGACGCTAATGGATCAAGGTGGTTACGATGCTGCCACAATGGAATCCATCAAACGCTTTAACGGCGGGCTATTCGCTGATTCCAGTGCGCTCAAACTGTCAAAAGGGCAAATTCAAATGCTACACATGGCAGCGGAAACGGACTGGCGTTTTGTTGAACCAGCGATTTTCGGAACTTTGCTGGAGCGTGCTTTAAACCCAAGCGAACGTCACAAACTCGGCGCTCACTACACGCCTCGTGCGTATGTTGAACGTCTGGTATTGCCAACGGTGATTGAGCCATTACGTGAAAAATGGCGCGATGTGCAGGCTGTAGCGACGATGCTGGATCAAAAGGGTAAACGCGATAAAGCGATTGCTGAAATCCGTGCTTTTCACACTTATTTATGTGGTTTGCGTATTCTTGATCCGGCGTGTGGCTCGGCGAATTTCCTATACGTGACGCTGGAACACATGAAGCGACTGGAAGGTGAAGTCCTCAACACACTCAGTGACCTTGGCGACTCTCAGGGCATGTTAGAGCTGGAAAATATCTCAGTGAATCCGCAGCAATTCCTTGGAATCGAGGTTAATCCTCGTGCGGCAGCGATTGCTGAAATGGTGCTCTGGATTGGTTATCTGCAATGGCACTTCCGAACGCATGGCAATGTGGCACCTGCCGAGCCTATTTTGCGTGATTTTCACAATATTGAAAACCGTGATGCGGTGCTGGCGTATGATGGTGTGGAAACGGTGCTGGATGAAACTGGAAAGCCAGTGACACGCTGGGATGGGGTAACGATGAAAGTCCATCCGGTGACTGGTAAGAATATACCTGATGAAGCAGCGCAAGTTGAGCAGTTACGTTATCTGAATCCTCGTAAAGCTGAATGGCCAGAAGCAGATTTTATTGTTGGTAATCCGCCATTTATTGGAGCTGGGCCGATGCGGGCGGCTTTGGGGGATGGCTATGTTGAAGCATTGCGAAAAACATGGAAGGAAGTGCCAGAGTCCAGTGATTTTGTTATGTACTGGTGGCACAAAGCCGCTGAAGTTGTAAGAGCAGGAGAAGCAGAGCGCTTTGGATTTATCACGACTAATAGTTTGCGGCAGACCTTTAATCGTAGGGTGGTTCAGGCTCATTTGGCTGAGAAAAAGCCGTTGTCACTAATCTTTGCAATTCCTGATCATCCGTGGGTGGACTCGGCGGATGGCGCGGCAGTGCGGATTGCCATGACAGTTGGGCAAGCCGGATATCATTCAGGGGTTTTACAGGTAGTGACTGTAGAGTCTGTTGTTGATGGGGACGATTCTCATGCTGTTGAATTTAAATTGAGTAAGGGCAAACTCCATGCAGATATAAGCGCAGGTGCGAATATTGCAGCAGCAAATATCTTGCAGGCGAATGAAGGTATTGCTATCAAAGGATTTGAGCTGGGTAGTCAAGGTTTTTTGGTTAGTAGAGAAATTGCGGGCGATTGGCTAAGCCAGTCTCCTGAGCTATCTGAGTACTTGAAGCCATACATGAATGGTTCTGACTTAGTTAAAGGTATTTCGAATCGTTTTGTTATCGATTTTTTTGGTTTGACTCAGGAGAATGCAAGAGATTATCCGGTACTTCTCCAGCAAATTTATGACAATGTTAGACCTGATAGGGTAGTAAATAATGAAGCTAAAACAGCTAGCAACTGGTGGGTTTTTCGCCGTAGCGGTGAAAAAATCCGGCGAGCTATTAATGATGTTGAGCGATATATTGGTACTACGAGAACATCAAAGCATAGGGTTTTTCAGTTCTTAGATAAAGGTATGATTGCCGAGAGCAAAATTGTAGTAATTGCCCTAGACGATGCATTTTTTCATGGAGTGTTATCTAGTCGCCTTCATTCACTATGGGTATTTGGCACAGGCGGATGGCTAGGGGTCGGGAATGATTCGACTTACAACCACCTAGACTGTTTTAACAAATTCCCATTTCCTAATATAAATGGGAATCAAAAAGTAACCATTTACGAGTTGGCAGAAAAAATCGACGTCCACCGAAAACGCCAGCAAGCGCAACACGAAAAACTCACAATAACCAATATTTACAACGTATTGGAGCGACTTCGCCAACTTGATGCTGATCCTGAAAACACCCCAGCACTGACCAAGAAAGAAAAGGAAGTTCACCAACAAGGATTAGTGGCCATTTTGCGTGAACTCCATGACGATTTAGACCGTGCTGTATTTCATGCTTATAGCTGGGATGATCTTGCTGAAACATTGGTTGGTCTGCCGGGAGCAACCACACCGCTGCCGGATAAATCAGAGGCACAGGCGGAAGCCGAAGAGGAGTTATTATGTCGCTTGGTTGACCTGAATACTGAACGCGCTGCTGAGGAAGCGAAAGGAAATATCCGTTGGTTGCGGCCCGAGTTTCAGGCTCCGGAAACTGTTGTGGCGGAAGAAACTACAAGTGCAGCTAAACAAGATGAGCAGGGGGACACCAAAGCTAAAGCCACCAAAAAAGCGGTTCCTCAAGGCAAGCTTGTCTGGCCTAAAGTGCTACAGGATCAGATCAAGGTGGTACGCGAACAGTTGGCGTTAGCGCCATTGCCTGCAGAGGCGATGAGGATGCAATTTAAGCAGAACCCAAAAGGGGTGTTGGACGTTTTGGATGCTCTGGTTGCACTGGGTATGGTGATTGAAGAGAGCGGAGAATACCGTCTGGTCTAAGCTGCTTTTGCTGTGTTTATTGAATATTGATATTGCTAAATAGCTTCGCATGAAGCGATTAAGCAACTTATTCGCATCAAAATACACCAATAAATGACGCGAATAATTGATACAATAGCGTCATGACCTATATTTGGCAACACTCCAACTGGCCTAACTTCACATACGCTGATAACGCTATCCCCGCGAATCAGCTTTACCACTACGCCCAAAACGCGAGCCGACTCAGCAATCAATTACAAGGTATCCCTGATGAGCAACGTTTGGATGCCTGCATTGACCTTATGGTTAGTGAAGCCATTACCACCTCAGCGATAGAAGGCGAACACCTCAATCCAGAAGACGTGCGCTCATCGCTAAGAAACCATTTAGGCTTAAGCTATCCACCGCTACATATCCGTGACCCACGAGCGCAAGGAATCTCGGCGCTGATGGTTAACAATTTCCAACAAGCAGACCCTCAGCTAGATGCTGAAACCTTGTTTCGCTGGCATCGCATGTTACTACCAAATGCTTATGACGCTTGGGGGCACAAGCTTATAGTTGGCGCATGGCGAACTGAAGGCATGGATGTGGTCAGTGGGCCGTTAAACAAGCAGAAAATACACTTCTCGGCACCACCTGCCACTTCAATTGATAAGGAAATGGCGGCGTTTTTCCAATGGTATAATCACAGTAACCCGCAACTCAGCTCTCCCGAAGCGCTGATACCCGGCCCCATCCGCGCCGCCATCACACACCTTTGGTTTGTTACCATCCACCCTTTTGACGATGGAAATGGGCGCATCGCTCGCGCATTAGCCGATCATGCGTTGTCGCAAGACACACGTCAGCCGGTACTTCACAGCTTATCGACCGCCATTGAGCAAAATAAACAGGCGTATTATGACCAGCTGGAACAAGCGCAAAAAGGTGATCTGGACATTAGCGAATGGATAGCGTGGTTTGTTGACATCACAATTCAATCGCTCAATATCACTCAACGCACTATTGCTTGGACTGTACAGAAAGCCAACTTCCTGAAACAACACCAAGCTGTTATGAACAAACGGCAGCAGACGGTGGTGCTTGATTTATTTAGCAACGGGGTAGACGGCGATCCACGGTCAGTTAATCGTAATAAATACGTGAAGCGCGCAAAGTGCTCACCCAGCACGGCACTGAGGGATTTGCAGGACTTGGTAAAGAAATCAGTGTTAGTGCAGCTTCCGGGTGAAGGGCGGAATACGCGGTATGGAGTGAATATTGCTGACGCCAACTAAAGCTCCCTTTGCTAACAAATGGCTAGGGGGCATCGTTTCGTTTATAGTTGATAGAAATCACCGGAGGTCGGCATGCAAGCTTTGAAAAATCACATCACCCGCGAAGAATACTTAGAAATTGATAATGCCTCGACAGAAAAACATGAGTTTTATCAAGGTGATATTTTTGCTATGTCGGGTGGGTCATTCAATCACTCTGCCATCAGCACCAATATAACCACGACATTACAAAATTTATTAGATAAGACACCTTGTCGTCCGATGAATAGTGATATGCGCATCACAACCCCCTCAGGGCTGGATACTTATCCGGATATTTCTGTGTTTTGTGGTGATCCTGAATTAACCGATAATGATTGCACTTTGCTAAACCCTGCACTGCTAATCGAAGTGTTATCACCCAGCACAAAAAACTATGACCGCGGAGACAAGTTTTTGCATTATCGCTCTATACCCAGCTTGCAGGATTATCTATTGATTGACTCTGAGAGTATCCATATCGAACATTACCAGCGTCAAAATAGCAATGAGTGGCTGCTTCATGAGTACCGTGAGCCAGATGCCTTAATACACCTAAAATCAGTCGATAAAACGATGGCAGTAGAGAATATTTATCAACAGGTCAGGCACCAGTCAAGCTAGCTCTACCAAAGCCCCCCTATGCGAAACCACCTGGTAGGACAAATCACAACCCGCCGCAACAGCCGTTTTTAAATCCTCCCCTTGTAAATAAGCCGCGAGAAAACCCGCATTAAACGAATCCCCTGCCGCAGTAGTATCGACTGGCGTAGGGTTTAAAGTAGGTTTATATTCCACCTCGGCACCCTTTTCATCCAAAAATAGTACCGGGTTCGGCCCATCCTTAACAATAACCTGCTCAACACCCGCTTCATGATAACGCGCCATGGTTGCCCGCTTATCCACATCCCCAAAGAACTCTGCCTCATCGTCAAAGGAAGGCAGTGTCATATCCGCAACTGCCGCAGCACGCATCACCCATTGCTTCATCTCTTCCAGATCTTTCCACAAACGAGGTCGTAAATTGGTATCAAAAACCACTTTCACACCTGCGGTTTTCGCAGCGGTCAGAGCACTAAGCAAAGTCTCCCGATCCTCATCAGCCAAAATCGCCATGGTAATACCGGAGAAGTAAGCCGTATCATCTTCTGTCAATGCCGCCAGCGGTTCAAGATGCTGAGCGAGACAACGGGCGGCTGAAGCACTACGCCAGTATTGAAAGCTGCGCTCCCCGTTTTCTAACGAAATCATGTACAGCCCTATCGTGCGATCCGGGACGACACCGATTTCAGGAATAATGCCGGCGTCTTGTATGAAATCTGTAAAGCGCTTTGACAACGCATCATTTCCAGCGCCTGTCAGATAGGCTACTTCGACATCAGCAGCAGCCATTTTCCGCATATACCACGCCGTGTTAAAGGTATCACCAGCATAGCTCAGTGCGTAATCGCCTGAGTCTTGCGGCGCCATCTCAACCATGCATTCACCAATTGCCAGAAATCGCTGACTCATATCGTTATTTTCCCTATTAAATGATTAGTTCTATCGGTGGGTTGTTTACTTTGTAACGCTCATCCAGATTGCAGGCATTTACAAAAATGGTACTGTCAGTCTCACGCATTCCATAACTTTCATGGATATGCCCGAAAGCGTGTATCTTTGGTTTGATTCGTTGAACCGTTTCCAGCAGATCCTCACAACCAACCCGCGCTCCATGTGTACACCAATCCAAAATCCCAAAAGCCGGACCATGTGTTAGCAATACATCGACATCATCTGGAATCAGATCCCAGTGCCAGCGAATATCTTTGCCTCGCCGACGATTGAATGCCCAATCAAAAAACTCCGGCTGGATTGGTGAACCCCAGAATTTGACACCTGAAAGTTCAACTCCAGAATCATTTAGGTAGACAATTCCTGCATCTTTTAATGTCGCTTCAGCGTCTTGACGGCGCTCATCTTCAAAGCAGCGTTCATGGTTTCCAGCAATCACTATCTTGTGGGCGAAATCCTGCTTTGCCATATAGTCTGCAAAGTCCGCCGTATCATCAAGACTGCCACGACCAGTAAAGTCACCGCAGTGAATTAACACATCCCCAGAATCCAGCTCTAAATGGTGGTGTAAAGAATGAGTATCTGAAATGAAAGTCAGTTTCATTCAAAGTCCTGCTTTAGGTATTTAATAATCGTGTGGCCATTGTGCCTGTATTCCGGGAAGTGTACATCCCTATCTGTATGCGTTAGTGGAACTCGTCACTTAGAGTAGTTAATATGATTCCAACCCTATGGGCAATTGTATTGTACAGAATCTAATACTGAGCAGACTATGAAACTAACCCACCCTGAACGCCTATTCCCTATCGAGCCAAGCACACGAAAACTGGCTCGCGAACTTTACGAGCCAATCGCTGACCTCCCCATCATCAGCCCACACGGTCACTGCGACCCGCAGTGGTTCGCCGAAAACAAGCGCTTTCCTAACCCCGCTCAGTTGTTCGTCGTCCCTGACCATTACGTTTTCAGAATGCTGGTTTCTCAGGGTATACCGATGGCTGATCTCGGCGTTCCGCTTGCCGATGGCAGCAGCACAGAAACCAATCCTCGCAAAATCTGGCGCTTATTCGCTGACAACTTTCACCTATTTCGCGGCACACCCTCATCCATTTGGCTAAATCATTCCTTCGAGCATGTGTTCGGAATTGATGAAGCATTATCAGCAGATACCGCGGATGCTTATTACGATCATATCGATACCAAACTTGCTGAAGATGCGTTTCGCCCCCGTGACTTATTCGACCGCTTTGGTATCGAAACACTAGCCACAACAGAAGGCGCTCTAGACGATTTAAAGTGGCATAAAATGACGGCTGACAGCGACTGGAATGGCCGTGTCATTACGACCTACCGACCTGATGCCGTGGTTGATCCTGAGTTTGAAGGGTTTGTTGATAACATCGCTCATCTTGGCGAAATGACCGGAGAAGACACTGCAACTTGGGATGGTTATTTGAATGCGCACCGTGCCCGCCGAGCCTTCTTCAAAACCATGGGTGCAACGGCAAGTGATCACGGTCACCCTACCGCCCGCACCGAAGATCTGCCTCAGGCTGAAGCAGCAATCCTTTTCGAAAAGGCATTATCTGGTACTTGCAGCGCTGAGGAAGCGGATGTATTTCGTGGGCAAATGCTCACTGAAATGGCACGCATGAGTTTAGACGATGGTTTAGTCATGCAAATTCACCCCGGCTCTTTCCGTAATCATTCCCAATCCGTTTTTGCAGAATTTGGGCGGGACAAGGGTTTCGACATCCCATCACGAACCGAATACGTGCATGCCCTAAAGCCAATGCTCGATGCGGTGGGTATGGAGCCTGACTTAACCATCATTCTGTTTACGTTGGATGAAACAACCTTTGGACGTGAACTTGCGCCGTTAGCAGGTGCTTACCCTGCGCTGCGACTTGGGCCACCTTGGTGGTTCTTCGATAGCTATGAAGGAATGAAGCGCTTTAGGGAAACAACAACGGAAACTTGTGGGTTTTACAATACGGCTGGTTTTAATGATGACACTCGTGCGTTTTGCTCGATTCCCGCACGTCATGATGTCGCCAGACGTTCGGATTGTGCTTATCTGGCAACATTGGTTGAAACTGGGCGATTAAATCTCGAAGAGGCGCAGGGGCTAGCGCATGACCTGACTTATGGATTGGCTAAGCAAGCCTATAACTTAAAGTGAAGATATATTCTGGCCCACGCGAGAAATAATGCACTGTTGGACTTTGTTGCATATTCAAGGATTTAAATCTACTATCATAAAACTCATACTGAGCTAGTTTTTCACTTTGGTCTTTATTCATTAGGCTAGGGCTTCCGAAAAAGCAGCTTTTTATAGGGTTAATATTTTACTTAAAAAGAGGACGGATGGATGATCAACAAATTTACAAAGGTCGCTGCTGCTGCAGTGATTACGGGCGTACTAAGCTCACCTGCCATGGCTGCGGCCGAAAGAATTAATATAGGCTACTTCTTAGAGTGGGCCACACCCAATATGATTGCAAAAGTTGAGATGGCTTACGATGAGGCATTAGGCGTACCAACGGCGTGGACAGCTTTTGATGCTGGTACTCAAATGACCGAAGCGATGCTTGCGGGCGATATCGACATCTCTTTCAGTCAAGGTCTTGCACCTTTTATCAATGGCGTAAACGCCAATGCACCGATTAAGATGGTTGGACTCGCGGTTCAATACCCTGCGAATGAGTGCGTGGTTAGAAATGGCGCTGGCATTGATATGACGAATGCTTCTGAGCTGGAAGGCAGAACAGTTGCTGTGCCACTAGCAACCATGGCTGACTTCAGTTTCCGCATGCAGATGCGTGCACTAGATGTTGACGTTAAAAAAATCACCATTGTTGATCAGGTTCCTGCTGATGCAGTGGTATCGCTTGCTGAAGGCAATGTTGATATGGCATGTATATTCGGTGGTAATGCGCTTGCCGGTGCTCTTGAGGTAGGTAAGCAGTTAATGCCAGCGGGTGAAATGGAGAAAAACGGTATCATTAGCTTCGACGTTGTATCTGTCAGAGAAAAATTCCTTCAGGAAAACCCTGATATGGTTAAGACCTTTATGGATGTGACAAACCAAGCCAATGTTGACTTTGCTAAAGACCAAAGCAAGATTGGTTTGATTCAGAAAGAGTCTGGACTTAAAGACATTGAAGCCACTGAAAAGCAAATGGCAACAATGTCATTCCCTACCAATGCTGAGCAACTTGAAAAGTACTTTGGCAAGGATGGAATCGCGGCGACTGCGATCAAAGTAGTTGGCGATGCATTTGCTACAAAAGAAAACCCTGCTAAAGATGACTACAGCGTCGTAATCGACACTTCATTCCTCAAATAAAACGGAAGAAATTATTAATTCAGAAGCCAAAAAATATATTCCTGATTATTGTGACGGGGTATTGAAAGACTTTCTGCAACAGATAGTCATAGGCATGTTCTGAATTAATTAACAGCAGCTGGCTGGCTAGTTCATAGCTAGTCAGCTACTCATCAAATCATCCATTTTATATCTCATATCATTCTGGAACCTAGATTGGCGGAGCGAGCTTATCGTTTATAATTAGCCTGGCTTATTTTACTAGGAAATACACACTAAAATTAATAACAATTAACATATGGTTATAGTCAAGGCAATAAATAACCGATCATCGGCGATAAAGAGCCACTTATATTATATTTCATGAATATTCAGCCATCGTTACATATAGTTGTAAATGACTACTTCTGATTATATTTAATTCGAAAAAGTCATATCTCTATAACTAATTCAAGGATGAATACAATGAGATCACAATCACTTAAGAAGGGAATTTTATTGACCATGATTGGCCTCTTGGCTTTACTAAGCAATTTTGCACACGCCCACGGCGGCGGTCACCATGCGAAGCCTGTACACTATAAGCATGTCACTCATGCCTATAGCCACGGACAGCCAGTGTATGTTAATAAGATCTATGTTTACCCTAAACATCACTATCACCCAGCAACTGCATACGTTCCGGCAGAGTACCATGCCCATGCGGGAAGCTATCCCCTGCACAGGCATTATTACTGGAAACAGCCTCACTATGCTTATAAAAAAGCACACCACCATTAAGGAAGATTTAACGCCTGAAGTAATTAGACGTTATCGGTGTGCAACACCAGACCACGCTTAAAAGCAATGATCATCGTGGCATGCAAGGGCTGGCTTCCAATGGCAGTCCTTGTTTTTTGGTAGGGCTACCCTGCAAAAAGCAAAACAAAAGCGTTAGGAACCCATGCATTTATTGCAACCTAAAAGAACTTCTGCAATTCCACTTGAATGTAATCGTCTTTCGCAAACGCATTCAATGGATCTGACTCATCAATATTGGTAAACACCTGAGCTTCCACATTCAGTTTCAGCCCATTACCAATCCGGCGACTGCCTTCCACTCTTAAACTGGTTGAACCATTGTCGAGATCATAAAAAGTACCGCCCAACAACTCACTACTCGCCTCGTCATTCAACGCCAGTCGTGCACCGACAAACACATCATTCTGGAACGGTGCTGTTAGTGATTCGCCTCGCTTATCAAAGTGATATTCGCCCAACAAACTGACCTCAGCCCCCGATTCCAGCGCCTCCAGCGAGTGCTCAAAGCCACCGACTGCTGCGGTGTAATTTTCAGCATCACTACGCCGATGCACCACTTCAAGCTTCCAGAGCGTTGCTTCACCCGTGTACTGCAGGTCAAGTCCGAGCTGTTGGATCAATGGATAGTGAGGCACAAGTGCCGGGGAGCCATTTTTAGCGCCAACCGTGAAACTTGGGTCACGTGAGGTGCCATCAAAATAGCTCAAACCAAGATCCATTGAATCCTTGGTATGTGACCAGCGAAGCGCATAATCGATATGCTTTTCTTCCTTGGACGATTCATAAGTCGCCGCGTCAGTATCGACCACAAGTCCCGTTCTGAAACGCCCAGCACTGCCCGCAAAAGTACGCTCTCTAAAGTACGGCAATATAAATAAATCCATCGAGCCATTCTCTAACAGGCGACTGGCACGCAGCATTGGCTGACCCAGCTTATCTTCACCGTCAGTGCCTTCAACGCCGTCGGTTTGATTGATGATATCAACCAAGTGGGCAGACTCGGTTACTCCCCAGAACTTCTTGCCAATTCCAACCTGAAACTCCCAATCACCTTTGGCTCGCAGATAGTCCAGCTGCCGGATATCCGCATGAGTGCGCTCCTTATCGTTCTCGTCCCAACGATAGTAAGGCGTGAAGGTGAACTGTTGATTCTCATCATCCCATTTGTGTTTATATTCCGGCTCTACGCTAATCGCGAAGCCACCGGTTTTCTCCTGTCCGGCGTGAGCGGGGTCACTAGTAAAATACCTGCCCTCCAGCGAAATATTGCCGGAGAATTCACCCGCATGAGCCACCGATAAAATCGCAGATGAAACCGCCAGAGAAGCAAGCAATAACGGAAAACCGAAACAGGCCTTACCAAAGATTCCTAAGGGATTTCGCATGTCTGTTATGTCCTTATAATCTGTCTTACAAAAACCTCCATCCATTACAAACCGACTGCTTAGGCGATTCGGCAACCAATAGAGGCATCTTCATTTTCAGCAGGTGCGCTTAACGAGCTAATGATTTGTTATTAAAATCACGAGATTTTAAGCCGCTTCTAAACTTGTAGTTAGTCCACTGCAAGGTGGTGCCTTTACCAGACTGATGATTAACCATTGTCATCTTCGCCGGACGCCAGAACTTGCCCAGGTATTGCTGGTAACCCGATGCGGTAAGGGTTTTCAACAAGGCATTTTTACGGTCGTAATACATGACTTTAGTCACGCGATAACCTTGCGTATCAATCCATGCTATCTGCTTGGTGTAACCAGAGTATTTGTAAGCTGGAATACGCTCAATAACATGACACTTCCAGGCATTGCCAGCACCACAAGCCTCTTCCTTCAGGAACTTGTATCTGTACTTCTCAACCTCCTGAGAACCTAAATCTTCAAAGGCAAACTCACTACCCATAAACGGGCCAGACTTGTTACGCGAGTTAATGCGCTTTACACGCTTCAATGCAGGCAGATATAGCCATTGATCATCCGGCTTTAATCCGTGCGAAAAGGTCAGCATCTTGGTGCCTTTTACATCCGCTGGCTGATCAAATAGTGACAGCGACTTATCACCTTTACCATTCTTACCTTCCAGAGTCTTTGCACGCATTACCCGTATGCTAGAGGCACCCGCACGATTGGTTAGGATCATCTTCATATCCGAGCTAAAATCGCCGTAGCCCATATCAGATGCATCGGCTGCTTTAGCAATTCTCAGGCCTTTTTCAGCCGGGCTTTCCGCCATGACAGCGCTTGTCGTCGCCAGCAAGGTAGCGGTTGATAACAATCCCATTAATATCGTTTGTTTCATGTCATTCTCCGAGGTTTAAGTATTTTTTAAAATTAATTACTCTTTGCTTAGCTATAGGCGTTAACTCGTGCCCGCTGTTACAGCCGCTGGTGTGACGGGAATAACATCCTTATTCTCACCCGTCAGCCAAGCATCCAGATAAATCAAGATCGGTGGTAATAGCAAGAAGTCAACAATCAGCGCCAGCGCGATAACGATTGCCGTTAATAACCCCATATCCGCGTTCAAGGCAAATGCTGAGGTTGATAGCACTAAGAAGCCTGCAACTAAGGCAACCGAGGTCACCCAGAGCGCTATGCCTACCGTTGAAAAGGCATAGCGAACCGCATCTTCTGCACTCAGTCCTTTTTCTCGTCTAGCTCTCAGGTATTTACTGAGAAAATGGATGGTGTCGTCAACCACTATACCAAGGGACATCGCGGTGACAACGGACAGCCCTAAGCCTATTTCGCCACTGATTAATGCCCAAATTCCGAATGCCATTCCCGCAGGAACCAGATTGGGGATCAAGCTGAGTAAGCCATACTTAAACGACTTCAATGCTAAAATCAGAATCAGTGAAATCAGCACTAGCGCAATCGTCGTACCACCCA
>ENA-ORXR01001870-ORXR01001870.1-marine-metagenome-genome-assembly--contig:-NODE-1870-length-21269-cov-12.170017_pt1 | contig 21269 bp, 15 predicted proteins | sample MGYA00237866_ERZ511479 | MGnify/ENA metagenome assembly ERZ511479 | reverse complement strand
GCAGGGCCGGGCGCGGGGTCAAAGCTGAAAAAGGCCGAAGCTGCAGGCGTGAAGATTCTGACGGAAGACGAGTGGCTAGAGCTGATTGCTTAATCCGTTTTTCGCTTGCCAAATATCAGACGTTCAAACCACGACGACATCAGCATTTGTCCTGCGAAATAACCAAGAACGAGACATATCGCACCGATGATCGCGAGGATTCGAAGAATAGCCGTACGAGGGCTAAGGGTGACCGCCACATAATCTTCGTGAAACCGAACATCCTTAAGGGCGAGGCTTGCAACAGATCCTTTATATCCGGCGTTGTTCAAATCGTAGATCGGGACATATTCAAACAACCCGTAGACCGCTTTGACGGCTTTATCTTGTAGGTCTTTTTCGTTCTTTCCGACGATATTATCCAGAGCTTTTCGGTTGCCATTGTCAGAAATACGGTCTCTTTGGCGGTTCAAAAATTTACGCGCGGCCGACTTGATTTCGCCCAGTTCTTCCGCTGTTTCCTCATCGGTACGAATCTCGATTTTCACAGGCGAAAGATTATCCAAATAAATTTTGGGTACGCCGTATCTGACACCACTTTTAAAAATGCCTTCCACGTGGCTTTCATACCCCAGTGTAATGGCTGAGAATTTTGTGTCGATTTCCATCGTATTATCGGCTTTGAAATCAATCGTGGCGGTTTGCAGTTTTATCTCCGTCGCCAAAGATCGAAGAGGAGCCGCGCCAATTTGTTCATCTAAAGCGGCTTGAGCCGTTTCCTCTGTGATCTTTACGTCAAAGTCTTTGACGAAGAGGAAAACGCCCAGCGTACAAAGTGTGAGCAAGCCGAGGATGCCGAGACATATTTTCTTCGTCATACATTATACTCATTTCTGATCGATTTCGCGTATATCACCGTCTCAATAACTCCGTTTCAAATTACGCGTAATCTTCGCCCACTCAGTTCTATTCGTTCGCTTGATATGCGCTTTATAAGCCCGCTCATCATCGAAAGCTTCATTGACGATATAACGGCCAGGGATTTTCGGGTGCGGTTTGACGTCGAAATAATGACACCCGGGTTCGGCGCGCGTTAGGCGGGTATGTTCCGGCAGCGCGCGTTTGAATGCCTCTCGGTCGGCTTCGGGCACATCGGCAAATCCTGAAATCACATACATGGCTAGAGAGGTCGACAAGCGGCTTTCAGCCACGCCTTCACATCATCGTCGACGAGTGGACTGATTTTGTCCCACACCTTACCGTGATAGGTGTTCACATAGTCTCGCTCTGCCCGGGTCAGCATATCTGTGTCGATGAGGTCGCGGTGGAGGGGCGCCCAAGTGAGATTGGTGAAGCCGAGCATGTCGCGCTCGCCGCCGTCAATCGCTTGGCCTTGCGTTACATATTGCAAGTTCTCAATCCGAATGCCGTATTCGCCCGCTTTGTAATATCCGGGCTCATTACTGACGATCATGCCGGGTTCCAGCGCAATTTTATTTGGCGCTTTCGAAATGCGCTGCGGGCCCTCATGCACGCCGAGAAAGACCCCGACGCCGTGCCCCGTGCCGTGGTCATAGTCCAAACCCGCCTGCCAAAGCGGATGTCGGGCGAGGGCGTCCAGATTGCTGCCTGTGGTTCCTTTGGGGAATCGGACCGTGGCCAGCGCGATGTGGCCTTTCAGCACGAGGGTGAAGCGCTCGCGCATTTCCTGCGTTGGCTCGCCAATGGGAACGGTACGGGTGACATCGGTTGTGCCGTCCGGATATTGCCCGCCGCTATCAATCAGGAATAGCGAGCCAAGTTCGAGCTTTTGAACCGTACCCGTGTTGACGCGGTAATGCACAACTGCGCCGTTTGAACCCGCGCCTGAAATGGACTCAAACGACAAATCGCGCAGGGAGGTGTCCACGCGGCGGCAGCGTTCTAATTGTGTCGCGGCTTCGATTTCATCGACCTCGCCGGATTGGGCGTCTGTGTCGAGCCAATGTAGGAACCGCGTCAGCGCTGCGCCGTCGCGGATGTGGGCCGCTTCCGTGCCTTTGATCTCGACCGCATTTTTTTTGGCTTTGGGCAGGGCAATCGGGTCGGAGGCAGATTTGACTAAAGCTCCTGCGTCTTTCAGTGCATCGACATGCCAAGCCGAGGCTGTGTTGGGGTCAGCGATAACAGTTTTCTTGGCGAGGGTTTTGAGGGCGTCAGTCAGCGCGTCTTCGGTTTGGACACTAACCTCATTTCCGAAATGCGCCCGCACCTCGTTTGAGAGTTTCTCCGGCGCGATGAATAATTGCACATGACCGGCTGCATCGATGATCGCAGTCGAGAGGGAAAGCGGCGTGCATTGCACATCGCTGCCTCGAATATTGAGAAGCCAAGCGATGGAAGCAGGCGCGGTGATGAGCGCCGCATTTGCACCGCTATCAGAAATTGACTTCCCGATCTCCGCGCGTTTCTCTGCATGGGACTTCCCTGACAGGTTGACGGATTGAACCGTGACAGGAGTGAGCGGCGCGGGCGGGCGGTTTTCCCACGCGGCATCTATTGGGTTTACGTCGAGGCTCTTCGTTCTGCCGCCTGCTAAAGCGACAGCCTCACGGATACGGGCGAGGGCGGCTGGACTGTGCAGTCGCGGGTCAAAGCCTATCGTTTGTCCTGATTTCACGTTGTCGCGCAGCCAACTCGCCATACCGCCGCCCTCTAGTTTCGTGAAGGCGAACAGGGTCTCATCAACTTGCTGACGGACTTGTAGCGTGTAGCGTCCGTCAACGAACATGACAGCATGTTCGCGCCCAATAATCGCAGCGCCTGCGGAGCCGGTGAACCCGCTGACCCACATCAAGCGTTCGTTGCAATCCGGCAGATATTCATTCTGATATTCATCTTCATGTGGGACGAGGAAAAGATCGACTCCCGCTGCGGCCATTTCCGCGCGGAGTTTGGGAAGGTGCTTTCGGCCAAAGTCGGGGCCACCTGTTACGTCATAGTTCTGGAACATATCAGCTATGTGGTTCATCGCGTTCCGATTCTGCCCCGTGTTGCAAGAAGGATGGGGCGATTTTATGGTTAATAATTTGTTGCCAATGTGGTGCGCCCGGTCGAGCAAAAAGTAAAGAGGGGGGGTATTTTATTGCCAAGGCTTTCTTGACAAAACTCAACGCCTAAACAGAACCTTAACGGGACGCCTCCAACTGCTTGCAAATATGCATAGCTTAGTCCCTGCGGCATCGGTTCTCAAATGGGTAAAAGTGTCTAAATAGGCCTCATGAAACGAGTAGATGCAATTCAGCTTTACTCACAACACTAAGAGAATTCACATGACGACCATATTTAACGGCACTGATTTTATTACGGCTCCTGCGACTGCACGCCGTACTACAACAGCTCAGCCTGTTCGCACAGGTCTGGCCGTACGCCGCGACGCGCGCCGGAATCGCCGGATCGCCCGCGCTATCTAATTAGGTAGCCTACATTGTTAATAAAAAGGCCGTCTATGCTTTGCATGTGACGGCTTTTTTTATGGACGCGGCTAAGCTGGATTTTGAGCGAGAAGGGATGTCCAGCCTTGTAGGCTGGGTTGCGGGGTTACATTCAGGCCCGCAGTCCGAAAGCATTCCGCAACCTGCGCGGCCTTCTCATCCAAAATCCCCGATAGAATAACGCGTCCGCCGGGGGCCGTTGCAGTCACGATATCATCCGCCAATCCCATAAGCGGCCCGGCGAGAATGTTGGCGAATATCAGATCAAACTGGCGGCCCTTTAATACAGGAGAGTCAAATCCATCGGCAACCGCGGTTTTGATACGGCCCGAGACATTGTTTTCAATGATATTGGCGTCCGTGACGTCGATGGCGTCAGGGTCAATATCCGTTGCGAGGATGTTTGCGTCGGGGAGGGTCTTGGCGGCTGCCATGGCCAATATGCCTGCGCCGCATCCCAGATCCAAAATGCGATCGATTTCCACATTCGCATCTAACAAATCGCTGAAAATACGAAGACATCCCGCCGTCGTTCCGTGATGCCCTGTCCCAAAGGCCATGCCAGCATCGACGAGTAGCGGGATAACGCCGCTTTCTACCTTATCCGCATCATGGGATCCATAAACCAGAAACCGTCCGGCGCGCACGGGCGGTAGGCCGGCTTGGGTCTCGCTGACCCAATCTTTGGCGGGGAGCTGTTCTATAGAGGCCGAGAGCATCTGCGCCGCGTCCAAAGCGGCTTTGGCCTGTTCGGCTGCGCCTCGGGTTTCATACAGGCCTTGGACCAGCATATTGTCAGGCGGCGCGTCAAAAATTGTGACGCTCAGGGCGCTCATATCGCCTTCCATGCCGAGGGCGTCGGCCAGATCAAAGGCGGCGTCAGGGCTGGCAGTAAGGTTCAGAGCCCAAGGGCAGAACGTGTCGGTCACTTGCCGCTCCGCGCGGCGGCCTCGCCTTTGGCGGGCGGCAAGGGCGCGTCTTCAACGATCTCCCGCATCAGGCTTTTGCCTTTCAGGGTGCGGCTCCGCAAACCTCGACACCCATTCACGTTCAATTGACCACCCTTCGCCCCGCAGAGCATATAGGCAATTAATTCCGGCTGTTTCACATGACCGTTATGGGCGAAGAGCGGATCCACAAAACCGCCGACAAAAGGGAAGACAGGCGGAGAGAATTCAACCCGCATATCAACCACATTGAAACCCAGAATATTGATAAGACGGTTTCGTTCTGACTCGCTCATCATGTCAAAATCGGTTTCGTCCCCGCGCATACTTTTGGAGAGCAGGTTTCTGTAAAACGGGACGAGTTCGTATGTCAGGAAGTCATTGATTTCCGACATCGCAATAATGGTCGGACGCTCTGCGTCTGTATAGGGTTCCGGCGTCATGCGGTCCGTCTCGGAAATGTCGGACAGGCTGAGTAAGGGCACCTGATTGGCTAGCATGAAGAACTGAGTCCCTTTGATCATGTCGTCATAAACGTTGCCGCGGCCATCGGTCATGGCGTCACGCATGATGTCAAAGGCGATCTTGGAGCCGAGACTTTCGGTTACGAAGGCGAAGGGGTCGGTTTCAATATCGCGTAGGGCGGCGACTTGGCATATATCAATGTGATTGACGCTCGCGCCTTGTTCTTCGAATCCATAACCTGACGCATCCAGAGCCGCGCTGCACATCGCGCCGCGCACGGCATTTCGGATTTCCTCACCCGCCGGCCCCAGATAGAGCACTGCATCGGAGAAGCCGTAATTCACCAGCTTGTCTTTCAATCGACCATTATATTTCCGGCGTAAGAGCGCAAGCTTGCCCAGTTTTTTGCGGCCAAGTGCATCTTGCCCAACGTGAGGCGCCTGCAGGCTTTCCCAGAAAATATCGTCCCAAAAGACACGGTAAATCACATACTCAATATTGCCATCGACCTTCAAGACTTGCCGATCCAAACAGGCCAAATCCGTCAGTTGCAAAGTCGATCCGGGCAGGGTTGTCTTAAATATACGCGTTTTCGTGTCGGTGATCTGGATTGAATTATAGAGGCGGATGTCCTCATTTTTATCGTCCCGGCCGCATTGGCTGGCGACGGATTTTTCTTCAACGTTGCTGTTATAAGCATCGGCCACGCCGGAGATGAAAGCATTGGCGAGAGGCGCGTCTTCCGGATTTTCAACATAACCAATTCCGTGAAGATACATGATGTTTATACGTATGGTTTGCGCGTCGTCAGGCGATCGTTCAGCAATGCGCTCTAACCCCTTGAAAGACCCGTTATTATCCCGGTCAGAGGAGAGCGCGTTAATGTCCAAAACTTGAAAAGAGTTGGACGCGCATCCCGAAAGGAAACATGCGAGAACGACAAGGCAGATGATACGTAACATATGTCGTTCCTACGCCCGGTCTACGAAGCCGTCCAAGACTTTCTTCTCACCGGCTTTTTCGAATGCTACGGTGAGTTTTGTTCCATCAGTCTCCGTCACCTCGCCATAGCCGAACTTTTGATGAAAGACGCGGTCCCCAATGTTGTAATTTGAGGTCTTGCCCTTGGCGGGGCGGCGGACGGCGTGGCCTTCAATGTCTTTCGGGGCGCGGCCAAAATCTTTGTTCTTATTCTGTTGGAAGCGCTGCCATCCGGGGGAGACGCGGTTGGATTGCGCGCTCGCAAAACTGCGCGAGAAATTATCCGCCACGCGCTCTGCAACTGAGCCGCCATCATGCAGACCGGAATCGGACGCCGCTTCGACATGGTCCGGCGGCAATTCGTCAATGAAGCGGGACGGTAGCGAGGATTGCCAACTGCCATAGACTTGGCGGTTAGCGGCGAAGTAGATCTTTGCCTGCTCGCGCGCGCGCGTGATGCCGACATAGGCGAGGCGGCGTTCTTCCTCGAGCCCCGCCATGCCGGACTCGTCCATAGATTTCTGCGAGGGGAACATGCCGTCTTCCCAGCCCGGTAAAAACACGAGCGGGAACTCCAGACCTTTGGCGGAATGCAAGGTCATTAAGGAGACCTGATCTTCGACGGCGCCATTGGTCTTGTCCACATCCATAACGAGGCTGATGTGCTCTAAATAGGCGGGCAGGGTGTCGAACTCGGCCATAGCTTGGATGAGCTCTTTGAGGTTCTCCAAACGCCCCGCGGATTTGGCGTCTTTATTGTCCTTCCACATTTGGGTGTAGCCGCTCTCGTCCAAGATTTGCTCGGCCAAGTCTGTGTGTTTGATTGACCCAATTTGTTTGCGCCAGCGGTCCAAATCCAGACAGAAGGCCCGGAGGGAGGTTCTGGCTTTGCCGCGAATTTCATCGGTTTTGACGAGCTCCCGCGTGGCGGTTTCAAGCGAGACCTGCATAGACCGGGCAGCACGTTGGAGCTTTTGCACAGAGGTCGCGCCAATCCCGCGCTTGGGCGTGTTGACAACGCGCTCAAAAGCGAGATCATCTGAGTCGTTGACCATGAGGCGCAAATAAGCATGCGCGTCGCGGATTTCCTGACGTTCGAAAAAGCGCGGTCCGCCGATGACTTTATAGGGCAGTCCGATTTGGATGAAGCGTTCCTCGAAGCTGCGCATCTGCCGTGATGCCCGAACGAGGATAGCCACGTCCGAATATTCACGGCCCTTGGAGCGCCAATTCTCAATCTCTGTGCTGATGATACGCGCTTCGGCGGGGGCATCCCAGACGCCGGTTACAGTAACTTTGTGACCACCCTCATCTTCCGTCCAAAGCGTTTTGCCGAGACGGTCTTCATTGGCGGCAATGAGGCCGGATGCGGCGGCAAGGATATGTTCTGTCGAGCGGTAATTGCGCTCCAAGCGGATCACTTTTGCGCCTTGGAAATCCGTCTCGAACCGAAGGATATTATCCACTTCCGCCCCGCGCCAGCCATAAATCGACTGGTCATCATCGCCGACCACGCAGACATTATTGGAGCCCTGTGCCAGCAGGCGCAGCCAGAGATATTGGCAGACATTTGTGTCCTGATACTCGTCGACTAAGATGTAACGAAACTTGCCGTGATAGCGTTTGAGCACATCGGGGTTGGTTTGAAAAATCGTGAGATTATGCAGGAGAAGATCGCCAAAATCCGCTGCGTTTAGAACCTTTAACCGCGCTTGATAGGTCTTGTATATCAGCTGGCCTTTGCCTTCGGCGAACATATATTTCTGACCTGCGTTCAGCTTGTCCGGCGTCAGGCCTTTGTTCTTCCAATTATCGACGAGCGACGCCATGTAGCGCGCAGTCCATTTCTTATCATCAATCCCTTCGGCTTTGATGATCTGTTTGAGCAGGCGAATTTGATCGTCGGTGTCGAGAATGGTGAAGTTGGATTTCAGCCCGACGAGCTCTGCATGGATACGCAAGATTTTCGCGGCGATGGAATGGAAGGTGCCGAGCCAAGGCAGGCCTTCAGTGGTCTGGCCAAGCAAATCAGACACGCGGTGGCGCATCTCGCGCGCGGCTTTGTTCGTGAAGGTGACCGATAGGATTTGTGAGGGGTAGGCGAGGCCTTGGTTCAGGATATGGGCGAGGCGGCAGGTCAGCACGCGCGTCTTGCCCGTGCCTGCGCCCGCGAGAACGAGGAGAGGACCTTCTGTGCTGACAACCGCGTCTTTTTGCTCAGGGTTCAGTCCGGCCAGATAGTCACCCGGCTGCGCAGCCCCGGGCCGCGTCGGCATCGCCATTTGCGAAATCGACCGCGCCTCTGCAGGTCTTTGGGGCGCGGGCGGCGCAGGGGTGAAGGAATCAGGATTGCTCGACATGTCCCGAAGAACATAGAGGCAACAACAGCGCATGGCTATGGGCTAGGCGGAGGGATAGCAGGCGCGTCCACGCAATTGATTGCGTTCGTGGGTCTTGGTCGTAGATAAATGTCATCCCGGCCTTGAGCCGGGACCATTTGACCAAGCGCCAAGTGATAATGACAGCAATTTACGCTGTCCTCTCCCCAACCAAACCGCAGGGCTGGTCCCGGCTCAAGGCCGGGATGACATGGGCAGGTAGATGGTTCGTTTTTCCTGTTTCGTGTGTCTCTGTCGTTTCGTTTCTTCCTCAATCTCGGTATTAAATGGGATGTTCGTGTGGGTGGTTAGGCTCTGCGGTTGCGAATGCGATATGCGAATGCTTTGAGCCCTCCCAGCTCGTGCAATTCCTGTTAATCAGGAAATGCACTAAGTGCCAAGAAGCCCCACACGACGACGCCTTTCTGCACTACCGGCCTAGCTACGCAGTCGAGGCGTAATAAGCTCGCGATAGGCCACCCAGAACGACGGACATTACCCCGCCGCGCCCAATGACAAGCGCCGCTTTTCACCGATCAGGTCAATGTGCACATGACCGCCCGTTGTGAAAAGACGAGTTAAATATGCGGCATCAGACCCAATGTGCGGATGGAGTTTCTGAACTATTTTATAAGCTATTGAATTTCGGTGTTAGTTCGCTGCGGCTAAGCCTCGCGAAACGCGGATATAAGTGTTGGGTTCCCTAAAGATTGGTAATTCTCCGTCAGATTTTGTCTGAAAGAATGTGGCAGCCTATGCTACACCGCCGCTTACAGGGAGACACATCATGATCGAGTTATATAAATTCGGACCGGCCTTTGGGCTGCGCGAGACAGGGCCATTCGTGCTTAAAGTCATGGCCTATATGCGCCTCGCCGGCATTCCGTTTACAGACGTTGTGCAGGGCGATCCTCGCAAAGCGCCGAAGAAGAAAATTCCGTATATTTCGGACGAGGGCGAGGAGATTGGCGATTCGACCTTCATCATCAAACATCTGAAAACCAAATTCGGTGATCCGTTGGCGGAAGGTCACAGCGTTGAAGACCTCGCCAAGGGCCATGCAATAAAGGTCATGCTGGAGGAGCGGACCTATTGGGCGGGGATGATCTATCCGCGTTGGGTTAAAACGGACCATCATCAATTGCTGGCGGACACCTTCTTTGCCGAAATTCCGGGATTTATCCGCATGCCCGTGTTTCGCATGATCGCCAAAGGCGTGGCGAAGTCCGCGACAGGACACGGTATTGGCCATCACAGTGAGGCTGAAATTTTCGACTTGGGTTTGGATGATATTAAAACGGTGGAAACGCTCTTGGGCGATCAGGATTTTATGCTGGGCACAAAACCCGCAGAGGTCGATGCCACGGCATATGCCTTCCTCCACGGGATGAGCGCAAAGGTGTTCCCAACCCCGATCCAAGCCCATATCCGCGACTCGGTGGCTTTGATGGGGTATCTGGAGCGCATGGACGGGTTGGTTTTTGGCGGTGAAGACTAAGCTTAAATTTTCACCTCCATTCGAGGTAAAATTGACATCTTATTACAACATGTGCATGCTGGAGTTAGGGAAGCAACCTTAATTTGATAAGGAGGGCTTAGGGGTTTTGCAAATTATCAAGCGGTGTCATTTCGGGGTCATAGCCGGACTTGCTCTCGGGCTACTCGCCTGTTCGACTGTCAATTCAGGCGAGCAAAAATACAGCGTTTCCGATGCAGGCTATGCCAGCGTTAAGACGGCGCCTGCGGCCGCTCGTGATACGCAGCCTTATGATAGCTCATCTGCATTCAGTGACGCTATAAATTACACTATGATGTCGCGGAAATATGCGGATGAGGCGAAAGTTCTGGAAGCTCAGTTGCGAAACAATGAGGCCGAGAACTTCGTGGAATATCGGCTCGTTTGGGAGCCGTACTTTCATTACCTTTTTTCTTTCTTAAATGATGCCGAAACCACGCTCGCAAAATATAGCTCGAATCCAATTTTCAAACCTAACACTGTGAAACACACGGCCGAGGCGTTGGAGGCAAAATCCACTGAATTTCATAATGCCCTTGCGGCGCTTTACCCAAAATATAATCTGGCAGGCGAAAGTTCTGTCGATGTTGTTAAAGGAAAAGTGGTCGCCAATCTCGGCCTTTATGAAGAGGACTTTGACACGTTTCCGACCCTTGACCGTTTTAGAAATGACCCCATGGTGGAGCTCAGATATAACGGGCCGCTTGATCCGCCAGAGGTGTTGTCCGCTGAGGCAGCGCTCCTTATCCGGCATTTCGCGCATGGCACGATTCAAGAGCCAATGGTGGTGATTGGATATACTGAAGGGAAAATTCGCCTGAAAGATGGATGTTTCTTTTTGGATGACGGAAAGCGAAAAGATCAACTCGTGGTTTTTCCGAAACGCGTGGGGGTGACCCTGGATGATGAAGGTTACATAAGCCTCTTGGATCGAAGCCCGCATCCCGGGGAGCAGAGACCCACTCGCGTCGGAGAGCCCGCCAGATGGAATAGTGGACCACGCCCAGTAACGGACCCTGAAATCTTGACACCCTTAATTGCGGCCTGCGGGGTTCATGATGTGGTGATTATCAGCACGCCATATCCAAACGATGGAGAGTAGGTCGCGGCGCCTGTTCAAGCCCATATCTGCGACTCGGTGGCTTTGATGGGGTATTTGGAGCGCATGGACGGGTTGGTTTTTGGCGGTGAGGCGGCCTAAAATTACGATCAATTCGCTTGCGAGTTGACAATACCAGCTTTGCGGTCCGCAGGTTAATCCTGTGCTAACATTCCCCAGTCTACACACTTGAAAGCATGGGCAGACGGGGCAATATGTCATCAACCGATTTGCTCAGGCGCTTCCGCCTGTCGATTCCGAAGGATAAACTGATGATGCACGACCCCCAAGATACCTTAATGAACCTCGTCCCGATGGTTGTAGAGCAAACCTCACGCGGCGAACGCGCCTTTGATATTTTCTCTCGCCTCCTGAAGGACCGCATCATTTTCCTGACGGGTGTTGTCGAAGACGGCATGGCGTCCCTGATTACGTCACAGCTGCTGTTTCTCGAGAGCGAGAATCCGAAAAAAGAAATCAGCATGTATATCAACTCGCCCGGCGGCGTGGTGACGGCCGGCATGGCGATTTATGATACGATGCAATATATCAAATGCCCGGTCTCCACCGTTTGTATCGGTCAGGCTTGCTCTATGGGCTCGCTCCTGCTGGCGGCCGGTGAGGCGGATATGCGCGTGGCTCTGCCGAATGCGCGCGTCATGGTTCACCAACCGTCCGGTGGTTTTCGCGGTCAGGCGTCTGACATTCAACGCCACGCCGACGACATTATGGCGATGAAGAAGCGTTTGAACGAAATTTACGTCAAACACACCGGCAATAAATATGCTGTTATAGAGAAGACACTCGATCGCGATCATTTCATGAGCGCGCAAGAGGCCAAAGATTTCGGCATTGTCGACCATGTTTACACAAAACGCGGCGAAAAATAGGCGTATTTCGGCGCTCCGGGCGATAATCCGTCCCCGAAGCGCGGAGATTCTGCAAGTTTGGCTTTCATTTCGTCTTTGACGATGTGTAAGCCTGACCTTAATAAATTCGTGCGAGGGTGATTCAAATCCCCGCACAATCAAGGGGCGAAATCGGCATTGAACTTGCAACCCCATGCAAGATTAAACCGAGAGAATAATAAGGTAGACCATGAGCAAGAACACAAGCGACAGCAAGAATACGCTTTACTGCTCGTTTTGCGGCAAGTCGCAGCACGAAGTCCGTAAGCTGATCGCCGGTCCGACCGTCTTCATCTGTGATGAATGCGTCGAGCTTTGCATGGATATCATCAAGGAAGAGGGCAAAGGCTCTCTCGCCAAAACGCAAGAAGGTGTCCCGACCCCGCAGGAGATCACGCAAATCCTCGATGATTACGTTATCGGGCAAGCCTATGCCAAACGTGTGTTGTCCGTCGCGGTCCATAACCATTACAAACGCCTGAACCACGCCGCGTCCAATCCGGATGTCGAACTGGCGAAATCCAACATTCTTCTCGTCGGTCCTACGGGTTGTGGTAAAACGCTGCTGGCCCAGACGCTCGCGCGCATTTTGGACGTGCCGTTCACAATGGCCGACGCGACGACACTGACCGAAGCCGGTTATGTCGGCGAAGACGTTGAGAACATCATCTTGAAATTGCTGCAAAGCGCAGATTACAACGTAGAACGCGCCCAGCGCGGTATCGTCTATATTGATGAGGTCGATAAGATTTCTCGTAAATCCGATAATCCGTCGATCACACGCGATGTATCGGGCGAGGGCGTGCAGCAGGCGCTTCTGAAAATCATGGAAGGCACGGTCGCCTCCGTTCCGCCGCAGGGCGGCCGAAAACATCCGCAGCAGGAATTCTTGCAAGTGGATACGACCAATATCCTTTTCGTTGTAGGCGGCGCATTTGCCGGTCTCGATAAAGTCATTGCCAGCCGCGGTGACGAAAGCTCCATCGGCTTTGGTGGGTCCGTCAAAGACACGGATAAGCGCCAAGTCGGCGAGATTTTGCAAGGTGTCGAACCGGAAGATCTGACGCGCTTTGGCCTGATTCCTGAATTTGTGGGCCGTCTGCCCGTGATTGCGACGCTGACCGATTTAGACGAAGAGGCGCTAATTACGATCTTGACGCAGCCGCGCAACGCTTTGGTCAAACAATATCAGACACTCTTCCAAATGGAGGATGTGAAGCTGACCTTTACCGACGATGCGTTGAAATCCATTGCCAAGAAAGCGCTCAAGCGTAAGACAGGCGCGCGGGGCCTTCGCTCCATCATGGAAGGCATCCTGCTCGACTCCATGTTCGACCTGCCAACCTATGAAGGCGTCGAAGAAGTCGTCATCAACGCGGAAGTCTTGGACGGAAATGCGGAGCCGCTTTTGGTTCACGCAAAGACGAAGAAAACGGCTGATAAGTCTGCGTAAAACGCGGAATGATACGGAACCGAATTAAAACGGGGGCCTGCGGGTCCCCGTTTTTTTTTTTGGGGACATCGGCGCTGCAAGCCTCCCCGTTGAACAGGCAGAGGATTTGCAGAGCCTCGAATTTTGGCGGTTCCAAGCGCAGGTCGGACAGGAAACTGCCCGCAAATCGAAATAATATGTAAGAAACCCGCCGGCTGAACGACTACCTTATTCGAACGCACAAGAGTTTAGGATAATAAGTGGTTGAAAAAGCGGCATCTCAAGACGCGCAATATGACAAGGCGTCGATAGAATTCGGTGAGGCCATCGGACGTTTAGCCTATGCCTATGAGCGCGACCCGGACAAACGCAAAGATCTTATTCAAGATATCCATTTCGCAATTTGGCGCAGCTTTAAAATATTCGATGGCCGTTCGAGTGTTAGAACATGGGTTTACCGCGTCGCGCATAATACGGGCGCCAGCCATATTTTAAAAAACAAACGCATTTCGCAAAATAGCTTTTTAAATATCGATGACGTCGGCGAGATTGCGGATCACACTGATTATGTCCACGCCTTTGAACGCATAGACCAAATCGACCAGCTAATGGCTTTGATACAGCGCCTTGGGCCGGTGGATCGGCAGATTATCACACTCTATCTGGAAGGCCTTGACGGGGCTGCGATTGGCGAAATCGCAGGCCTGAATCCCGGTGCAGTTGCGACCAAAATTCACCGCATAAAATATAAGCTATCTAAAATTTTTGAAAAAGGAGACACGCATGTCCACAGACACACAAAAGCTTAAATCTCTCTGGCAATCCCTGCCGTCGCAGACCGTTGTTTACAGCCATGAGCAAATGCGCGAACGTGCCGATAGGTTTCAGGCGAAGCACAAGCGCCGGGACGCTATGGAGTATCTGGGCTTTGCAGGCCTCATAGGTTTGATCGGTTTTTACCTGATGCAGCGTGCAGATTGGCAGGCCTTGACGGCCTCAGCGCTGGCCATTTTGGGGGCCATGGTCATGTTTTGGAATTTCTATCGTCTTGCAAAAGTCAAAACTCTGCCAACCTCAAATTCGAGCCAAACGACGCTTGACTATATGCGCAGTGAATTAACCCGGCAAAGAGACGCGGCCGCGACAGCTTGGAAATGGTATATTTTACCTTTCGTCCCGTTCGCGATATTTTCAACAGTCTTCCGGTGGATGGAAGAGGGTGAGACCCTGACAGAATTGACCAATTTCAGACTTGTCATACTCCTTATGTTCGTAGCGTTTGTGGCCATCATGATTTCCTTGCTGTTTTGGCAGTTCCTCAAGGCGGCGCGCTATCAGCGGCAATTAGACGAGCTTGGTTTTGGTACGCCCGGCTAATTGCCACGCCGATCCGCCCCCATTCCTTAAAAAAAGATGAAATATTAAGGTCTGGGGAGTTTTATCAGTTCGATGCAGGGGAAGTGCTTGCTGTTCTGTGCGGCGGTCCCCAGATATAGACCTAGAAATAATAGGACCGACTCCGTCATGACCGACACCCAACGCCACCCCATTCTGCCCCTTCGCGACATCGTGGTTTTTCCGCATATGGTCGTGCCGCTCTTTGTCGGGCGTGATAAATCCATCGCCGCGCTGGAAGATGTAATGAAGGCGGAAAAGCGGATTGTGCTTTTGACACAAAAAGATTCGGCCACGGATGACCCCGGCGCTGACGATTTGTTTGAGCGCGGCTGCATCGCGAAAATCCTGCAATTGCTGAAACTGCCCGATGGCACAGTGCGGGTTCTGGTCGAAGGCGAAGACCGCGTGGCTGTGACAGATATTACTTTTGAAGACTTTCTGGAAGGTAATGTTCGAATCACGGATAGTGAGGAGGCCGATGCGGCCCACGTCGCTGCCATGGCGAAACAGGTCCGCAAGGGCTTTGAAACCTATGGAAAATTAAACAAAAAGGTCGCGGATGAGGTTGTGACCTCTGTGACCGAAACAACGGATGCGTCCAAACTCTCCGACATTGTTGCGGTCCATCTGGGCTCGGATATTGTGCGCAAGCAAGCGTTACTGGAATCAACTGAAGTCGGCGACCGTCTCGCGCAAATCCTGGAGTTGCTGGACGGAGAAGCTTCACTCCTCAAGGTCGAGAAGAAAATCCGTGGCCGCGTCAAGCGCCAGATGGAGAAGACCCAACGCGAATATTATCTGAACGAGCAAATGAAGGCTATTCAGACCGAGCTCGGGGGCTCTGACGGGCCTGATGAGATGGCTGAAATGCGTGAGAAGGTCGAGAAGACCAAGCTGACCAAGGAGGCTAAGGAAAAAGTCGACAAAGAAATGTCTCGCTTGCAGCGCATGTCGCCGATGAGCGCGGAAGCCAATGTCAGCCGGAATTATATTGATTGGATGCTGTCCGTCCCGTGGGGTAAAAAGAAACGCGTTCAGCGGGATCTCGCCAAAGCGCAGGAAGTCCTCGATCAGGATCATTATGGCCTGGATAAGGTCAAAGACCGCATTATCGAACATCTGGCCGTGCAAACGCGCACGAAAAAGGTCAAGGGCCCGATCCTTTGCCTCGTCGGACCTCCGGGCGTCGGGAAAACCTCACTGGGTAAATCCGTCGCCCGCGCGACGGGCCGCGAATTTGTGCGCGTGTCGCTGGGCGGCGTGCGGGACGAGTCCGAAATTCGCGGTCATCGCCGCACCTATATTGGCTCCATGCCGGGCCGCGTCATTCAATCGATGAAAAAGGCGAAATTCAACAACCCGCTCTTCCTTTTCGATGAAATCGACAAAATGGGCCAAGATCATCGCGGCGACCCTTCATCTGCACTGCTGGAAGTCCTCGATCCTGAGCAGAATGATACATTTAACGACCATTATCTGGACGTGGATTATGATCTGTCCGATGTGATGTTCATTACGACGGCCAACAGTCTCGATATGGCGCAGCCGCTTTTGGACCGGATGGAGATCATTCGCATCCCGGGATATACAGAAGATGAGAAGGTGGAGATTGCGAAACGTCACCTTATCCCGGAGCAGATCAAAGAGCATGGATTGAAAGCCAGTGAGTTTACGCTATCCGAGGACGCGCTGCGCGACATCATCCGATATTACACCCGTGAAGCGGGCGTGCGGGGATTGAAGCGGGAAATCGCATCTCTCGCGCGGAAAGTCCTCAAAACCATTGTCTCTAAAGAGGCCGAGAAATTGGATGTCGAGCCTAAGCATTTGAGCGATTTGCTGGGCGTGCGGAAGCACCGCTTTGGCGAGACGGATAAAGAAGACCAGATTGGCGTTGTCACAGGTCTTGCTTGGACCTCTGTCGGCGGCGACATTCTAACTATCGAAGCCCTTGCTATGCCCGGTAAGGGCAAGATGACCGTCACCGGCAATCTGAAAGACGTCATGAAAGAGTCGATTTCGGCTGCGAACTCCTATGTGCAGGCGAAAGCGCCTGAGTTGGGAATTTCACCCCGCCAATTCCGCTCAAATGACATTCATGTCCATGTGCCGGACGGCGCCACACCGAAAGACGGCCCAAGCGCCGGTATCGGCATGGTCACGGCGATTGTGTCTGTGTTGACACAAATTCCGGTGCGCAAAGACATAGCCATGACAGGTGAGGTGACGCTGCGCGGACGCGTTATGCCGATTGGTGGATTGAAGGAAAAACTGCTCGCGGCGCTACGCGGCGGTGTGAAAACGGTTCTAATCCCGATTGATAATGAAAAAGACCTCGCGGACATTCCTGACAATGTGAAGGGCGCGCTGGAAATCATCCCGGTCAATCATGTCAGCGAAGTTTTGACGCACGCTCTAACGAAAAAGATCAAGCCGGTTAAGTGGACCAGCACTGATGAAGCCCAGCTTGCGGGTCTCATTATGGGTACGCCGGGCGTCACAATGCCAGAAGGCGGCGCAGCCGCGCACTAGATCTCTCACTTTGGCGCACATCAGCCCAGGCTGGTGTGTAAGAGCTGTGAGAGAAGGGGCTCAAACTATTCCCCTCTCAGGTGTTTTTTGGCGTGTTTGGATGAATATCCGTTCAGAAAACCCCCTAAAACTATGGTTAATTTCAACGATTTTGTTGATATTTCTACTAAAAAATCACTTAAACTATTGTTTTTAAACGATTTCATTATTTTGTTGAACTTTCAACAACTGTTCAGGGACACTGCCCTATATCTCATCTCATCGGAATTGAGTTGGGAAACACGAAATGACCAAGTTTAAGACAGCACTAATCGCAAGCCTTTTAGCATTAACCAGCACATCTGCTTTTGCAGCTGATGGCGCACAGTTTACTGCACCGGAAGCGACGACTGTTACTTCATATGCAAGCGTGATGCCAGTTAAGGCGCCTGTCCTGCTCGCTGAGCGCGCTCCGTCGCAACGCATCGTTCGGGTTGTTAAAGAGCCTGTTGAAATGCCGGTTGTCCGCAAGGCCAATATGAATGCAAACACGAAATTCGTTTTCACGTCCCCGAAAACCACGAATACAAAAACCTATAAGCCGACTGCATCTAAATACGCAGCAATGCCTAATCTGTTCAAGAAGTAATTGGTCCCAAGCTATTCTTCACGAACATAAAGAGGCCGCCGCAGGGATTTTCCCAAATCCTGCGGCGGCTTCTCTCTCATAACGCGTCTCATCCGACGACAACTGAGCTTAAGTGCGCGAAAGCGCACTTTTTTTTTGATCTAACGGACGCGGCATATCTCGCCATCGATCGGGACTGATTTGAGGTTGGGGGATTCTGAACATTTGCTCTACGTGGAATTTATTTAAGTCAGGTAGACGCAACCAAATTGGTCGGCCTGTTTAACTGAAAGAATAAGTTTCCAAAGCCTGTCTTAAATAACGAGGCCGCCTTCGGTTAGTTGACACGATTGCAGGCAGCCACGTTGAAATTCCCTATACATTAATATCTTTGAAATTTTGTTTACGCTTACCCAGTTTTCGAACATCACGAGTTGAAGGCACGAGGATCGTGACCCGGAACACAACGCAGTCGTGTTTTTTATTTGCCGAAAAACTGTAATATATCCGGGTAGAATGCTAGCGAAGGTGGTATTTCAAGGATTCGTTAAAGATTTCCGCTTAGGTTGTATCGGAGTAACACAAGTTGAGCACATTGCCTGCTCCTCTTGGTTACTCAATTGATAAGTTCCCAAAGCTTGTCTTCATTCAGTAACGAGGCTGTCTCCGGTTAGTTGACACGATTTGAGACGGCCTCGTTACACTCATCTTAAAATTAAACGCTATAAAACAATTTTTTTGCGCGATTTTAGCCGTCGTAGCGTCATAAATTGTGAAGGAGGGACTTTCCATAGAGCTTTTCAGAAGGACGTGAAATCCTTTGAGAGTCCGAAGCGCAGGTCCTTCAATCAGACCTGATAAGATTGCATTATTTTACCGATGATCTTTGATTGGGTCGAAATTATAGATTTAGTTGAAACTTCAAGTATATGTTAAGAGTTTCCGCGTAGGTTGTATCTGAGTTAGACGGGCCACTCAGTTAGCCCAGCCCGCCTACTCAAAAGATAAGTTCCCAAAGCTTGTCTTCATTCAGTAACGAGGCTGTCTTCGGTTAGTTGACACGATTTGAGGCAGCCTTGTTATATGCCTCCCTAACGCAAATACTTTGAAATTTAGTTTACGCTCTATTAGCCTTTTGTTCACGATAAGTACAAAATTCGCCCCGCTGGCATTGCGAAGGGTCTTTATGTCTGAACCATTTGGGGCGGGATCAAAAACGTCCACTGACCATAAATTTCGCATTTAAAGGCGCACCGACCGTGACTTGGTGTGTGCTGTGCGAGCTAGGGAAATAGAGCGTATCCGTCAAATTCTCGACATTAACCTGTATGCGCAGATCCTCCGACACATCGTAATAGGCGGCGGCGTCAAAGCGGGTATAGCTCGGTAAGACCGCACTGTTATTGTTATTGACGAAGCTCTCGTCTTGATAGCTTAGGCCCAAACCCAGCCCAAACGCATTTGTGACCTGATAATTGTTCCAAAGCGAAACCATATGTTCAGGTAGCTCGCGCGGACGCAATGTTTCGTTGGTTTGTTTCCCGTCCAGATAGCTGTAGCCCGCAGACACAAACCAATCCGGAGTGATTTGCCCTTGAAGCTGGGCTTCAAACCCTGTGGTAGACGTCTCAATGATGTCGAAACTTTCCGCATTCGTGTCTGATATGACAGGGGATTCCTGCTCAATTTCAAACAGGGCGGCTGTGAAACTCAATCCATTGGCAAAGTCCCATTTCAGACCGGCTTCGAGATTGGTGAAGATATTTGGGTCCAGCGCATCGTTGTCGCCATTGATATTTGCGAATTGCTCGCCGCTGCGCGGTTGGAAGGACTCGCTATAACTGCCGTAAAGCGAGATATTTTCCCGCGGTTTGAACACAAGGCCGAGGCGAGGGGAGAACTCTTCATCTTTGCGGAAGCGTTGCTCGCTCGCGACCACATTATTCACCTCAATATCAAAGCTGTCGAAACGCACGCCGATGATGACGTCCAGCATATCCGAGATTGCGATCTCATCTTGGATATAGGCAGAGAAGACGTCGATGCCGACACGGGTGTCATCATTCAAATCCAGAGTGAAGTCATTCGTGGTTGGAACGCCGGCCGAATTCACGCCAACACCATTCAGCAGGCTCAAAGGACGCTGAACAGTGAAGATTTCATTGTCGTCTGATGTTGTGTCCCAGAATGCGTTAAATCGAAACTGGTCTGAGGAGGTGCTAATATATTCTGCGCCGGTCACAATCGTATGATGCAGGCGCCCGGTGTCCGCTTCGCCAATCAGATTGCCGGACAAAATAAAGTTCTGACGATCCGTCCGGTCCTCATATCCATCCAATGTGACAACATCCGGCGTATTGGCCTGGTCATAGCCGGAGGCATAGAAGTTACCGTAGAATTTGTCGTAATCCCCGTAAAATGCGCTGACATTCGCTTTCAGATCATCAGAGAATTTGTGCTGTATGGCGGCGCGCAGCAAATGGGCTTGCAGCGAAGTCCGGTTCAAATCCGCATCGCCGAAGACAATCTCTTCAAAGGCTTCAACCGGGCGGCCATCCGCGCCCGTTGGGATGCCGCGATCAATAAAGCGCTCGTGATCGGCATATTCATAAGACAAATCGACTGTCGTATTTGGCGTGACTTCAATCCGTGCGGTCGGGTTGAACCCGATGCGATCACCCTCGTAAAAGTCGCGATGATTGTTCAGGCTCTCATACATGGCATTAACCCGGATCGCCGCCGTCTCGCTAATCGCGGCGTTATGGTCAATTTGTCCGCCAAAACCGCCAAATGTGTCGACACTCGCTTGATACCCTGTGAAGCTTTCGCCGATTTGCCCTTTCTTCGTGACGCGGTTCAGCACGCCGCCCGTGCCGCCGCGCCCGAAGAGCAAAGCGTTGGGGCCTCGCAGGATTTCAACTTGCTCCAGATTATAGAGCGGGCGGTAATATTGTACGTCGTCCCGTACGCCGTCGATAAAGAAATCCGCCGTGGACCGCACGCCGCGGAACACAACAGAATCGCGATGGCCTTCACCTTGGGAATTGCTCACCCCCGGTGTGTAGTCGATGATTTGCCCAACACTATCAAAGCCGCGCACGGAGATTTCATCCGCCGTCACAATGGACAAGCTTTGCGGCACATCCAGAATAGGAGTGGGGGATTTGAGCGCATTGACTTGGTCCGTGTAAAGGACTTGGGCCGTTGCGATGATGACGTCTTCGCTCGCTGTATCTTGGGCGAGTGCAGTGGGGGCGCAAACAAAAGAGGCGAGCGCGGACAAAAGTGCCGCCGCACTATAGGAGGTTTTTTTAAGCATTTGGCCATTTCTTGTCTTGCGAGTAATTCTCATTTGCTATGGGCGGATAACGCTCTTGAGAATGAGTTGCAAGTCGTTATTGAGAATAATTCGCAGAAATTGCGGAGGTAGTATCTCACGCCAATTTGCGGCCGAATGATTGGATGTTTCGAGAAAGGAAATGGTGGGCGGTAACGGGTTCGAACCGCTGACCCTCTCGGTGTAAACGAGATGCTCTACCAGCTGAGCTAACCGC
>ENA-ORXR01001869-ORXR01001869.1-marine-metagenome-genome-assembly--contig:-NODE-1869-length-21274-cov-11.695381_pt1 | contig 21274 bp, 8 predicted proteins | sample MGYA00237866_ERZ511479 | MGnify/ENA metagenome assembly ERZ511479 | reverse complement strand
CGTGCCCCGTGGGTGACGGGGGTAGGGGTGGGCGTGGCATCCACGCGAGGAGCCCCGGCCGCGCTCGGTGTGCTAGAAAAAAAAGCAGTGTTGGTCGGTAGGGTTGGGCGTACACCGCCCACGGGCGCCAGTGCCAACGGCAACGGCGGCCGCCGTCCACGGTACGGGTAGATGCGGCACGTCATGCCGCCGGCCGCGTGCCCGAGAGGCCGACCATCCCCAGCGGGATGCCCCGGCCGGGCGCCCACCACGACCGCCAGGGCGGCCACCGCCCGCGCGTGTTGCCAGCGCGACGCCCCCCCCGCCCCCCCCTCACTCCCTCCACTTGGTCCACAGACGCATCAGCCACCAGTGCCGCCGCCCGCGCAACCGCACGCGGGTGTCCCACCACGGGCAACGAGGTGGTTGCGGGCGCCGCCGCCGGCGGTGCCACGGGCGGCCGCCTCGGTGCTACCCCAGTGGCCAGCAAACAGCTTGCTCTTGCCGACAGGGACTGCGCTACGCTTTGATGAGATGGTGTGCGCTCCTCGTTTCCTCCACATGATGAGCTCAAGCTGGCACGTCTTTGTTTTTTGTTGCTGCTTTGCTGCGTCTGGAAGATGAGTCAACGTGTCCGTGGTCGCCCTCGGGTGACGAGATGGGTGGCGGTTCTGAGGAGGCTGTCGGTCACGGATCCTCGGTGATCCACCTCAAATATGTTGTTGGGGATACAGTGATTTCTCGCAACAAGATGGCCGCTGCCATAAGATCGTTTCCGAAATGACCTTCGTTTCCTGGTCGTCAAGGGGGGTCATACGAAAACTGCAAGGGCTCAGACAAATATCTGCTCGTGGCTGAAAGCTTTGACGGGATCATTCATTTCGAGGCCAGGGTGTCGGCGGACACGCTGTGGTGCTTGGCGGCGCTTGCGCGGGTGCCGACCAGCTGGTGCGCACTGCAGTGGTGGGTTCAACGCTCGCACCGCGGTCATCGGAAGGGATCGCAGCCACCCTTTATACGGGGGAGGCGGACTTCTGACGCGTCGCCGGCGCGTCATGTCTGACGTTGCGTGATTCTGCTCCAGACAGTGGGAGGGATGCTCCAACGAGACCAGAATGTGTGGTGTACGTACTGTAGTGCGGCGCTCTGAGACTGCCTGGTTCTCTGTGAGTCTATGTGCCACTCGAGCGGGCACCTCGGGCGGCGTGAGGCCGCCAGGACGAGTGCCTTGGCAAAGGGGACCTGGCAGCGCGGCATTTAAGCGCAGCTCCTCGAACAGCAGGCCGTCTGCGTCCTCCAACGCGCTGTGCATTCTCCTTCAGATCACCCTCGGCCAGGATCATCATTGCGCTTGGCCTGCAAGGCTGTGTGGCCCCTGTGCGCCTTTTGCCCTTCACTTCCGGCGCAGGTGCACCCTGCCCTCCTCGGCCTCGTCAGGGCCATTGCCACCTCTCGCCCCATCACGATGGGTGGCCCCCGTCTTCTGTCGTCTGTGGCCGCCGCTGCGGTGGCGGCGGCGGCTGCCATCGCGGCTGTGGCTGCCGACCCCGGCGATGCTCTCCACTGCCCCATCACGATCGTCGGAGGCGGCATGGGCGGCGCCTACACCGCGTGGCGGCTAGCGGTCGATGCAAAGGTCGTCCGCCCAGCGGACATTTGTCTCTTTGAGGCAAACGCGCGCCTTGGGGGACGCATCTTTTCCGTTGGGAACGTGCCCGGCTACGAGGGCTTCGTCACAGACATGGGCGCCTACCGGTTCCACCGTGCCAACCACCCTCTGATCAGGTCGCTTGTGGAGGATCGGCTCAAGATGGAGACTGGATGTTACACCGACGCGACAACAACGTTGCCTATGGACACGCCCGAGTGCCCGTCGGCAAACACGCTGGGCGCGACCACCCGCACGCGCTCGTACCTCGGCAACCTGACGGCGCAGACTGGCTACAAGTTGGACGAATGGACATCCAACGTGCCCTACTTCCTCACCGACGACGACAAGTGGGGGGCGGGCCAGGCGCGCAAGACGAGGCGGACGGTCGCCTCCGTCCTCTTTGGCAACAACAGCCTCATCCCCGAGATGGCTTCCCGGTGGAACGCGCTTCACAACAACCGCCTGACGGTGAACGCGGCCATGGCGCTCGCCGATGCGACGATCACCGCCTTGCGCGCCGGTAGCTACAAAGGCGTCCCGTATGCTGAGGTGTCAGGCGTACAAATTGCTCGCGACGCGGGCATAAGCCCAGAGGAGATGGCTTTGGATACGGCCCTCGGCTACACGTCATGGTTCCAAGGCAATGTCCTTGGCGCCCTGATCGTCGCGGCGCGGGAAGCGGCGACGGCGCGCCTGCCGCTGCCGTCGACCGGCCCAGCCGCCGCGATGGTCGTCCCCGTCACGGGTAGCGGTGCCGGCCGCAAACGGGCGCGGATGCTCACGATCATTGACAAGATGCTGGGCGAGGCGCGGACCGCCGGCGTGCGCGTCTTTATGGGCCACCGGGCCGTCGGTGTGCGCCGCGTCTCTGCGTGCGACGCCAGCACGTACGAGACGGGCACCGCGCCGCTGCTGGTTTCATTTGCCAATGGCGTCCGAGTGGCAACCGGCCGGCTCTTCCTCAACCTGGACCAACCCGGCCTGATCGCCCTCGGTGCGGACTCGGAGCCCATGGCGTCGGCAAGCACAGACTTTAAGCGCCGCGTTGACGGGGCAGGGGTGCTGGGTGTCTCCAAAACCTACTGCTTTTGGCCGCGCGCGTGGTGGCTGGCCGACCTCGGCCTGACCCGTGGCAGTGGCCGCTTCGAGACGCCGGCGGTGGCCAACACCCGCTACCACGACGGCCCCGTACAGTGTGCGGATCCCGCCGACTTGGCCACCTGCCGCGGCGGGCTCCTCGTCGACTACTCCGGGGGGGACCCGACGGGCGCTGCGTCAGGCTTGTACGCGGCGAGTTACGCGGACGCGCCGAGCTCGCCCCGCTCGGGCGCCGAGCCGTCTACGCTCTTGTTGGCCAATAGTACCGTGCCGCGGCACCGCCTCGCTCTGGCCGCGATTGTCGACGGCCTCCGCACCTCACACACGCCAGTGCTCGATGCGCTGGGCCTAACTCCAGACGTGATCCCCGCCCCGGACGTTTGCCTCGTTGCGTCGTGGTACGACATTGGGGTCCACATGCACCGACCGGTGCCCCGCCTCTCCCCCGCCGTTGTCTCGGAGGAGCTGTTCGTGAAGCCCGTTGCCGACCTCCCAATCCACCTGGTCAATGAGGCGTGGGGTGGGATCAGCGGGTGGTCCGAGAGCAGCCTGCTGTCGGCTGAGCGGGCGCTCGGTGTGCACCTCAAGGTCCCCGCCCCGGCATGGTTGGACAGGCGCGTATACGACGCGTTGATCACCAACTTCAATAAGGGGGCGTGAAGGGTGACCTGCTGTAGGTCGTCTTCTGGACACTGGTACGCAGAGCATTCCCGCGGTGCCTTTGTCCAGGTCACGGAATCGGCGCGTACGACCCCGTGGGGAGGTCTCGAGTGTGGTCAACATTTCCGGCGGTGGTCGACATTTGACATTGCTACAGCCGTTCTCCAAAAAATCCCGCACTCCAACTGTTGCAAAAGAGTTCCAAATCGGCCTCTACGACCCCGCAGAGGCCGATTTGGAACACTTTTGGAACTGTTGCAGTGAGGGATTTTTGGGAGAACGGCTGTATGTCGCAAGAGCTCTCTTTGTGTTCACGTTGTGCGTCTTCTTCGCTATCTGAGCTATCTTCACCCTGGCAGATTTTCTCATCTGCCCCCCTCCGAGACATGAAAAAACATCTCACTCTGGAAACGATCTTATGGCAGGCGATCTCGTAGTGGGATCTCACTGTAGCGATGACAATATGACATCGGGAAAAGGTTGTTGGCACACCTATGGAGGTGCTCTATGCAAAAAGCCACTCCTGACGGCTTTTTGGGGCAAAGTTGGAGGTGCTCTAAGAGCATTGTATCGATGTGCCACTCTGCGGATGCCAGAAAGCCTCTTTCTGGCATGCCAGAAAGCCTCTTTCTGGCACTTGGCATCAGACTCGGGAACACTACTCTACAGGTGGCGTCTCACATTGCCATATGAAAAAGCCTTCTTGTGACCATTGGAACGACGTTTGAATCTCGCGAGCTCGTCGTGTGGTTGTCGCTCTGGGCATGGGCGCACAAGCTTCACTTCTATGCGTGTTGGGCACTTCTGATTGGTTCTTTGTGTTCCGGAAAGAGCATCTCTATTTATCTCCAATTGCATTTCTTTTGGGATAGTGATAATATTTTGGCTGCTTATATATGTTTCGGTAAAAAATCTATATTGGATGATTCTCTGGCACAAGAAAAAAAGTGCTCAAGGCGGCACTCTACTGCAAGGGAGTACACCACCGGCGTCACTCGAGCATTATGGCAGGACGCCCGACCGTTTTTCTGGTGCGACGTGCTGCAAGCACGCGTACTGTATTGCGACAGAGGTGGCTTTGACGTAAGACACGTTTCAAGCTCCCCGGCGATTCACGCTCGGGGGTCACTGACGAGTTGCCCGCCCCACGGTCGCGGCATGCGCTTTTCGCCGACATCCCGTGCGTTGGCACTCTGGTGGCCGTCGCTCCCTTACCGTCTGTTCAACACTCCCCGCCACGGTCGCACTCCCACCATCTCCCGACGGCCCTGCAGCCGAAGGCCTTGATCACCCCCACTCTGCCCCCCCCCCGCGGCAGCGTCGGGCAACTCCACCCATGGCGCCCGACTCGACCCAGCTGCGGGCTGCCACCACCGCCGCGGGCGTCCCTCACCTGGCGGCGGGCGCGCCCCCGCCGTCCACCCCATCGACGCGCCTTGCAGCCGGCGCCCGCTGCCGTGTCAAGCGGCCGCAGACGCCGCCACCCACCGGCGACAGCACCGCGCGAACGGCCGCCGCTGCGGGCGTGCCGCCGACGCACGCCACGACCGCGCGGCGCCGCCTGCGACGGCGGCGCGGCGGGCGATGATCCGCGGTGGTGAGGGGGAAGCACCGCGGGGCTCCCCCCCTGACCAGATGGCCGTCTGGACGCTGTGGTGGCACGTCGACATGGCGTGCGTCGCGCGGGGGGGGGGGGGGGGCGGGTGGCATGTCGCCGTGGCCCCCCTTGCGCCTCTGCGCCGCGGTCGGCGCCGCGCCCCCGCCGGCGGCGGAGGCAGCGGTGTGGGCGCGGGGCGCGTCGGGCGGCGGGCCGACGATGCTGGCCTGGTCTGACGGCTGACGGTGCGCGCGGCGGTCCGTCGCGGTGACGGGGGGGCGGTCGGGGTGGGCGCCGCTGGCGTCGTCGGTGCCATGGCGGGCGCGGCGTCAGCGGCTGTAGGGCGTGCCACAGGGATATGCCCGCGCAGCGGCGCCGATGGCGCGGCGACCTGGCCGCAACGTCGCGCGGCTTCGGCGGCGGTCGCGGGTACCTGAAGGACATGAGTAGGGGAAGCGGTTGTGGGGACATGTCAAGGCGCATGGGCGCGCGGTCAACCGGCAGAGGGGACAGCAGCAGAAGCAGCATGCTGTGAACGTCGCGAAAGATAGGGGGGGGGCTGCTTGTATCCTGTGGTAAGGAAGAGGGGGTAGGGGGCCCCGCTGAAGACGATGGCGGCCGCCATGCATCGTCGTGATACTCTGAGTGGGGTTGCGTTCTCCCTCGCTGCTGCGTCTCCAGCGAGCATGAGCCAGGGGCGGGGAGCTCGTCGCCAGGCATGTGTTTCCATTGTCGTATGTACTGAGCATTCTCACTTTCAGTCGTCGACGCCAGGTGGGCGCCCCCCTGCCTCCCCGTCATGAACTGACCGACCTAGCCTCCCTCTCAGCGGCGACCGCTACTTTATTGCCTCATGTGACAACCCGCGACACACCGACAGAGTGAGAGGGCAAGTGCTGTTTCCCGGCCTATTCACTGCTGCCAGCTGCCGCGGACAGACGCCGGGTAGAATGAATAGGCAGCGCGCCCGACTGCAGATAGGCAACGACCGACCTCTATCGTAGCCGCAACAGGAGAGAAGCAGGCACTCCGCAGACAGACGCGGGTGGGACTACCTGCCGCGGCCAGCGGGCCTCTCGAGATCAAACACAGTGTGGAATGTGGTGGATTGTTCAAAAGGTGGGGGAGGAGGGCGCGCCCCTCCGTCACTGGGATTGCGTTGATGCCCGACCCCAGGCGGTACTGAGCGGCAACGGGAATACATGAACCTATGCAGTGGTCAATAGACCACTACCCGTCTCAGAAGCCGCGTGCTTCACAGCGAGACCGGCTGTGTACGAAGTCCGCCTCGCTGCTGCTGGTTCGTGTGTCGATGTAACCTGGCGGCGGCCGCGCTCAGCGTCGGACCGGGAGAGAGCACAACGCAACAAATCGTCTATAGGCCATGGCGCGGTTCCAGTAGCCGCCACCACCGTGGGCGCGGCCCGTTGTACAGTAGACGGTCGGCCTGAGCGACCGCCCAGCTGCCTGCCGCGCACCAACTGCTGAAACTGGGAGGCGCGGACGTGCCGCCGAGGGTGCGATCCAGGGCGGTGTGGGGCGCCACGCGGCCATGAGACATCCGCACAAAAAAGAAGTAGCCCAGTGAGCGAGACAAGTGATTGTGCTGCCACCGTCTCCCGTTTTGCGGTTGGACGGGTCATTAGCTGTCAGCCACCACCGCTCCATACGCATCATCGACTGCCGATTTCCACGCTGGGCCCCTCACTCTCACGCGTGTTCTTTGAAAGGTCACCGCAAACGCCAGTTTGTGTCTGTTCGCACACCGACGCCCCGATGACACACATTGGTCGCTCCAAAGCCCGCTGCAAACAGAACTCGCAGGCGTTGATTGGTCGGTCCATCGAAGTCATCGACGGCAGGTGGCTCAACCGCCCAACCGCTCCGCGTGAAAGCTGGCGGTGCGGGTTGCGCCACCGCCCACCGCCTGCGAGGCGGCCAACCGACGGGACCCTTTCGGCGCACGTCGGACCCCCCGCCAAACACCTTCAATGCCAGGTCCTGCGGTGGGCCCGCCCCTCCGCTTTCAATCGAACGGGTCACTGCCATCGTCGCACGAACGCGGTCCTCGTGGGCTTCGAGCTTACCTGTTGTCAGACTCCGCTGCCACTTCCGCCCGCAACGGGCTGCTGATCGCAGCGCCAATGGTCCGACGCTCAGCGCATGAGCGGCTGCCCTGTTCCTAGCGTGGCGGCCCACACTGCCGAGTTCCCGCTAGAGTCGGGCCGTCACGCGGGGGCGACCTCGAGATCCCCGTCCAGCAGCGCGGCGCCGCCCTGCGAGCTGCAGACGCCGGGGCCGGCCTGGGGCAGGCAGCCGCGGGGGGGCGGCGGGGGCGGCGGGGCTTGGAACGCTGCTCCCCGCCGTGCCGTTGGCCAGCCGACCCGCGCCCCCCCCCGCCGTCCGTCGGCCCGGTGGCCCGTCTGCTCGCCTCGACGGCGGTGCCACGCGGCGGCTCCGTTGACGCTCGCCCCCCGCTCTACCAACTCCCTCGTGCCCTCCCCCCGCCACAGCGCGGTGACCGCACCCGCGGAGCGTGCGCGCGTGCCGTGGCAGCGGCGGCGGCTGCGGTGGCAACCCCCGCGTCGCCCCCGCGCGCCCCCTCCCATTTCGTCCTCCGCGCGGCCCCCCGGCCGGCCGCGTGTGTGCGTGGCTGCCCACTGGACGCACCGACGCCCGCACAGTGGCGCCGCCGTCGGGGAAGGGTGAGCGCGAGGGGTGTGTGTGTGTGCTCGCAGGCGCGCCCGGGGTGTGTGCTCGGCCGGATCGACTGTGGACGAATCCACCGAGCGGGGGGGCCGTCTCTGGCGGGTGGTGGTGGTGGTACCCTGGCCCCATCAGCTGGCCCCCGCGGCGGTCGCGCTCGGGGCGGCCACGCGCCGGGCACCGTGCGTCCCCATCGTGTTTTCTTTGGCCGACGCGTGGCCTGCCCGCAGACGGTGCGTGGCCGGGGGAGGGAGGTGACGGGGGGGAGGCGAGTGCACCAGTTGAGGCGTGTGCCCCAACGAGGGCCGCTGCGCCCGCGCGCACGCGCCGGTGGTGGTGGGGAGCTAGGGCCGACGAGGGGTGGCAGAGCGTGACTGCGTGTCGATACACACCGCCCCGGCGCCGTGGACCGGGAACGCGGCCGCGACCCGCGACCTCCACGCGGGTGTGACGCGGCGTGGCGGGGCGGGCAACCGACCGACGGACGGCGGCGGCGGCGTTGACGGCGGCCGGTCGGGTGCCCCCCCGCCCCCGGGCGCCACGATGAGTGTCGTCGGCGTCTTTTTCCGCTCCCACCCGCAGCAAACGCGGCGGTGGCGCAAGCGTGGCGTGCCCGTCCCGCTGGCTGACGAGGAAGCTCCCGCGGACGGGTCGGCCGGGGGGGTGACGCAGGCGCCGGCGCCGCCACCAGCGAGCTCGCCGGGCGGCAGCGCCCTTGCCGACGGGCCAGACGACGACGTGGGCGCCGCGGACGGCAGCCTGCCGCCGGTGGCGGTTGACGGCGGCGGGGACCCCGCCAGCGGCAGTGGCAGCGGCAGCCTCGCACTCTCCGCGGCCGGCAGCGGGGACGGGGGGATGTGCCGCCGCGGGCTGTCGGGCGACGGTTTCCCAGAGGGGTCGGAGCTGCCGCCGCTCTCCTCCCTAACCGAGGAGGAGTCGGTCGACGATGGGTTTGGGCGCAGCCGCTCGGCGGGGAGGAGGAGGGGGGAGGCCCCCGCCGCCGCCCCCGCCGCCGCGCCGCCGCCGCGGGCGGGGGGCGCCGATGGGGGGCGGGGGGCGAGTCGCGGCAGCCGCCGCCGGGCGGCGGCGGCGGCAGCGGCGTCGGCGGGCACGACCGCCACGGCGGCGGCGGCGGCGGCGGGTACGACCGCCGCCGTCGTCGAGGCAGCCGCCTCGCCCGCCGGCGCGGGGGGTGGGCGGCGCAAGCCCTCGCCCGCGGTCGCCCCACCGACGACGCTCTCCCCGACGCTCCGTGCGGAAGCGGCGGAGCTCCTCAGTATCCACCGCCGCCGCAGCGCGTTGAAGGGGAGCGCGAGCGTCGACAGCGCCGAGGGCGCAACCGCCCCACCGGCGATGGACGGTGGCGGCGGTGGCGGCGGTGGCGGCGGCAGCGGCGGCGGGCGCGGCGGCGGCGGCGGCGGCGGCGGCGGCAGCGGCGGCAAAGGCGGCGGCGGCGGCGGCGGTGGCGGTGGCGGCGGCGGCGGCGGCGGCGGCGGCGGCGGCGTGGCGGTGGCGGCCGCCGACCCGCCCCCAGCTGCTGCGGCACGACGGCGCGCGCCGCCCATGGCACCGGTGCGACCGCCCACAAGTGGGGGCGGCAGCAACAGCACCCTCCCGCCCGTCTCGCGGGAGGCTGGCGGCCCGGCGACGGCCGCGGCGCCCCCCCGCGCGGCCGCCGCGGCGCCGGCCGCCCCCCCCCACCCCGCCCTGGTGCGGCCCAAGTCCAAGCGCCTCCCCCAAGCGGGCCGCACGTCCCTGGCCAAAATCCCCTTCCCCGGCCGCCGCCGCAGCCGCATTGTCGAATCCGCGTCCACGTCCGTGGCGGACAGCGGCCCCAAGTCGCTGGGCGCGGCGGGCTTCCACCCGGCGTCGGTGCGCCACGGGTCGACGATCGACCTGCGGTCGTCGGCGGCGGCGGCGGCGGCGGCCGAGACGGAAGCCGCCGCCGCCGCCGCCGCCGCGGCCGACCCGGCGGGGGGGGACGCCGCCGCGCGCGGGGGGAGGCGAGGGAGGAAGAGCGCCCGTGGGAGCGTGCGGGGGAGCCAACCGCCGTTGGGGCGCGTGCGGTGGGGGGGGGCGCGCGACGGCCGCCGCTTGCTGTTTGGGGGGAGCGCCCCGGCGCTGGCATCCTACACCCAGGATACGCCGCGGAACGGGGCGGGCCGGCGCGGCGGGGGGGGTGGTGGCGGCGGCGGCGGCGGCACTGGCGGCGGAGGCGGCGGCGGTACCGGTGGCGGCGGCGGCGGCGGCGGCGGCGGTGGGCGTAAGGCGCGCGCCGAGGTGCGCGCGCTCGGCGACTTTCTCGACGGCCCCGAGGTGGATGAGGAGCGTCTCATTTACGGTGGCGTCGACGTGGCCGACGATACGTCCCGCGCGGCCGTCACGACCGCGGCCCCCTACCCGCCCGCCCGCCACGTCGGCGGGGGCGTGCACTCGGCGCTCGCGCCGAGCCTCGCCGCCCCCGGCGCAGCGCCCGTCAAGTTCCGCCACGGCCACGTTGGGGGCGTCCGCCTGAGCGGGTGGGTGTCCAAGCCCGGCCGCCGGGTGGCGGCCAAGAGCCACCGGCGGTTCTTGGAGCTCGTCGACGGCGTCCTCCGCAACCGCCGCGACCCGGATTCGCCGCCAACGTGGGAGTTGGAGCTCGTCGACGCGACCGTTTCGCCGGGGCCGGGCGACCGGGAGCTGACGCTCGCCGTTGCGGGCGGCCGCACGACCGTGCTCATTGCCGACTCGATCGCGTCGCGGCGGGCGTGGCACGGCGCGCTGACGGCGGCGACGGCGCGGGTGTCGGACTTCTACCAGTTTGGCAAGCAGATTGGGTCGGGCGCCTACTCGCAGGTGCTCCTCGGGCGGGACAAGGTCGAAAACACCCTCGTGGCGATCAAGGTGTTGGAGAAGCCCCCGGGCGACCCGGACCGCCTCGAACTCATCCGCCGGGAGGTGGATGTGGTCAAGCGCGTCGCCCACCGGGGCGTCGTGCGGATCTTTGACGTGTTTGAGTCGCGCGAGAAGACGTATGTGATCATGGAGTACATGGCAGGGGGGGAGCTGCTCGACGTCATCACGGAGCAGGAGCGGCTGTCGGAGCGCAATGCGCGACACGTCATCCGGGAGATCCTGCTGGTCGTCGAGTACCTGCACTCGCGCAACATCGTGCACCGGTACGTTTTGGGGTGGGAAGGGGGCACGAGTGGGAAGCGCGACGAAAGTGTGTGGGGAGGTGGCTCGCGGTGTGACGCGGGCAAGTTTGGTGAAGGCAGACTCGATGTGCGCGTGCGCGATGCGGGTGTCGCCGATGGGTTTGGGCCCCCGTGGTGCCCGGACGATCCACTGACCCTGTGTCTCTACTGTTTGTTTCTCCTTCTGCTGTTCTTGGTTTGCAACTGCAACTTCCCTGCGGTTCGCGTCCCGTTTGCCCTGCTGTGCTTTCTTGTGGCCTGGCTTGCGGCTTGTCGTGCGCAGGGACATCAAGCCCGAGAATGTATTGTGTGACGGCCGCTCGTGGCCGCTGCGCATCAAGCTGACGGACTTTGGGCTGTCCAGGGAGTTGTCTAACTCGGGCGAGGAGTGCATGCGGTCTCACTGGTACGTTGTGGGGGGTCGGTAGGGGTTGGCGAAGGTAGTGGTGTGCCATTGTCGTGGCTGGCTGCGTCTACCATGCATGCCGCGCACAGCGATGCATCCACGCGGATTGTGCGTTTCGCTTGTTTGTTCGTGGTCTAACGCTGTACCTGGTTTTGTTGTATTCTGCCTGTGCTGTCATCCTTGCGCTTTTCTGGTGTGTCCTCCTTCTCCTTCACAGTGGCACCGCCTACTACCTCGCCAAGGAGGTCTTTGACGGCAACGGCTATGGCAAGCCTGTGGACCTCTGGGCCGTCGGCATCGTACTCTTTGTCATCCTGTCGGGCCGCTTTTGCTTTTACGGCGACACAGACGAGCGGTTCATGCGGCGGCTGCGCGCGGGCGTGCGCTTCCCTGAATCTGAGTGGTCGACCATCTCAGAGGGCGCCCGCTCTCTCATCCGTGGCCTCCTTCGCCCCGACCCGGCGACCCGGCTGACAGCCTCCCAAGCGCTGCGGCACCCGTGGTTGCAGCCGGCACGCGACCGCGCGGGCGACCCCACGCCGGTCGCCCCATCGCTGGCTGGCTCGACCGGCATCAGTGGCGGCGACGGCAGCGGCGGCGGCGGCACCAGCCCCCATCGGTGCAACGCGTGCGAGTCTTGCCTCTCTGGCGGCGGCGGTGGTAGCGGCAGCGGCGGTGCGGCCGACCGGGGCGGTGGGCGCACCGGCGTGGCACCGCTGCCGGCCTTTTCACCGGGGACGGCGGGGATGGGCGGGCGGCCGCCCCGCCGCGCCGGCAGCAGCGTCGGTGGAGGCGGTCTGAGCCTCTCGGCCACCGCGTCTGAGCAGAGGGCGGCGTCAGAGTCGACGGGTGGCTGCGGCGGCCGGTACGGCAACGGGGGCGGCGGCGGTGGGCGTGGCAGCAACGGGGGCTCTGGGGCACCCCTCCCGCCAATGCCAGAGGAGAGCATGAGCCTCCGCCTCGGCCAGTACATGCCGCCGTCGATTGACGCGGAGCGGACGATTGCGGGCTTTGCCGTCAACGTGCCGCCGGTCAAGTGGCGGGGAGCGGGCGGCGCCGTGCGCACCGACTAGAGTGCGGGGGGTGGGGGTTTGCATCCTCTGGGACCCCTGGGGTTGTTGTATCTATTGCGGCTGGCCACCGTAGGTGGGGATGGATCACCCACCCTATCTTTATGCTTCGTACCGACGGGGCGCTGAGTGCCTCTGGGGTTGAGTGCCTTGGGTTTCTCCTCTCTTTTCGCTTCTCTTCTTCACTGCTGATTCCACCTCGATTACTCAGTCATGCCCTTTTCTCGGTCTCAATCGGCTCTGACCCGATGCCTCCCAAGCTGCTGCCAGCACTTCGAGTTGCCCTCGCCCGAGACGCTGACTACGGGCAGACTGCGAGCAAAGCTAGTGGCCGCGCGTCGGGCGTTGCTTTCCTTTCCAGTCACACGGCCGTGGGGCGGGTCGCCCGTTGCGGCGCACTGCGCGCCCGAACCCTCCCAGCGCCGACACGTGGTAGCCACGCTTGCCCCGGATCACGAACCACGTGAGTGGACTCGTCAATTTCAATTGCCACAACCGATTGGGCAGTGTGTGCGTGGTCCTTTCGACCACAAACGCCACAGCCGCGCCCAGGTTGGGCGAGCGTTGCCCGCGCTCTGCGCACCCCCCCCCCTCCCACGTGCCCCCCGGTCCAACTGCGGGGAGGCGCGCTCGGGCCGCGCCGCGCGTGGGGGAGGGTGGGGGCCGAGCGCGCCCGGCCCGCCCGCGGCCCACACATCGCGCCCCGCGGCTGCACTTGGGCGGTTGCGCGCGCTTCCAGGCCGCCCCCCGCTGCCGCGCCGTGCCCACCCCTTGCGCATTTTTCGCGGTGCTCGGTCGTCGGCGTCTGCCTGGACGAGGCGTGCTTGCGCTTGCCCCCCCGCCTCCACTGCCGCCTGCACCGCTGCGGCGCAACGTGCACTGGGCGGCGTGGCTTGCCGTGCCGCCCGCCCGTGGCCGCGCCCGCCGCCGTCTGCTGCCTTGCTTCCACGGCCGCACCGCGCGCGCCCCCGGTTGCGGGCGGGCGTGCCGCAGCGGTGCGTCCTCGCGTCGGTGCCGTCGGCCCCGTCGGCCCCGTCGGCCGTTGCGGCGGCGGGTGTGTTTCTGACGTTGCCCCCACCCCCCCCCACCGTCTTGACGGCATGTGTGCGCGTGTGCGGCGCAGCGCGGCGGGGGCCCCCGGCTCGGCGGGGGCCCCCGGCTCGGCCGCCCCCGCCGACGCCCCGGATCCGGCCGACGCGGCAGCGTCGGACGCGGCGACGACGGACACGTCGGCGGCGGCCGTGCCCGGTGAGTCGGGGGCGGGAAAGGCGGGGGAGGCGTCCCCCATGGACACTGCGGTCGCGTCGGCGGGGACTGGCGAGGCAGGCTCAACGACGCCCGTCGCCGACGAGGCGGCGGCGGGCAGCAATGCTTCCTCGCCGGCGACCATATCACCGACGACGCCGGCGAGCGGGGATGCGGCCGTCACAGGGGCCCCCGCCGACGGCCAGGCGGCCAGCGGCGAGGGGGCGCCCGCGGCCGCCCCCCCCCCCCCCGCCGGCGGCGGTGGCGGCGCCAGAGGCGGTGACGCCCGGCCGGGATTCCCTTTATGGCTCCCGGATAGAGGTGTTTTGGCCCCTCGAAGGGTGTTACTACTCGGGGGCGGTCGCGCCCGCAACGGTTGGCTCCCGCGCGGCGGCGGCGGCGGACGGGGTGCGCGTCGAGTACGATGATGGGGATACGGAGGATATTCGGCTCGGGCGGGAAAAGTGGCGGCTGTTGCACAAGACGTCTGGGCAGGCCATTTTTTGGCACAACCCGGTGGAGGTGCGGGGCGCCGACGAGGACGAGGAGGGAGACGCGGGAGCCGATGCCGCCGCCGACGCGGCTCGCGCCGCCCCCGACGGCTCGTCTGGCGCGGGGGGGGCGCCCAACCCCAACGACGAGGCCGTCTCGGCGCCGTCGAGGGGGCGCGGCCGCAAAAAGGGCATCCCCAACAAGCGCAAAGCCGTGGCGGCCTTGCCCCTGACGCCCAAGAAGCGCGGCCGCCCGTCCTTTGCCGCCAAGGCCGCAGCTGCCGCGGCGGCGGCGGCGGCGGCGGCGGCGGATGGCGGCGCCACCCCCGCCGTTGGCGGCGTGGCCGAACTCGTCAGCGGCAGCGAAAGGGGGGACGGGGCGGCGACGGGGCCCGGCGGGTCGCTCGCGACGCCGCCGCGGGGGCGGCGGGGCCCCAAGCCCGGCACCCCCCGCGGCGCCGGCTCGGCGGCCAAGAAGCGCGCGGCGGCGGCGGCGGCGGCGGCGGCGGCGGCGGCGGCCGCCGCCGCCGCCGCCGCAGCGGCGGCCGGCGCCGACGCTGGCGCCACCCCCAATGGCGCCGGCACGCCCGGATCGACGGGCCCGCCATCGTCGGGCAAGAAGCGCATCGGGCGCCCCCCAAAGGTCCGCGACGCGGGCGCGTCGGTCGCGTCGGCGGCGGACGTGGCGAGCCTCCAACACGACGTGACGGGGCTCCGCGGCGCCGTTGCGACGATGAAGGTGCAGCTGGGGGATTTGGCGGCGCAGGTGGCGGCGCTGACGGCTGCCAAGGCGGCGGACGCGGGGAGGCAGGCGGGGGTGCCGGTGCCGCCCCTGCCGGCGGCGCGCCCATTGGGTGTGGCGGTGCCGTTGGGGGGGGGGGCGCCGTTGCGGGCGCCGCCGCCCCCGCCGCCCGCCGTGTCGGCAGCGGTCACGGCCGCGGTGCAGGCGGTGGCGGACGTCAAGGCGGGGGGCATGCCGCCGGCGCCGGCGCCGCCGCCGCCGGCGGCAGTGGCGGCGGCAGTGGCGGCAGTGGCCGGCGCACGCGCGGCGGGCGTGACGGCGGCGGCGGCGGCCGTGCCCGTGGCTGTGAAACCGCCGCCGGGCGAGAAGGCAGACGCTGCGGTGCCGGCAGAGACGCCCTCCGTTCCGTCGGCAGGGTCGTCCACCACCGCTCCGTCGGTGGAGATGCCTGCCGTCCAGTCTGCGGGGACGCCGCCGGCGGCCGAGCCGGCGACCGAGCCGGCGGCCGAGCCGACGACCGAGCCGGCGGCCGAGCCGGCGACCGAGCCGGCGGCCGAGCCGGCGGCCAAGCTGGCGGTGGTCGTGGCGTCTGCCGGTGAAGCGGCAAGTGTGGCCGCCGCCGAGGCGGCTGCGCCGACGGCGCCGCTCGCCTCGGCCGCCGCCGTGCCTTTGCCCGACGCGTCGGCGCCCGCAGCGGTGGCGTCGGCGGGTCTTGTGGTTGGCAAGGACACGACCGCCCCCGCCGCGGAGGCGCTTGGGGAGGCCGACGCGCCGGTGAGCGCGGGCGCCGACGCGGACGAGTCCATGACTGGCGTGGTGCTCGCTGGCAAGGAAGCTGCGGACGCGGAAGCGCCGTCGTCGGCGCTTTTGATGTGAGGCACCGCCGCCGGCGCCCGCCGGTCGGTTTGTGGCGTGGGGCTCGGTGGGTAGGGTGGTAGGGGGGCGGCGGTTGGGCTTTGCGGTCGGTGGTCGTCGGTCGGCTCGCCCGTGTGGAGGTTGGCGCCGCGTCAAAGGGACCCTGGCCGCATGCAGCGCACCCTTGTCGGGGGTGGTCGACCCCCGAGCCGTTGTTGGCCGTGGTGGGTGTGTTGAGCCTTGGGCGCCCGTGTTGTGGGCCTCGCTGGTCGTGTGCCGCTCCTGCGGGCTGGTGGCGGCCCCCTCTCGAGCGGGTCGTTGCACGGCCGCGGGGTGTGGCTTTGAGCGCAGCGCTCGGCTGGTCGCTGTGCTTGCTCTGTCTGGTTGGTGGCTTTGTTTGTGCTTGTGTAAAGTGAACCACTGTCCAATTCATGATCGGTACGCGTGCAAGACGCGCACGGGCAGAGTTCGGACCGGACGTACGTTTTGCGGAGCAACAGGAACCGAGCACAGCAACGACAGGACTTCAAAAAAAAAGAAACTACAAGACTACGGAGCCACCGCGCCTCCACCAGCCCCAGACCACACAGCTGGCAGACAGTCCAAGCCAAGGTAGGGAACACGAGCAATGCTTAACACCCGCCGCCTCAACGACACCGGCCACCTCCCTCAGCCCGGCGCCTTGGCCAACACCGCCACCACCTCCTCAAACGACGGCCGCGCCGCCGCCGCCTGCGCCCAACACCGCTGCATCAAGTCCCGGTACAGCTGCAGGCAGTTGGGCGGCGGGGGCGGGCGGTAGCCCTCGTCGACGACCCGCCCCGCGACCGTGTGCGGGTCCTCCCCCGGGTACGGGGGCGTGCGGGTGACGAGCTCCCACGCCAAGATCCCAAACGCGTACACATCCGACGCGGGCGTGTGCGGGGCGACGGCGGCGAGGACCTCGGGCGCGAGGTACTGCAGCGTGCCACACAGGCCCCCCGCGGCCGACTCGCCCGCGGCCGTCGCCACGGCGGTCGCCAACCCAAAGTCGCTGACCTTGGCCGTAAACGAGCTGTCGAGGAGCACGTTGGCGCTCTTGAGGTCCCGATGCACGAGGGACTGGGCGTGGAGGTAGGCCATCCCCCCCGCCACGTGGGACAAGATGCGCTTGACGACCGGCCACGTTGGCGCCACGCGCGCCTTGTGCAACACGTCAAAGAGCGTGCCGCGGGACATGTACTCGGTGAGGACCATCGGGTCGGGCAGCGCCGTGCGGGCGGCAACGACGCGGAGCACGTGCGGGTGGCGGAGGGAGAAGAGGACACCGACTTCGGCACGGAACGCGGCCACGGCGGCTTCCTTGTTGGCAAGAGCGAGGGACAGCTTCTTGATGGCCACCGGCTCGTCTTGGTAGGTGCCCTTAAAAACCTCCCCAAAGGCGCCCGAGCCGAGCTTCTCGCCCGTCCGCAACCGACGGACGACCACGTCGACGATTGGCGCGGGCGCGGCCTTCTTGGCCTTGCGACCGGGAGGGCCGCCGCCGCCGCCGCCGCCGCCCGGTGGCGGGGGCGCCCGCTCGTGGCCAGTCGGATCAGACGGCCCACGGGAGGGGAACCCCCCATTGGGCGGCGCCGCCGCCTCCCGCCCGTCTGGCCGACCCCGCCGGTCGTCCTCCTCCGAGCTGTACCCCCCACGGCGCTGCCGGTCGTCGTCATGGTCCTCCACACTGTCCCAGCTGCGGCGGCGCCGCTCGTGGCGGTCCTCCCGGCGGCGCTCCCGATAGTCCTCCGCGCTATCGTCCGAACGGCTGTCTTCCTCCTCGCTGCTGCTGCCGCGGTCGCGGCGGCGGCGCCTGCCGCCGCGACGGCGGCGGCGCTCGTAGCTGCTCCCGTCGCTCTCGCTGCCCGAGCGGCGGCCGCCGCCGCCCGCACTGAGCGCCGCCTGCGCCGCGAGCGCGTCGGCCGCCTCGCACACGGCGCAGTGACAAAAGGCCGGGTGGGGGCGGAGGCCGGCCGCCGGCGCACCGCCAGCGACGACCAGCGCCGTCGACGCCGGGGCCTTGGCGCGGAGGCCGAGGTAGCCCCGCCCGTCGGCGGCGCGGCGGCCGCCCTGGTAGCCGCCGCCGCCGACCCCCCCGGCGCCGGCGCCACCGGCGCCAGGGTAGTCAACCTCCCCATCCTCATCATCATAGCCGCCGCCGCCGCCCTCCATGCCCTCGGGCGCCGGCAAGGCCAGATACTTGCCCTGGTTGGCAATCGCCTCGAGCGTCACGGGGGAGGCACCAAAGGCGCTCGCCAGCGCGTGGATGTCGCTCATCCCCGGCGGCGGCCGGTCGGGCGCGCGCGGCGCTTCGGGCGCGCGCTCCTCCCCAATGCCGACCAAGTCGCCGACCGAGCGGTCGATTTTGGCCTCGGCCTCGGCCGCGGCGGCGGCGGCCGCCGCCGCCTTGATGCCCGCCTTGGCCGCCGCCTTGGCCGCCCGCGCCGCCTCCTTTTCAGCCGCCCGCGCGGCGCGCTCCTGCTCCTTGGCCGCCGCGCGTGCGGCGTGGCGGGCTTCCTTGGCCGCCGCCCGCTCCGCGGCCGTGTCCACCTCCTCCAGCGTCACGTCGGGCGCGGACGCGTCAAGGCGCAAAGCCCGCACGGGGGGCGGGAGGAGCGGTACGCCCGCCGCCGCCGCGCCGAGCACCTCCCGTGCGCCCCCGTAGCAGCGGTCAAAGGGGTCGACCATCTTGCCGCGCGTCACCGCGTCGTCGACACCCTCAACGAGAGCGACGGCGGCGGCGAGCGAGCCGGTGGCCTCGACGGCCAGCGTCGCGGCTGCCGCGTGGGCAACCGCCCGCGGCTCCCCGGCAATCGCCGCCATCCGGCCGGCGAGGCCGGCCATGGAGTCGACCAGATCCGCGACGCCCGTCAGCACCTTGCGGCGGCGGCCGGTGAGGGACGTGTCCCCCGACGACGTCGCGGCCCACCCGCCCGTAAACGAAAAGGCGGCGAGCATGTGGAAGCGCGCCTTGAGCCGCAAAAATGCAGCGTAATCCGCAATCTCCCCGCCCGCAAACAGGTAGGCCAGAGGGTGGGCAACGTCTGGATCGTTGACGCTCTCCACCGCCTCGTGGCTCCACGAGTCCGACGCCCACGCGAGGAAGGCGTCGTTGCGGCGCACGAGGCTGAGCAGCGTATTGTTGCCCGCCTCGAGCAGAAGCCGGTGGACGAGCGTCAACGCTTGCAGCGCCGCAACCGGGTTCTTGGAGAGGGGGCGGCGAAAGAGCGACGCAAACACGTCCTCCCCGCGCCCGCCGTCGCGCACCGACGACAAGACGGTGGCGTAGGCGCGGGGGTCGACGCCCCCGGCCTGCGCGCTGCCGTCGGTCAGCCGCGCAACGGCGCCGTCGAGGGGGTCCGCCGTCCGCGAGGAGCGGCGGCGGGTCGGCATGCCAAACGGATCCAAGTCGTCCTCGTCGGGGCCTTCGGCGCCAGGGAGCGGCGGCGGCAGGGGCGTACTGGGCGCAAAGAGGGAGACCCGAGCGCTGTGCACATTGGGGGCGGCGGTGGGGGCGCCGGCGCGGAGCTTGGAGGCCAAGTCGGTCAGCGACCGGCTGTCGGCTGCGCGGCCGCCGGCGTCATTGCCGTCGTCATCGTTGCGGTCGCGGCCGTCGCCGCTGCCGCCGCCGCCGCCGCCGTCACCATTGCTTTCCGCCGTGGCAGCCGCCGCCGCGGCAGCGGCAGCCGCGCGCTTGCCGTCCCGCTTGCCGTCCCTCTTGTCCTTCTTCCCCCCGCCACCACCGCCGCTGCCGCCGCCGGCCGCCTCCCGCAGCTGCGCCAACGACGGCCGCCCGGCCGGAGGCCCGACCGCACTGGTGAGCGCCGAAACCAGCACAGGCGGTAAATCGTTGGGCAATTCCCTCCCCGTCACCGCCGCAGCGGCCACGGCCGGCGGCCGGCCCGTCGCCAGCGCGGCGAGGAGCACGCCCACGTCGTACACGTCGTCGGCTTCGGTGCGCTCTGCGTTGGACGACGCGATGGCCACGCGCTTTGGCCCAAAGCCGCCGAGGATGGCGCCCGTCGCGTCTGTGTTCTTGGGCCCGCCCCCAACGAGAAAAACAGTGTCGACGGCCACGTTGCCGTGCGGCGAGCCGCCCGGCATGGCGAGGAGCGCCGCCGCCACATCCCGCCCGACCGCTGCGACGGCGGCGGCCGGCAAGGCCGGCGGTGCAGCCGCTGCCGCCTTTTTCGACGACTTGGACGCGCGGCGGGGGGTCGCCAGTTCGGACAAGAAGGTGATGGAGGGCGCGTCGGGGGAGCGGTCGACAAACACGTCGACGAGTTCCAAAACCAGCGGCGACGCGACCGACGCTTTGCGCCATGTGGCCGCCTCGTCAACGAGCGGCTCCACGTCGTCCACGGCGGGCACGACGACGCGCTTGGCGACGAGCTGCCGGGGGGGGTCGCCGCCGGCCCCGCCGGCGGGCGCCGCGTCCACGACGTGAACCGATACGGGGCCGCGAGCGGTGCCGAGGGTACGCACAAAGGTCAGCGCCCACTGCCGGCCAGACGCGCCCGGGAGTTCCAGCGTCGCGCCAGCGGCACCCCACGCCATGGTGGGGGGTGGATGGGGAGGGGGAACGACCACCCGCCCAGACGGCAAAACACTAGTAGGAAAAAAAAGGGGGATCGCACAGGCCAAGTCGCCCGAGGGCGGGCCGAAAGGGTCAAAGTCAGGCCAGCGGGAGGGGGGGGGACGCGGGGACGCAGAGGGTGGCGATCGCCGTCACCAACAGCGCCAGACACGTAGCCCGCAGCGCGTGGTGGCCACGGTGGTTGCACCCCAAACCCAGCCGCCCAGCAATGACGCCAGCGTCAGCCGAGGCGTGACGTGCAAGCTCACGGCGATTTCATCGAACAAACATCACCCTACTTAGCCACCACTTATTTATGCGTATTGCAGGAACAATATCAACTGCGCACTACAAGTCCAGGACAGAGAACTATCAACCTCGAAGATCAAGCATGCGGACCCACGACGGGACCTGCCATAGGGATAGTTTTCGCGCAGGATGTGCAGGTTAGGATTCAAAGGGATTGGGTGCGGGATCCTTGACAATGCTTATCCTGCGTGCAACGTTCGTAACGTTAAGCACACTCAATTGCTAATTGGTGTCGGTCGTCGTGAGATATCGGGATCTCGTGCGGTATCTTGTCTTCCACGAGATTCGTGACGCAGCGCGGACGGGCATGTGACCGTATCACTGCAACGACGGTGAGACGGGGAGAGCGCGACCGACCGTCTGTGCGACCGTCTGGGGGGAGCAAGCCTCGCCGAGCCGTCCCTGTCTGCTGACGCGGGCGCCAAGGCGCGGAAACGAGGCAGCCCTGTCGCCGGTGGGCGCGACGGTGGGCGCGACGGTGGGCGCGACGGTGGGCGCGACGGTGGGCGCGACGGTGGGCGCGACGGTGGGCGCGACGGCGGGCGCGACGGCGGGGGCAACACGGCGGGGGCGGGACGGCGGGACGCCGGTGGGCGAGATGGTGGGGCGGGCGAGGACGAGAGGGTGGGGGGGGACGAGCGGGTGGGGAGGGGGGGGGGGGAACGGGGCGGGGGGGGGGGGCCGGGGGG
>ENA-ORXR01001867-ORXR01001867.1-marine-metagenome-genome-assembly--contig:-NODE-1867-length-21276-cov-4.448370_pt1 | contig 21276 bp, 19 predicted proteins | sample MGYA00237866_ERZ511479 | MGnify/ENA metagenome assembly ERZ511479 | reverse complement strand
AGCTGTATCTATACCTTGAGGTGTAAACAAGCGCTTTTATTTTTTATAATCTTTTACTTTGCGTTTTGGCTTGTGGGAACGCCGCTTAACCTGCGAGCGTTTGGTTTGCGCGTTGTGCTGATTCGTGCGGATGCATCTTCGTTTAGAGGTCTTCCTTTTTATTCGGATTCTCCCGGTCATGCATAAAATCTACTACGCTAACGAAATCTTCATTTTCAAAAACCTGGAAGATAATTTTGTAAGACCATTTTTTAATATAACGATAAGGTGGAACCACTCGTTTTTTCATTCGCAACAAAGCCTTACTTTCTGGCCGCTTCTTTAAAGTATCTACTTCGTCTAATAAGCCATTTCGTATTTTTCTGGCTACTTCTAGCGACACATTTTCCTTATAGTAACTGTAAATTTTCTTCAATCTAACTTTTGCAATTGGTGATACAATTACTTTAAATGTTTTCCCTACCATTGCTCAGATTCCTTTTTCAAATCTTCCAGGCTAACATATTCCCCTCTTGCTATCTCTGCACTTGATGCTTCTAAACGTTCCAATAATTCAGCTTCTGTCATTGGCTTCCAACCTTCTGGGAGTGGAACACTATTCATCTTTGCTTCCAGTTCTGCATCTTCCAGTTCCTTTAGATAGGTTTCTGTCATGGCAAACATTACGCGTAAAAAACGCTCGTCTATTTGATCTATTCTTTGGCGCATTATTGCCCTAATCTGACTAATACTCATTTCATTATTAATTTGATAAAAAAATTTTAGTTTCATAAAGTTAACGCTTTTTATGGATATTGGTAATAACCATGCGCTATCACGAGGCTTTTTAACCCTGCCCGATCTGACAATCGGTCAGGCGGGTCCACACTCAAAAACATTCCTATAAAGACATCATAAAGGTAGAAAAAGCCCCTGATTTCTCAGAGGCGCTTTGGTATTTTCTTTTTCTTGCTTGTAAAGCTGTTTCTATACGAGGACGTATAAACTAGTGCTTTTATTTTTTATAATCTTTTACTTTGTGTTTTTGGCTTGTGGTGTCATAGCGGGGTTCATAATAAGGCTTAACAGTATATAGAGCGACTTCTTGTCGCACGACGTCCAAACTAGCGGAGGACCCAAACTAGCGGATGTACTAGCGGGCATATTGATTAACGTAGAAACAAGGCAATGCCTTGTTTCTACGTTGATCTGTTAATAATACGTTAATCTGTTAATAATACTCTACGCTTCACTCGCCGCTTGCTGATTTTCCCGTTGCTCCAACCAGCCGCCTATTTTTTTAAAACTATAATATTCCAAACCAACCAGAATGACTGCAAAAAAGACTGCTACGCAAAATCGTTTGATGGTCAACTTTTCCAAAAAGGTTTGTCCCGCAACCGATGGATCGAAGTAGGCACTCACTAAAGTCATCATGGTTAGCTTGAGAGAAAAGCTGAACAGCATTTTGGATCGGGTAAATTTTAGGTGGCCTGAATTTAGCACTTATTTTTATTTTTTAGTGATGATGTTTTGGAATAAAGTCTATTGAATTTTCACTTCTACCACGAAGCGTATCTTTCTTATTTAAAACTACCGAATCAGCGTAACGTTTCCTCGCGTTTGCAGGTTACCTTCTCCCATACAATTTACTTCTAAATAATATCCATAAACATCCGGCGCCAACAGTTCGCCTTTATAGCGGCCATCCCAAACTCCATCCTTGTCACTGGTTTCGAATACTTTTTCGCCCCAGCGATTGTAGATGGCCCAGTAAGCCGATTCAACCGGAACGCCATAAAGTTGTAGTACTTCGTTTTCCCCATCTCCATTCGGACTAAAGGCATTCGGAAAAAAGATATATGGCAAATCACAATCAGGTGTTACTACGGTAACCCGGACTGTAGCCGTAGCAGCACAACCGTTTTCATCTGTAACGATGACCGAATAGGTTTGATCGCTGACTGGTTGAGCGGTCGGATTGAAAATATCTATCGCGCTTAAACTGGTGTCCCCACTCCATTGGTATGTTCCCGGTAAATTAGCAAATGCTCCCAGCTGGATACTTTGACCCGCAATGATGGTATCGCGATCCACGGACGCTTCTACGCTTTGATTGTTGTCAATTACCGTTACAATCGCATTACGCGTAGCAGTACACCCAAATTGATTTTCCATAAATACCGTATAATTCGTAGTATTCACGGGACTTACCAAAACGGAATCTTCGGTACTCGAACCAATAATAGTGGCTACTGGATTCCATTCGTAAGTTAGTGGAATGCCTGGTAAAAAATTAACAATATTCAGCTGAACCGTATCACTGCGGCAGATGCTTTGTCCGACGGTACCAGCATCGATGGCGTTATTTCTCACCTGGATCGTATCCTGCTGACTGCAACCTGCAGCATCGGTAGCGCTTAAGAAATAAGTTTCAAAAAAAGAAGGTCTTACCCGCAATTCTGATTCGGTACTCAGGGGTACATTAAAATTTGGCGTAAGCGACCAAACAAACGCAGCCGGTAAATTTGTAGCAGCTGTTAAAATTGCCGTATCACCACATATTTGCTGATCGTCGGAAGCATCTAATGTAAGTGCCGGTGGAACGGTAACGACCAGTGTTTCAGTTCGTTGGCAAGACGCTTCAACCTGGGAAGTAACCATAATGTTATAAATGGTGTTTTCAGTTGGACCGATTAGTGGATTGGGGGAAGCAGGATCAGAAAAAGCCGCAGCAGGACTCCACGAATATTGATAGTCAGGATTAAAACCAGGATTGGCAAATACCGTATCGCCCAGACATAACAAGATGCTGTCTTGAATACTTTCTTCTACCAGGGGAATGTCAAAAGTTTGAATAAGGGTATCCTGACAACCATTTTCTGATGTAGTAAACAGTTTTGCGGAATAAACTCCCGGCTCGTTAAAGGTTACCACGGGTGCCTCAGCGGTGCTCGAATCTCCGTTGCTAAAACGCCATTCATAACTTAGAATAGCTCCCTGATTGTTGGTTGAAGTATTCGTAAATTCGACTACGGCACTATCAGAACAGGTTAAAAATTCTGGCGAAAAGGATAAATTGATGTCCGGTTCCGTTACGGTAACGGGCAGGAACAAGGTATCTGAACAGGTAAAAAAAGTATTGTAATACAATTTAACAATGTAGTCTCCTGGTATAGCATAAGTATGACTGGGCGCAAATTCATCCGAGGTTAAACCAGGTTGCGCAGGATCACCAAAATCCCAAACGAAGTAGGGTCCATTGGCATTGTTGTTTATAAAATCTACTGTGTATCCGGTACATTGCGTATACGTAAATGCACTGATCTCCGGAACGGAATCTAAAATTCCAACTTCTACACTATCTATCAGCGTACAACCAAACTGGTTTTTTATTTCGACCAATACAAAATAAGTTCCTGGATCTAATCGATTAATAATTGGCTGACTGGTCATACCGCCTTCCAGAATATATTCTTCCGGATACCATTGGTAAGAAAGCAGGTCCTCGGGATCAAGATTCACTGCCTCCAATTGATCAATTCTGCCTTCACATAACAATGTCAATCCGTCTAATTCCACGTTGATTCCATTTCCGGAAACTTGCAGACTATCTAAGAGGGCGCAGCCAAAACTATCCCGAACCAATAAATAATAGGTCTTTAAGCCGATTGGCGTTACCACTATATTTTCCGTTTCCCCCAATATATTATCAAAATCCGGGTCATCACTCCAAATTAATTGGTCCGCCTGGGTCGCATTGGCCATCAGGGTAATATCCGTCAGACAAGTCGTCGTATCTTTTACCAAATCAATCGTGATGGGTGGTGGAACGATTACATTGACTTCCAGTATTTTAGCACACAAGCCGCTGCTGTCCCGTACCGTCACCTGATACAGCGTGGTCTCCAGTGGTCGGGCCCGTGGATTGGGTGCATTGGGATCATCCAAAGAAGCAGTCGGGGTCCATTCATAAATATATTCGGGATTAAAATTGTCGTTTAAATTTACCTCCGTTCCCGAACAAAGCTGTAGCATTTCGTTTTCCAATTCCTCCTCTATCACGGTAATATTCAGGGTTTGTTCCGTAGAACTGGTACAGCCCGTAGAAGAAACTACGGTCAACCGCAAACGGTACAATCCACTACGCGTCAATAAAAGTGAAGGGTTTTGATCGGTAATGGTATCCTGCGGAATATTGTTAAAACTTAAAATCCATTCCCAGCTAACTACCGTACCAATATCATCCGTCGAAAGATCCGTTATTAAAATTTCCTGACCATTATTACAATCTCCATATACAACGTCCGAGCTCGCAGTAATTGAAGGAAACTGAACGGAGACGGTCTGAAAAAAAGTATCTACACAAGTATTGCCAGGCTCGGCAATAAGCATGATCTGATAAGTCCCCGTATCACTGTAAACAAAGGAAGGATCAGCAACCGTAGCGGTTGCATCCGGATTTTGTGGATCATTAAAATACCATAGAAACTGATCTGCGTTGGCACTTTGATTATTAAAATTTACAAGAAGTTGATCATTACAAACCACCTCGGGTGCAAAAAAAGCAGAAACGGTTTCCCCGCAAATCCCGACGTTATATTGAAAATCCCGACGAGTGGTAGAGATCGTTTCGCCGTTGCGGTATTCCTCCAGACAGATTCCCACCACAAACTGACCGATGGTATTGGGCAATCCCGTCAATAATCCAGTTTGAGGATCAATTTCAAGTACAACACCACCGCTGAATCCATTTAACATATTGTCAACGCCGTAGGGTGGATTAATCCAGTTGACAATTGCGTAAGGAGGCGGATTGGGTGGCTGGGGCAATGGAAAGTCAGGACTGGCACCTAGCAATGGTGCACAAAGTCGATAAACAATAGAATCATTGTCCGTATCTATGGCACCTTGATCAAAAAATATGGGTTCATTTACACAAATATACAAAGGCGGCCAGTCCTTGAATTTAGCACTGGAATTACATTCCAGTAAAGCCTCTTCGGTGATGCTCACACCGTAAGTAGCACCCGAAGCCAGAGGGTCTATGATATTGACAATCGTTTGATTACGGCAACAGCGCTGGTAAGCCAGTTGATAGCCTCCCGGTCGAAACGGCAGATTCACCACCGTCCGGTAGGTAGACGTATGTACACAGACATTAGGAGGCACTACCAAACAGGGATTGGTGAGGACTGGATTCAGGGTATCATCATTCATCAATTCAATGAGGAGCTGTCCATTGTCTCCTACAGAAGTCACTAAATCATTGTTGTCACCAAAAATTCCAATGGAGGCAGGATTGTCAAAATAAGCATTGGGATTACCGTTAATGCAATCGCGAAAAACAGTTAGGATGATTTCGTATTGATCATCTCCCAGACAAGAATAGGTCATTTCTCCTCCTACGATGTGCGTCGCTTCTGCGGAATAAATATTCGCAAAAAGAAAAAAGAAGAGAAAATACTTATTTAATAATACTCGCAAAAGATTTGAATTGGTGAATCAGGCTGCCGAGATGGTTAGAAAATATACCTTCTTCAACTATAACTGATGCGTAAAATTACCAATAATCCCTAAAAGACTGGAGTTATTTCACAATAATACTGACAACTAGTCTTCATAGTTGGCCAATTTAAAAACAATTCCTACCTTAACCCTTGAAGAAGATAGAAAATACCATAAAGAAATGAGCAAATTAGCTGCCTTTATACTGAAATTACACGGATGGAAAGTCGATCCGGTTATTCCCAAGGAATCGGATCGCTCCGTGATGATTGCGGCACCGCATACCACCAACTGGGATTTTTATTTTATGATGCTGACTTTTTGGGCACTGAAAGTACCGGTTCGCTTTACGATTAAGGATAACTGGACGAAATTTCCTTTTGGACTGGTCACTAAGCCGATTGGTGCGATTGCGATCAATCGTCGTCCCAAAAAACCAGGAGAACCCCGAAAGAGTTACGTGGAAAGCATGATTGATATTTTTAAAAAATACGACCGAATTGCGGTAGCTGTGACTCCGGAGGGTACGCGTGCGTTGCGAACCGAATGGAAAATGGGGTTTTATCATACGGCAGTGGGTGCCGGGGTACCGATTACTTTTGGTTATCTGGATTTTAAACATAAACGCAGCGGGGTCGGCGGGGTCGTTTATCCTACGGGAAACATGAAGGAGGACTTTAAGGTCATCAATGATTTTTATAGAACGGTTCATCCTAAATATCCGGAATTGTGGAGTCTGGATGTGCGGTATGATGAAGAGCAGAAGCGGTAGATTAAAGGTCAAAGAAGAAACTTTACAGAAAAGAGTTTGGGCCAAGAAGGCACAAAGAGAAGAAGAACTTCAAAGAGCAATCTCAAAGAGTAACTTCAAAAGAAAGAAAGCGAAAAGAAAACTAAAACATACTATTTATGGAAGGAGCTGAAAATGGTAAGAAAAAAGTCAGTTTTTCAGATTGGCTAGAATTGTTACAGCAGGAGAGTTGGCAACTGGAATTACTGGTTTCCGGGTTTGCATTGTTTGGAATTTGGGAGAGTCGGCATATGCTCAATAGATTTGACGCCTACGTGGGTTCGCATATGCTGGAAGATCCTAGTATCGTTTTCGTGATGGCCGGGTTTAGTCTTTTGTTGAATGCGGCCTGGGGTATTTTTTTTATTAATTTGTTGATTCACGTGGTTTTACGGGGATTGTGGATTGGGGCGATTGGGCTGCGTTATGTTTCCGGAGAAATTGATTATAAAACTTTAGGGTACAACGAAAAATTTGAAGATTACCTGGCCAGACGCGTCGGTCGTTTTGATAATTATATTGAGAAACTGGAAAAAGTTTGTAGTGTCATATTTGCCTATACTTTTTTACTGTTTTTTATTTTTCTTTCGAGCGTAATGGTACTTTTTCACATAGTTATTTTAGCTACTTTGACGAGCTATTTAAGTGAAATCGGTTTGGATAGTATTGGAATAACGCTTCTTTGTGTTTACCTGTCTTTAGGATTTGTGGTGTTAATCGACTTTTTAACCATTGGCAGTATCAAGAAGGTAAGAAGTGATGCCTTTGCAACCGTTTACGGATATATATATCGTTTCTATTCTTACACTACCCTTTCGTTTTTGTACCGTCCTTTACTGTTTAATTTCTTTGATTATAAATATACCCGTCGGCTGTTCTGGTTTTCAGTACCGTACGTAATAATTGTGTTTTTTCTGTTTCCGAATTTCTACCTGGAGAATACTCAATTCTATCCCACTACCGAATCCGCTGGAGACCATTATTGGTCTTCCGAAGAAATCATAAAAGACCGATTCTATGATGATTTACGATACCAACATTATCATAGGGCGGAAGATATCGAAAGGATTGCGATCCGAAATTTTAGTTTAGGATCTTCCGAAATTAGCCATTCCTCAGGAAAAATTTTTTTTCCTTTTGACAAAGAAGACTTTGGCTTATTCAAATACAAGTACCATATTACACCATTTAACGAGCAGGGACTGCAACATGGCTTTTTTGATTATATCATTGAAGATACCATATTAACTAATATCAAAACCGCAAAAAGTGCAGCGCTATTAGATATCCGGAAAGCAGAACGAGCGGCCCGTAAAGCAGGCGAACTTCCTGCCATCAAAATCACGAAAGATAACAACAGCGCCGCCAACGGTTTTTCAAGTGGAATAAGAAGTGGACGGTATGGAGATATGGAGCGCGCGCCTACCAACCAATACGAAATTAGTCGGGATAGTATCAAAAAATATTGGGAAAAATATCACGACGATTATATTGAAAAAAAAATCAGCACCATTAAAAACGCGATGATGGATGCAAACCAGGTCTATATCGACGATATCTCTTATCAGGATAAGTTGACCTGTAAACTATATACCCACCCAAATTTAAAAGAAAAGGGTATATTGTGTTATTTTCCAACGGATAGTCTACCAGATGGCGAGCATATTCTCCGCTGGGAACGTAAAAATTACAATCCACATCAACTAGATTCTATTAAAATTAAAAAACGGAGTGTCCCTTTTTGGATGCGCTCAGAAAGATAAAAACAGCTTATGAAAAATGGACTTATTTATGGCCTGATAGCCGGCGTATTGTATATGATTTGGGTTATTATTGGCGGGAATATTTTCCCAAATTTAATTTACGGTTCTATACCCGTAATGATTATCAGTTCTATTGTTGTGATCATATTTATGGCTCTGGCCTGTCAAAAAGAAAAAACGGCACTTGATGGTTCTATCCAATTTGGCGAAGCATTTTTAACTTGTCTGATGACCTATCTGGTATTCAACATTGTGTACGGTATTGGTTTTAAATTTTATGTAGATTTATCCCCCACCGCTATGGGTACCTTTCTGGAAACGACTAAACAGAGTACTGGCGATATGTTAACAATGCTAGGGACACCAGAAGACGAAGTCTATAAAGCCATGGAAGATCTCGATGAAACTTTACCATTATTATTTACCTGGAAAAACACCCTATTAGGTATATTCGGCGGCCTTGTTTTTCCAGGAGGGCTACTCGCTTTGATCACTGCCGCTATCACCAGCAAACTTTCGAAAAAAACGGTATCATATGATTAGAATAGGACACCGGGGTGCTATGGGCTATGCGCCGGAAAATACCTTACTTTCCTTCAAAAAAGCGATCCCACATTGTGATATGGTCGAGTTGGATGTGTACGTCTGCAAAACCGGAGAAGTGGTTGTCTTTCACGATCACCGGCTGGAGCGTTGCACCAACGGTACTGGCCTCGTAATGGATAAAACATTTACAGAACTTCGCGCCCTCGACGCAGGTCAGGGAGAACAAATTCCTACTCTGGCAGAAGTCCTCGAACTCGTTGACAATCAAGTAGCTATCAATATTGAACTAAAGGGGCCCGGCACTGCCTATCCGGTATTTCAGATAGTCGATCAATTTATCAAAGCGGATCGTTATCGGCTAGATCGGTTTGTCATTTCTTCCTTTAATCACCCGGAACTCAATCATTTTAAAGCATTGTCACCGGAGGCATCGATTGGTTGTTTGATCTCTTGTATTCCAACCGATTTGGCGGCCATTGCCAAAACGGTACAGGCGGATTATCTGAATGTTTGCGGAGAATTTATCAGCCAGGAACTGGTGGATGATGCACACCGCCGTGGACTAAAAATATTGGTCTGGACGGTGAATGAAGTAGATGACATTGAATATATAAAAGGATTGGGAGTGGATGGAATTTTTTCTAATTATCCGGATCGACTTTGAGGTTCTTGACTCTTTTTTATTTCTTGAAAAATCACTGAAAATTGCCTCAGCCCTTAGGATCAATAAAAGAAATCTCTGGCAGCAAAAGCAGAATTTTTATCGTTTAATTGAGGTACTAATCAAAATTAAAAGTGATGAAATATTTATACTCAATTTGTATCTTTCTGTTTATGATGAGTAGTTGTGTGGACGACCCCACTTCAAGTTCTCTTAATATTCCGGAAGAAACGGAAGGCATGCGACCATATTATTTCGAAGGAGAGGAATGGAAAAGTTTCTCCGTTTCAGGCCCTGAGCCTATTCAGCAGTTGGGTAAAATTTATTATAAGAATCCACATATTTTTGTAATAGAAAAAAATAAAGGAATCCACATTATTGACAATACCGATCCGGCAAATCCAGCTCACCTCCGTTTTATTAATTTAAAAAGTTGTCGGGACGTAGCGATCAAAGGCAATATTCTTTATGCGGATAATCATACCGACTTATTATCTATCGATATATCCGATTTCGACAATATTCGCCTTGTTAATCGTATACCTGATTTATATCTGGCACCATTAGATTACCCGGATAATTACAGTGGCTTTTTTGAATGCGTTGATCCTGCCAAAGGGCAAGTAGGAGGTTGGGAAATCGCCACGCTAACGCGTCCGAAATGCAGTCGATAAGAAACGTAAAATGAAAAACCGTCTGTCTGGATTTTTTAAATGATCCTAATCAAATCTTTTTTTCACCTCTCAGGAATTAGCATTATGAATTTATTCAAAAAAATTAACTTGTTTTTATTTTGCCTTATCGCACTGCTAATGGTCCAGTGTGCCTCAGACGGTGACAGTATTTCTCCTTCGGGTGATAGTGGCGTAGGAGGGTCTTATGCTCGATTTATTATTAATGGCAATTTTCTGTATGTTATTGACGACCAGCGGATCAAAACCTATAATCTTTCCGATCCCGTGTTACCAACACAGGTCGACATCAAGGACGTGGGCAGTAATATCGAAAGCTTATTCCGGTTAGATCAGCGATTATTTATCGGATCAGGATCAGGACTTTATATTTATGAAATTGATGATCAGGGAATTCCACAATCTCTCGGTCAAGCCGATTATGAGCTTCCTTTCCAGCCCTGCGATCCAGTGGTGGCTGATTCTCAATATGCGTATGTCACCTTAAACACCTTACAGAGTGTCAGTAGTTGCGGACGCTTATTTTCCCAACAAGTCAATGTGCTAAAAATATTTGATTTATCCAGAATTGAAGCACCAGATCTCATCGCTGAATATCCTATGTTTGGTCCGAAAGGAGTCGGAATCGATGGAGATATTTTATTCCTTTGTGATGACGAGGAAGGGCTTAAAATCTTCGACGTAGCGGATCCAGAAAACATTGAAATGATTATTCAGTTTGACAGTTTCACCGCTTTCGATGTAATTCCACTTAATGGATTGTTGCTAGTCGTAGCGACGGATAATATTTATCAGTTTGACTACACAGATTTAAATAATATCAGATTAGTCAGTAACATTCCAATCGAAGCATAAATGAACTGTCGCTATTTTTTAATTTTCTGGCTTTGTATCAGCCCGCTATCCATGATTTTTGGTCAGCAAGAAGAGGAGACAAAAAACATACCTTCTAAAAAACATTCTATCTTTTGGAATGTCTCGAATATTCTTGACCCGAACGGTTCCAGTCTGCAGTTGGGTTACGACTATGAGTGCAGGTCCTGGTTGAAACTTCAGCTCGAACTGGGATTTACAAGTGATAATCTATTTAACCTTCGGTTGCCTTTTGAAGAATATGCGGGTTTTCGTATTCGTCCACAGATAAAATTTCTAAGGAGAAAAAGTCAGTTTAAAAATACCCGATACTATAGCGGCATTCTACTATCTTATCAGCAACTTGCCTTTAGTGAGAATAAAGATTTTAGAATTGATGACAGCTATAACCAAAATATTTCTTACCGGGGTAAGGACCAAAGTTATGCATGGTATATCGTAGGCGGATTTGATGTTAAATCATCCAGACGAATTACCTTCAGTTTCTCACTCGCTCTTGGTGAAGTATATATCAAAACAAAAGTAAACGAAGGAGAAATTCCTCCGAATGCCGTTGTATTCTCTGACTGCGTTTTATTCTGTGGCAGATCTCAATCCCTGGATAACAGATTAAGGAGACCAGGTATTCTGCTGGACATGAAGTTTGGGTATGCCTTTTAATTATCACTAAAAATTTATCCTAAGGATAGAAAGTTGAGTTAACAGATTCCCATCCGAAGATCCAAAAATATTATAAACACACCTTGTTATTTTTGACCATCAGCCGTCAAATCCTTTCTTAACCAATTACAGTTAAGGAAAAACACCTATATTCAAGCTATCCATTCACCAAACCTTTCGTATATGAAAACCAACTTTACCCTTTTTTTCCTCCTGTTTTTTCTTTTTTCCAATTCTATTTCGGGACAAAATTTATTAAATATTCACGACCCGGATCAGTGGTCTCCGGGTCAGGGACAACGAGGAACAATTACTTCCGCCACATTTACCATGCAACCACAAGGAGCCTATACCGATATCTCGATGTATCTAACGATCTCGGATGAAGGCACAACATTTTGGACCAATTTATTAGAAGTCGTACTTGATTTTAATTTACCAGAAGGTGCTATCGTTTATGATTCCTGGCTCTGGATGCTAGACGATACGACCATTGTAAAAGCCGACGTTTTGGATATCCTTTCCGCAACCCAGGACTACGAAGATATTGTAGACCGAAATCAAGACCCTTCGCTACTCTACCGAAAAGATAATGGATCTTACCAAATTCGAATTTTTCCATTAGAACAAGGTTCTACCCGAAAAATAAAAATATCTTACCTGGCTCCGTCGATTTGGTCAGAAGATCAGGTACTGTGTAGTTTACCATTAGAAGTGTTACGAACTTCCGCAACACCCGTGGAACAGTTACAACTCATTACGTTCCCCAACGAAATCTGGTCAAATCCCAGTCTCCGCGGGGTGGACAGTATTCTTTTTACAGAAGTAATTCATCCCGAATACGGGGAAGTACTTGTTGCCAATATTCCGAGCGATCAATTTCAAAAAAACATCCAATTTGCGGTAGATTCTCCACTTCAGGATGAGATCGCATTTGTTCAAAAACTGGAAGATGGATCCGATAAATTCTACCAGATGATCTATCATCCACCCACTATTACAACGGTGGAAGATGCCAAGAATATATTATTTTTAATGGATCATTCCGACTATAATACAAATGTAAATACAGGTTATTTGCTCAGTGAAATAAAGAAAAATTGCGAAGCATTTATTAAGCCGACCGACCAATGGAATTTTCTCTATTCTACTGATAATGGAGTGGCGGAACTATCTAATCAGTGGTTAGATGGTTCGCCAGAAAGCTTGTCTGCTAATTTAGGTAGCCTGCCCCAATCCCTGGATGATGCTTCCGATCTGGAGGCGATACTTGAAGAGGGCATTCAATTTATAAAAGAAAACGAAGGTTCCGGAGATATTGTCTTAATATGCAATGCTAATGCTGTGGGATGGAATTATAATATCGACCCTTTATTAGAATTAATTGGAACCGATGACATCCGAGTTCATATTGTCAATTATCAAACAGAAGGTTTTTATTACGAAAATGTCTGGCAGGGTCCTGATTATTATACCTATGGCAATCAACGGATATATAAAGAATTAACTTTTCAAACGGACGGTACACTCCACGGTTCGGTGGAAGGGTCCGCCAGTATTTGGTCCAGTATTCCAGCCACGCTGCGAAACATTAAAAACCAAAACGAAATCTTTGATTTACAAACTACACTTTCAAATGGCTTCACATATCAACAATATAGTCCCGCATTCTATGGTCAGTCTCAGGGTTATCAGCAACCGATTATGGAAGTTGGGAGATTTACAGGAACAGGTGATTTAGAGATTGAATTCTCCGGAATTGGTGATAGCAGTTTTGTCTTCGATGCCGTTACGGTTAGCGATTCTACCATAACCGCTGCTGATTCGCTGACCAGAGAAATTTGGATGGGACATAAAATCAGAGAAATGGAAGCTTACGTCTCTAATACCAACGATCAACAGGTAATAGTCGAATTAAGTAAAAAGGAAAGAGTGCTGTCAAAGTTTACTGCCTTTCTTGCGCTCGATCTAGAGCAAGGTGCCGAACCTTGTTTTAATTGCTGGGACTTTGATAATACCATTATTATTGGGACCGAAGACCTGGAGGAAACAACCGCAGAAATCAACATACAAACTTCCCCAAATCCCTTCAGCGATTTCTGTATAATCACTATGGAGATGGATAATAACAATCAATCGACGTCAAACATAAGTGAAGCGAAATTGGAAATTCACGACCGTCTAGGCAGGTTAATTTACAACAAAAATCTAGACAATCTAAATGACGTGACCAGCTACCAATTCGTTTGGAACGGTACCGGAAATTCAGGCGCTCAAATGCCTTCTGGAATTTATTATTTGAGTATTAAAACGGAAAAGAGCGTGCAGACTGCTACGCTTTCCCTGATTCGATAAAACTTTTATAATATTCTACTTTTTAGAAAAATCACTAAAAACTACCCTTGGCCTTAAAGGGTGTTTTTAGTGATTTTTTTTCGTACAGTTCCTAACAATTTTCAACTTGGGTAAAAGACAAAAAGATTTACTCTTCCACCATTTCATAATCAATATTCAACTTCCGCAACGCACGGTACGCGGAACTCTCATTAAAGCTTACCTCAATCTCCACTTCTGAACCCTCTAGTAAATTGTTGGTCATCTCCGTAGCCAGATTTCGGTCCACATCGTCGGCAGTTTCTTCTAACATTTTTGCAATTGCTCGTCGATCAGGTCGCACTGCGCTGCAGGATAATAATTGAATCTTCATAATATTGTATTTAAATGAATTGTAAATTTACGAATAAAAGCGCATTTATAAACGAATTGTTGTTAAAAAACGTAAAAATCTTCTATTTAGTGGTATTTATCATGTTTGATTTATAATTTTAGTGTAAAACAAGGGTTAAATGCACCACTTTTTGTTTTATTATTCTTAATTTTGGAAAATATCGTTTTGAAGATTTGTTCAGATGTTATTTAATGATCCTGAGATATTGAATGACCTTAATGCTTCAGAATCAAATGACAGATTACTAACGAACCTTGAATAAAAACAACCATCCTTTGTCTAAAACATACGCAATAGTTGACCTCGAAACGACCGGTGGACGTGCCGCCCGCGATCGAATTACCGAAATCGCTATCATCCTGCACGATGGAGAAAAAGAGCTGGATCGTTTCGAAAGCCTGATCAACCCCGGAAGAGCCATACCTTATAATATCACCCAGATTACAGGGATTAACGACAAGATGGTCGCCGATGCGCCGATGTTTCACGAAGTGGCTAAACGGGTCGTGGAAATTACGGAAGGTGCTATTTTTGTGGCCCACAATGTACGTTTTGACTACGGTTTCTTGAAAGAAGAATTTGGCCGCCTCGGCTACACTTATACGCGTAGAAATCTTTGTACAGTCAGACTTTCCCGCAAAGCTTTTCCCGGTTTACGGTCTTATAGTCTCGGAAATCTGATCAAACATTTTGGAATAAAAGTGAAGGATCGTCACCGCGCCATGGCTGATACACAGGCTACGGTCGAACTCTTTGAACGTATTTTACATCAGGACGAAAGCGAGGAGCAGATTCTTGACATGGTCAATCTCGGCGTTCGTCAAGCCAAGCTTCCTGCTAACATTACTTTGGAGAAATTACACGCGCTGCCCGACACTTGTGGCGTCTACTATTTTTATAATGAATATAGTAAAATTATCTACGTTGGAAAAAGCAAAAATATTCGTAAAAGGGTCATGAGTCACTTTGCTAAACAAACAGAAAAATCCCGTAAACTTTATCAGGCGGTACATGAAATTACCTGCGAAGAAACCGGTAGCGAACTCGTCGCCCTACTCTACGAATCTCACGAAATAAAAAATCTGCATCCCGAAATTAATCGCGCACAACGGGCTCGTGCTACGCAATTTGTTATCCACCAAACCATCAATGAGGACGGTTATATTGCCTTACAAACTGCGCGGGTAAACCAAAAGCTACGAAAGACGATGACCCTGCTTGGCGAATATTCCAAACTAGGCAGTGCTAAAGGAGCACTCGGCAGAATCGTCGAAAACTTCGAACTTTGTCATCATTTATGTCACATGGATCATACGGGTAAACCTTGTTTTCAATACCACATAAAAAAGTGTCGAGGTGCCTGCGCCGGAAAGGAAACCGCAGAGGAATACAACGAACGTGTGCTCGAAGCGGTGGCATATTTGAGAATTGATTTCCCGGAGGACTTTATGATGATCGATCAGGGACGGTCTAAAGAGGAAAAGGCGGTCATTCTCGTGGAAGGTGGACAGTACAAAGGCTTTGGTTATTTATCAGTTGATGACAATATCGGTGATGTAGATACGGTTCGGGAGGCGATTAAATCTTACGCGCACAATCGGGATGTTACCAGGATTATTCGGCAGTTTTTATATAAGGGAGAAATGAAGGTAATAAAGTTGTCGCCTCCATGTAACAAGTTGGTTGAGTAAGAGGCAACTCCTTTGGTATGCTCATTCCTTTAACAAATTTAGCAGCGCATCTCTATACTGAGGATCTTTTTCATTCAAAAAAACAATTGATTTTTTAAAATCAAAATTAACGTATAATTCGGCTACCTCCTGTTTATTTCCTATAAATATTTTAAATTTTGGTGTGCCTGATTGATAGTCAACCGGAGCATCGTTTAAGTTAGCACAAGTAAATGCCTGTTTAGATTTCATGGTCAATTTCCCGGAATTTAATTGATATTTTTGCGCCAGGGCCGTTAACAGTCGATCACTTTTGGTTCCGGTAGATTCGAAAATAATCCCATCTGTCAAAAGTCCGTTTCCAGATCCTTCGTCTCCCGCAGGTATTCCCTCCTTAAGGCTGACGATTAATTCCAGGGTATCACTTTTGGACATGGCTTGAATTTTATTTACGAGGTATCCATCCTGGCTGGTTTGCGCGACGATATTTAGCGGAATATTGTTGTATCCCTCATTTGTTAATAGTCTATCTATCTGAATGAGTGGCTTCCCCGTTTTAGTCGGTTGGAGTTGGCTGGTTGGCTCGGAGTGGTTGGAGGGCCTGGATTCTTTAGGGTTGCAGCTAAAGAAAAAGAAGGTTAAAATTACTAATCCGGTTATTAATCTCATTGTTATGGTTTATTATTTTATTTGGGAATCGCTATACAAAGAAATTTAGCGCCTCTGGCAATAGTATGCCACTGAAACGCCTCCAAAGTTAGCGTTATATCTACAAAAACACAATACTTTTAAGGGATAGATACTTATTCCCCATTTGTTCCCATCCAAAGGTGGCCGTTGTGGTCTTGAAATATTCTTCTGACAAATTGACTAATGGCAGGAGGAGATTGTAAAAGCATATTAACTTCTTTGGTACTGCGATTATCAATCGCCTTGATCGTTTTTTCGCTGGTAAATGATTTTACCATATCGCTTGCTGATCCGGCAGAATGGTCCTGGTTGGTGCAGGAAAACCAACAGGTAAGGAATGATAAAAGGATAAGGCACGCGATTGTTGGATTGAAGGATAAGTTGTAGTTCATGTGGTTTTTTTGAATGCTAAGTTAGTATATTTGTGTAAAAATGGTAATCTTCCACAAAGGAAAACAACTTCTAAAAGTGCAATTTTACTAAAAAAACAGGCTAATTATTCGCCATAGCTTATCCCTTTAATATTAGAACTTTTCAAAAAAATGATCAACAAACTCCGCGCTCAACTCGGGCCCGATAAAGTCCTGACCGACCAGGATGTCCACGAACGCTATGCCCACATCTGGACCATGGATCAGCCCCTGCAAGCCAAGGCTGTAATTCTGCCCCGTACTACCGCTGACGTATCTACCGCGCTCAAAATCTGTCATGCGCACCAGCAAGCCGTCGTGGTTCACGGTGGCCTGACCAACCTCGTAGGTGGTACACAGACACAAGGACACGAAGTCGTCATCGCCCTCGAAAAAATGAATCAAATCGAAGAAGTAGATGCACAAAGTCGTACGATGACTGTACAGTCAGGTGTAATTTTGGAATACATCCACCAGGCGGCGGAAGCAGCTGATTTACTTTTTCCCCTTAGTTTTGGAGCCAAAGGGTCGGCCCAAATTGGTGGCGTAATTTCTGCCAACGCAGGTGGTCTACGGGTTTTTAGATACGGGGTAACGCGGCAGCTTGTCCTGGGGATCGAGGCGGTACTCGCCGACGGAACGGTTATCAATTCTCTCAAAAAAATTATTAAAGACAATTCCGCTTATGATCTCAAACAGCTTTTTATCGGTTCGGAAGGAACGCTGGGAATTATCACGCGAGCGGTGCTAAAACTGGTAGAAGCGCCACGAAGCCGTACTAGCGCCTACGTGGGAATCAATGATTATAACAAAGTGAGTTTATTTTTAAAATTCATAGATAAAGGACTGGCGGGAAAATTGAGTGCTTTTGAATTGATCTGGAAAAAAACCTACCGTCAAATGACGACCGCCGGAGAAACAGCTCCGCCGCTACCTTACGATTATGAATATTATATCTTGATAGAAACCCTGGGACAAAGTCAGGAAATGGACCAAATACAACTTATAAATTTATTAGAAAAAGCGCTGGAAGAAGACTTGATACTCGATGCGGTACCGGCTCAAACGGAAAGTGACCTGGAATGGTTTTGGAAAATTCGGGAGGATGTTCGAGTGATTTCGGCAGCTTGTATTTTTGATCAGCACTTTGATGTAAGTTTACCGATTCCATTGATCGGGAAATATGCAGCTCAAACAGTAGCGACCCTGGAAGCTATGGATGGGGTCAATCATTGTTATACTTTTGGTCATATGGCCGATGGAAATATTCATTTTGTGGTGGACAAAACTGATGGTTCGGACGAGCTTCGAACAGCAATTAATCAGGTGGTTTATCCACCACTACAAGCGATGGGCGGATCAGTATCAGCAGAGCATGGAATTGGGGAACACAAGAAGGCGTACCTGAAAATTAGTCGTACCGTCGAAGAAATTGAGTTAATGAAACGGATGAAAAAAATGATGGACCCATTGGGAATCTTGAATACAGGCAAAGTGCTCTAAAAACCAAGAAACCTAAACCGATTATTGAACACCCTTGCCATCTCGCACTACGATCCTAAGCCTGGCCCGCAGACACCCTTTAAAGCTATTGCCTAATTCTGTCAAAAGTAAATATCCCTAAAAATTAAACAAAAAAAAACACATGAATATTGAAAAAAACCGTTATCCTGTGAACAATTAAAAAATGTAAGGAATACAAAATAAATGATCACAATAGACAGAAAACAAATGACCGTCTGTTTTGATCCTGCTCCACTTTGAATCTAAAACTACGATCTTATGCTGAAACGGATTTTATTATTGATAATCAACCTCCTGTTTTTATCCATATGTCTGAATTTATCAGCCCAAAGTTGTGCAAACTTACACCAACATTCTGCCAAAACAGAAGCGCTTACTTTTATTCCAAACAAGCACCAATGGCACCCTAACATCGCCTATAAAGTAGCCTTGGGTGGAATCAATACGCTATTTCTTGAAAAAAATGCCCTGACCTGGTATTTTCACGATTCAGCCATTTTAGAAAAATTACACCATAACAAATCAGGAACGGATACCTTATCCTGGAGCAATCATGCTTATCAGGTTAATTTTCTGGGTGCTACCCCTAATCCTCAAATTATGGGTCAAGGCAAACAAAAAACATATCACAATTATTTTAAAGGAGATGATCCTTCCAGGTGGGCCGGAAAAGTCCCTGTTTTCCACGGAGTGGTTTACGAAGAATTATACGCTGGTATAGATATGGCAGCATATAGTGAGAACGGAAATTTTAAATATGATTTTATTGTCGCAGCTGGCGTTGATCCTTCCGTTATTCAGCTTGACTACCGGGGGACCAACGGTTTACACTTACAAAAGGGAAACTTAATCGTAGAAACTTCGGTCACACAAATAAAAGAGCTAAAACCCTATGCCTATCAAAAAATAAATGGAAAAGAAGTAGCCGTTCCATGTATTTACCAGTTAAACAATAATATTGTTTCTTTTGAATTTCCAGAGGGCTATCATCCATCAACCCCCCTGATCATCGATCCAGTGGTAGTAGCAGCGACTATTTCTGGCGCTTCCTCAGACAATTGGGGATTTACAGCCACCTACGATAATGCAGGAAACATCTACGCAGGAGGCGCCTCGTTTGATGTTGGTTATCCAACTACCCTGGGTGCTTTTCAGACCAGTTTTGGAGGCGGCGCCCGGGATATTGCGGTCACAAAATACAATCCGGATGGAAGTCAACAAATCTATGCTACGTATATTGGAGGATCACAAAGCGATCAACCACATAGTATGATTGTGGACTTTAATGGTCAACTATGTATTTACGGCATAACGAGGTCTCTTAATTATCCAGTTACCAGTACTGCTTTTCAACCTAACAATGCTGGAGGCAAAGAAATTGTAGTGACCAAACTAAACGTTGACGGGAGTGCGCTCATCGGTTCTACCTATTTAGGCGGAAGTAATACAGATGGCGAAAACCTGATCTCTCCCAACACTAATGATGCTAATCGAGGAGAAATTATCCTGGATGCACAAAATAATATCTATATCGTTTCTTCTACCCTTTCCAATGACTTTCCAGTTAGTTCGAATGCTTTTCAAACGACTAACAATGGAAGTCAGGATGTCGTAGTTTTAAAGTTAAACAGTGACCTTTCTGCGCTTTTTTGGTCTACCTATATTGGTGGTGGTTCTAATGATACCGGACTTGGAATTCGGGTTCTAGACAACGGGGAGGTCATCGTTTCGGGAATTGCAGGAAGTCAAAATTTTCCCGTCGAAGCAGGTGGTTATCAGTCAACCTGGCCCGGAGGAATAAATTCTGCCTTCATAACCAAGTTATCCAATAATGGCCAAAATATTTTAAATAGTACTTACTTTGGTACCAATGGAGATGACTACAGTTATTTCGTAGATGTGGACGAAGATGATAACGTACATATTTACGGGCTCACTACGGGTGAAATCGAAATTACGCCAAACACCTATTTTTCCAATTCCGGCAGTCGACAATTTTTAGCTGGCTTTACGTCAGACCTGAGCCAATTAAAATACAGCACCGTCATCGGAAGTGCTACCGGGAGTGGATTAGATTTTGACTTTGTTCCGGTTGCTTTCATGGTAGATAAATGTAATGGAATATATTTCTCTGGATATCAAGCCAACAGTGGATTACCGACTACCTCGGATGCCATAGAACCAAGTGGAGATGATTCCTTTTATTTAGCAAAGCTTTCTCCGAATGCGGAAGTCCTGGAATTTGGTACCTATTATGGAAACGCCAACCATGTCGATGGCGGTACCAGTCGTTTTGATAAATCAGGTGTCGTTTATCAAGCCGTCTGTTCTTGCGAACCAGGTGGCAACGTAATGAATACCCTGCCCAATGCCTATTCACAAACCAACAGTATAAATTGTTCCATAGGGGTATTTAAAGTAGACTTTGAAATAGCCACCGTGACTGCCTCCGCTTTTATTGATGCACCGACCAGTGGCTGCGTTCCATTGACCATTGACTTTAATTATTCTGGATTAAATGGAGAATCTTTTTTCTGGGACTTTGGTACTGGTGATTCTTCAACGCTACAAGACCCAAGTTATACTTTTACAGAAAGTGGATCATATACTGTTATGCAAATTGTTGCAGCTCCTAATACTTGCAATATAAAAGATACTTTCTTTCTACAAATTGATGTACTTGATAATAATTCTACCTTGATGGACACGGTAATCTGTTCGGGTGGAAGTAGTCTGATTCTGGATGCTACCACCATCAATGCTACTTACGAATGGGAAGATG